>Ga0306910_1000540_pt1 | contig 17298 bp, 16 predicted proteins | sample AntRauMFilla2698_FD_190438 | JGI IMG/M metagenome (GOLD analysis project Ga0306910, IMG submission 190438) | Saline lake microbial communities from Rauer Islands, Antarctica - Metagenome Filla 2 #698 (v2) (version 2) | ecosystem: Environmental > Aquatic > Non-marine Saline and Alkaline > Saline ... | reverse complement strand
CGACATGACGGAGCGGGCTTGCAAACGGTGCGGCGCTGACATGTACGGGAAGGGAAGCGATGCACTGTTTTGTTCAGCAAAGTGCAGAAATACAGCGTATCGAAAAGCCAACGCTGAAAAAATCGCTGAGCGGCAGCGCGAATGGAAGAAAGCCAACCCTACGCGCATTGCTGAACATAAGCGTAAATGGCAAAAAGCCAACGCTGTAAAGCTTGCTGAATACTATCGGGACTACCGCAAGCGGATTGCTGAACAACGGCGTGAATACCTTCAGGCCGAACGCGAACAGCGTCAGAGGAGAAACGACATGGCTGATTTGCAAGACAAGATCGCTGTCTTATTATGGCGGACGGAGGCAACAAACGCAGGGGCGCCTGACAGTATCGCTGCCGGGCGAACACTGGCAGCATTTGCCGAACAGTCACCAGAACTCCGGGCGCGCTGGCTTAAGTTTGCTGACGCCATCATCGCCGCGCTGCCGGAGCTGCTGTGAGCGGCACGCCACCTGTCTGGATGGAGGCCCGCTGCGAATCCGTATGCAGTGACAATGGCGACAACTGGATGCAGCCCAAACACTGCCGGGAAACGGCGGAAGGTGGGTTTTTCGACAGCATCGGTAAGGCGCGCAAGCACTTCAAAGCTGCCAAGTGGGAGATCGTCAACGACGGCTGGTGGTGCCCTGTCTGTGCAAAACTTCGGAAGCAATAGGAGAAAGAAGAGATGAGCCGCGATGAAATATGGGACGCCCTGAAAGAACACAGCACAGCCAAGTTTGATGCAGACAGGGGTCGGTTTCTGGATGAAGCAATTCGCAACGATGATGGGAATTGGATGAAGCACACCCAGCACCATTGGTATCGCATGGTTGACGGCTCCAAGCTGGATTACTGGCCGTCACGCAAGAAGTGGCAGTATCGCGGCGAGGTTCGCCGTGGGCTTGGGGCCATGTATCGGCTGATCGAGGGGTCATGACCAAACGCAAGCATAAAGGCCCCACACAGACACACCTCTTGGTGGCGATTTCCCGGATGACCCCAGCGCAGCGGAGGGCTGCCTACCGCATAGCCAAAGACCCCGCACGAGGGCTGCGACCGTTCTTTGCGCCCCCCTACGCCATGATTGCCTTGCGTGATGCCGTGCGGCGTGATACGCCGTCATAAACAACGAACCACTGGAGAGAGATAATGAAAGACACACCACATCTTTTAATCACGCCACATCTGCGGGCGGTCAACATAAGGATGGCGACGGTGGGCAAACTCGAGCAATGGCGCCACGAAATTCAGCAAAAGTGGATCGACACCGAAACAGGCGATGCGGTGTGGAAGTGTATCCCCGTCATCACTGAAGATCACTCAGAAGGAATTGAGTCATGACCCCCACATCGAAGGTCGAGCAGCTTGCGCGGCTGTATTGCGAGGAAATCGGGGAGGACCCTGATGAACGATATATGATTGATAGGCATCCATGGCCCGGGGGACCGGTCTACCGCCCGCGGTGGAAGAACCACATAGACAAGGCGGGGGCTGCGCTCCAGCCCAGCGCGATGGAAGCGGCTCTGAGTCGGCTGAGGAGTGGCACATGATCGAGAACCCCGACTACGCAGGGCTGGGCCGCGCGCTGGGCGCTGCCTACAACCAAGCAGCTGCTGGCAAAGGCAAGGAGCGCCACGCCAACGGCCAGCCCTTCGAGCGCCAGCCCATCATGGAGATATCGCGCATGGTGGGGCCCGGGTACGCCCTCGGCCAAGCCATGAAGAAGTCGCAGGAAGCCGGGCGCATGCTGAGCCGGGAGGAGCACGACCGGGCACAGGCCGAGCTGCTTGGGGCGATCAACTATCTCGCAGCCTGCTGGCTGTACGTCGAGGAGACGAAATAATGCACATCATGCTCGACCTAGAGACCATGGGCACCCGCCCGGACGCACCGATCATCGCCATTGGCGCAGTGGCCTTCGACAAGGAGGGGGTGCACGAGTCGTTCTACTGCATCGTGTCACTTCACAGCGCCGTGCGCTCGGGTGCCGTTATCGACCCCAGCACTGTCATGTGGTGGCTGCAGCAAGGGGACAGTGCCCGCAACGCACTGACCGAAACCCAAGACGACGCCGTTGGACTTGAAGAGGCTTTGCGCGACTTCGGTCAGTTTGTATGCGCCTACGGCGACAGCCTAAAAGGCGTATGGGGCAACGGGGCAACCTTTGACAACGTGCTGATGCACGAATCAGGTAGGCGATGCCGCGTGCCGTTGTGGGAGTTCTGGAAGGACAAATGCTACCGCACGGCCAAGGGCATGTACCCTGCTGTGGAGATAAATCGCAGCGGCACCCACCACAACGCGCTGGACGACGCCCGCTCGCAGGCCGAACACCTGATCGCCATCGACGCTGCGCACGGCGGCTTTCTGTAATGGACCTCTATACAATAGACGCAGAGACTTTCTATAGTAAGGAATTTTCTTTGTCGCGCCTCACCACGGAAGAGTACGTGCGGGACCCGCGGTTCGAGCTGATCGGGTTGTCCATCAAGAAGAACGACAAGAAGACCAAGTGGCTCTCGGGCGACATCCTCGAGGTCTACGCGGCGCTGCAAACCATCGACTGGTCGGGGGCTGCTATCCTCGCCCACAACACCATGTTCGATGGGGCGATCCTTGCATGGCGCTTAGGCATCAAACCTAAGTTGTGGCTGGACACGCTGTCCATGTCACGCGCCATCCACGGCCCGGACGCCTCGCATGGCCTCGCGGCCCTCGCCAAGCGGTACAACCTGCCGCCCAAGGGAGACGAGGTGCTGCGGGCGATAGGCATGCAGCGGGCAGACTTCACGCCTCGACAGCTGGCGTCCTACGGGGACTACGGCAAACACGACGCCGATCTTTGCTACCAGCTCTTCAACATCTTTGTGGGGCAGGTCCCCAAGAAGGAACTCCAGCTGATCGACATGACGCTGCGCATGTTCACGGAACCCCAGCTGCAGCTGAACAAGGCCAAGCTGGAAGCTCACTTGGCCGAGACCATCCGGGCCAAGCAGGCTTTGCTGGACCGCGTCGGGACGGACAAGAAGCAGTTGATGTCTGGCGACAAGTTCGCGGCTCTGCTGCAGGAGGTGGGCGTAGACCCCCCACGCAAGGTCAGCCCGACCACAGGCAAAGAGGTGTGGGCCTTTGCCAAGACCGACGAAGATTTCAAGGCCCTGCTTGAGCACGACAACACTGACGTGCAAGCCCTCGTCGCAGCGCGGCTCGGGAACAAGTCCACCTTGGAAGAAACCCGCACGACACGGTTCCTCGGGATCGAGTCCCGGGGCCTGCTGCCGTGCCCCATACGGTACTACGCTGCGCACACGGGCAGGTGGGGCGGCGACGACAAGATAAACCTGCAGAACCTGCCGAGCCGGGGACCCAACGCCAAGAGGATAAAAGAGGCCATCGAGGCCCCTCCCGGGTACGTTATCGTCGAGGCTGACTCCTCGCAGATCGAAGCGCGCGTCCTCGCGTGGTTCGCGGAGCAGAGGGATATGCTCGAGACATTCCGGAACAAGGAGGACCCCTACAAGAAGATGGCGGCCCTGATCTACGGGGTACGGGAGGACGAGGTCACCAAGGATCAGCGGCAGGTGGGCAAGGGCGTGGTTCTGGGCTGCGGGTTTGGCATGGGGCCAGACAAGTTTCAGGTAACGATGAAGGGCGTCTATGGTATCTTCCTCGAGCTGGAAGAGTGCCGGCGCATCATAAGGATCTATCGCGCGGCCAACCCACGCATCGTGCAGCTCTGGAAAGACGCGGGGCACATGCTGACGTATCTGACCCGCGAGACGGCCTATCACTTTGGCAAGCCGGGCGTCCTCGAAGTGGAACCGGCCCGGCTTGGTATCCGCCTGCCCTCTGGCCTCTACATCCAGTATCCTGACCTGCAAGCACACCAGACGACGAAGGGGTGGCAGTTCGACTACGCAGGGCGCGGCACCAGTCGCAAGAAGGTATATGGCGCTCTCGTGGTGGAGAACTGTCTAGCCGGGGACACCGAGGTACTAACCCCTCGGGGCTGGGTCCCCATAGTGGACATCCAGAAAGAAGACTCCGTGTGGGATGGGGCAGAGTGGGTGTCGCATTCCGGGTTGATCTACCAAGGCATAAAGGATACCACCGTAATCAATGGGGTAAGGATGACCCCCGACCACAACATCCTGACGGAAAAGGGGTGGCGCTGTGCATCATCGTGCGAAGGACTACACCGGGCAGGTTTTTGGATGCCTGACGGCTCTGAGATATCAGGGGACAAATGGACGACGCTCGCTCTGGGCCTTCCAATGCAGGTGTGGGACGAAGGTGGTGAGGGAAGCCGGCAGGGTGGAAAAGAGCGCCCGCCGCGGGCACACCCCCTCATGCGGATGCGCGCTTGGTGCGAAGAACGTGTCACACGCAATGTCCAGTCATCCTGTGTACTGGGTGTGGCGGTCAATGAGGGACCGGTGCAGGTTGCCCTCCCACCAAGCATGGCACAACTATGGCGCGCGGGGCATTCGGGTCTGCGCCGAGTGGGAAAAGTCCTTCGAGGCTTTTTGGGCGGACATGGGCCCTACATACCTCCCGGAACTGACGCTGGACCGCACGGACAACGACGGCCCTTACAGCCCCGCGAACTGCCGGTGGGCTACGCGATCAGAGCAAGCCGGAAACAAGAGGACTTCCCTCCCGGTGGATCTAAGAACAGCAGCGGAACTGACGGGTATTTCCAAATCGACACTGAACTACCGATGGAACCGAGGGCTGTCTATGACCTCCTCAATGCCGGACCCAACTCGAGGTTCGTGGTCCGGGGTTCTCCGGGCCCGTTCATAGTGCACAACTGTGTTCAGGCGCTGGCCCGCATCATTGTGGCCGAGCAGATGCTCCGCATCAAGAAAAAGCACCGGATTGCCCTGACCGTGCACGACTCCGCCCTTATCGTCGTGCCCAAGGCAGAAGAGGAGGAGGCCAAGGCCTACGTGGAGACGTGCATGCGCTGGGTGCCAGCGTGGGCTACGGGCCTGCCAGTCGATTGTGAAGTGGGCTCCGCCCAGAATTATGGAGACACCTGATGGATAAGCTACCGGCATGGTCGTTCAGCAGCCTCAAAGGCTTCCTGACCTGCCCCAAACAATACTACCACACCCGGGTCACCAAGGAGTACACGAGCGCCCCAACGGCAGCCACCGCCTACGGCACCGAGTTTCATGAGGCCTGCGAGAAATACGTGCGGGACGACACGCCGCTCGAAGGCCGCTTCGCTCACGCGAAGCCAGTGCTGGACGCGTTGAAAGCGATCAAGGGGGAGCGGCTGTGCGAACAGAAGATGGCCCTGAACACCAAGCTGGAGGGCTGCACGTTCTTCGCCAAGGACTGCTTCGTGCGCGGCATCGGCGACCTGATTATCCTGCAGCGCAAGAAAGGCTTGGCTTTCTACGTAGACTACAAGACGGGCAAGTCCAGCCGGTACGCAGACACTGGGCAGCTGGGGCTGATGGCCCTGATGATCTTCGCCCTGTACCCCGAAATCAAGGAAGTGCGCGGAGCCCTGCTGTTCGTGGTGCCCAACCAGATGATAAAGGCCACCTACCTGCGGCGAGAGCGCAAGAAAATGTGGGCGGAGTGGCTGGCCCAGTACTCCAAGCTGCTTAAGGCATTCGAGACTGGTGTGTGGAACCCGAGCCCCTCGGGCCTGTGCCGTCAATACTGTCCTGTAACGGAGTGCCCTCACTATGGCCAATGAGCCATCCCCTCCAAGCACACCCCGTGGTATAAGCGGCCAGTGAAGCTCTAAAGGAGGCTCCCATGCCCTACACAAAATCGCCACGGCCCTACAAACGCGAGTACCAGCTGCAGAAAGCGCGGGGGGAACACGAGGGTCGCATGGAGCGGCAGCGTGCCCGCCGTGCGCTCGACAAGAAGGGCGTCTCCCGCAAGGGCAAAGACATCAGCCACAAGAAAGCCATCGCCAAGGGCGGAAAAAACTCTGACGGCATCACGCTGGAAGCGCCGTCGAAGAACCGCGCCCGGAACGGGCATAAAAAGGGCGAAAAGCCTTAACCACTGGAGAGCCCATGCAGATCATCGACAACAAAGCCTTGCTCCTGCGCGTCAGGGAGCCTGCCCACATCATGGCGGCAGTGGACAAATCGCACCTTGTGGGCCCTAACGAAGTGTTGGTGCGGTGGGACTTGACCACTGCGCAGCGCCTGCGCGCCATGAACATCAAGGTGCCGTCGCCCATCGAGGGGCGCTACAAGTGGACCGGCCTGCACAAGCCCATGGGGCACCAGAAGGAGACCGCGGCGTTCCTCACGTTGCACAAGAAAGCGTTCTGCTTCTCCGAGGCGGGATCTGGCAAGACAGCCAGCACGATCTGGGCCGCAGACTTCCTGATGAAGGCCAAGCGCATCCGTCGGGTGCTGGTGATCTGCCCGGTGTCGATTATGGATGTGGCATGGAAGGAGGACCTCTTCAGCTTTGCCATGCACCGCACAGTGAGTATCGCCCACGGCACCCCGGCGAAGCGTAAGAAGATCATGGAGGAGGGCGCGGAGTTCGTCATCATCAACTACGAGGGCGTCGCCATCGTGAAGGACGAGATCCTCAAGGGCGGGTTCGATCTGATAATCGTCGACGAGGCCACGTCCTACAAGAACGCCCAGAGCAAGCGATGGAAGGCCCTGAACTCGATCCTGAAGGAATGTCCGGACGCATGGCTGTGGATGATGACCGGCACCCCCGCCGCACAGGGGCCAGAGGACGCCTACGGCTTGGCGAAGCTGGTGAACCCGACAGGGGTGCCCCGCACGTTCGGCTCCTTCAAGGACATGGTGCTGTTCAAGGTGACCCAGTTCAAGTGGGTGCCCCGGAAGGAGTCGGCCCTGATCGTGCACAAGGCCCTGCAGCCTGCGATCCGGTTTACCAAAGCCGAGTGCATGGACCTGCCCGACATGGTCTACGTCAAGCGCACGGTCGAGCTCACCAAGCAGCAGAAAGTCTACTACGAGCGGCTGCGCAAGAACCTTCTGCTGGAGACATCGGGGTCAGTGGTGACCGCGGTGAACGCTGCAGTGGGCATGAATAAATTGATCCAGATCAGCGTTGGCGCCGTGTACGACGATGACGGCAACGTGCTGGAGTTCGACATCGGGAACCGATACGCGGTGCTGAAAGAGGTCATCGCGGAGACCACCCAGAAAGTCTTGGTGTTTGTCCCATACACGCACATCACCGACATCTTGGCAGAGAAGATGCGGGCCGATGGATACTCTGTAGGCATCATCCGGGGCGACGTGCCTGTGAGCAAACGCACGGAGATTTTCCAGAAGTTCCAACGCGAGGCAGACCCGCGGGTCTTGCTGATCCAGCCACAGGCTGCAGCGCATGGTGTGACCCTGACGGCGGCGAACACCGTGGTCTGGTGGGGGCCAACACCGTCGCTGGAGATCTATACCCAAGCGAACGCCCGCGTGCACCGCTCTGGCCAGACCCACAAGTGCACGGTGGTGCAGCTGCAGGGGTCGGCCGTCGAGAGGCACATCTACGATATGCTGGACGCACGCGAAGGGAACCACACGAAACTTACGACCCTCTACAAACAAATGCTTGACTAAACAACTGCGCACCACTAAACAAGCGCTATAGCCACTGGAGAACCTCAAATGACATCCGATACAACGGAGACCGCACAGGTCGGCAAGATGACGAAAGCCTACGTTCGCATCCGCGATGCGAAGGCAAAGCTGAAGGCGGCGTATGACGTTGAGGAGAAGGCCCTCACCGAACAGATGGACATCATCAAGCGCGCTTTGCTGGACCATTGCAAGGAGCACGGGGTGGACTCTGTCCGCACGCAGCATGGGATGTTCTACCGCTCCCTGAAGACCCGGTATTGGACCGGAGATTGGGCCGCCATGCACGCCTTCATCATGGAGCGCGGTTTGCCCGAGTTCCTCGAAAAGCGCCTGAACCAGACTGCGGTACGGACGTATATCGAGGAGAACCCTGAAATCACTCTCCCGGCGTTGAACGTCGACTCAGAGTACAACATTTCTGTGAGGAAAGCCTGATGCCTACCGAACCCTCCTATGTGACGCTGAAGCATGCTGCGAAGCATTTTCAGGTGTCACTCTCCACCTTCCGCAGCTGGGTGCGAAGCGGTGCAGTTCCCAAGGATAGCTATATCCGGATGGGTTCTATATACCGCTTCAACCTGTCTGCGGTAGCCGCCGCGCTTCAGGCCCACGAAGAGGCCGCGCAAGAGAAACCCACAACCACTGGAGACGACAATGAGTGACGCAATGACCCTTTTCGGGGGCGACGGCAATTCGCTGGTGAGCAGCGACCTGTTCAAATCCCTGCTGGAGACCAACAAGACGCTTGCGGGCAGCGGTGGTGGCGGCCCACGTATCAGCATCAAGGGCGGCCGCTTCCGCGAGATCATCGGCGGCACGCAGGCGCGCCTGTTCAAGGGCGACAAAATCAACCTTATCATCGTGAACGCAGCACCGCTGGCGCGTACCTACTACGAGGGTGTCTATGACCCGAACAACTCTGCGCCACCGGCATGCTGGTCGGCCGACACCCGGGTGCCGAGCCCTGACGTGCCCGAAGACACCAAGATGTCGAACAGTTGCTCAACCTGCCCGATGAATATCAAGGGCTCCGGTCAGGGCGACAGTCGCGCGTGCCGGTTCAGCCAGCGCCTTGCTGTGGTGCTGGAGGGCGACGAAGACAACGTTGTGTACCAGATGCAGCTGCCTGCCACGTCGATCTTTGGCGAGGCCCAGAAGGGCCTGATGGGTATGCAGGCCTATGCGAAGCTGCTGGGGACGCATAACACGCCGATCACAGCCATCGTGACAGAGGTGTCCTTCGACGAAGATACCGAGACGCCGAAGCTGTACTTCAAGCCGCTCCGCCCCCTCGACGAGGACGAGCTGCGCGTGGCGGTGGCTGCACGGGACAGCGAAGAGGCCAAGGCAGCGCTCGCGATGACTGTGTCGCAGATGGATGGCGTCAAGGAGAAAGCCCCTGCACCGAAGGCAAAGGCCAAGGCCAAGGCTGCCCCGGTCGACGACGAGGATGAAGATCCCAAGTCCAAGCCCAAGCCCAAGCCCAAGCCCAAGCCCGCGCCAGTCGAGGACGAGGACGAGGACGAGGAAGAAAAGCCTGTGAAGCGCACCGCCAAGGCCACCCATGCCGCGAAGGCCGAGACGGATCTGGCTGGCATCATTGGCCAGTGGGATGACGAGGACGATGACGACGACGACAAATAAGGTCGCGAGTCACTGAAGCAAGCCCGCTGAGGTAATAAAAAAAACCAGCCTCAGCGGGCCATTATCCAAGAGTGGCGGCTATGGAAACCTTAGAATTTATACGGCAGGTCACTGGGGCTGCCGGGTACTACAGTGTCCTCGCGCTGGGCCCGGCCAAGGGCAAGCGCATCCAGAAATTCTACACGACCCCCGAGGCTGCAATCCATGCGGCAAACAATTTCGACGCCAACGGCAGGGACGCCTATTTCGCACTGGGGCGCTTTGCTTCCGACGAAAGCCGTGAGGCGGCCAACGTCGCCGAGCTGAGGTCCTTCTTCCTCGATCTGGACTGCGGGGCGGGCAAGGATTACCCGGACCAAGTCTCTGCCCTGCGGAGCCTGCGTGGCTTTGTCAGGCAGCTGCGCCTGCCCAAGCCGATCATCGTGAACTCTGGCCGGGGCCTGCACGTGTACTGGCCGCTCACCGATGCGGTGCCCTATGCGAGCTGGCTACCTGTGGCGCTCCGGCTCAAGTCGGCCTGCAAGGCACTGGGCTTCAGCTGCGACACGACCGCTACGGCGGACGCCGCGCGGGTCCTGCGCGTGCCCGGCACGCACAACTACAAGGACGACCCTCCGAACCCGGTGGGGATACTGGCCAATGGGGAGCACGCAAAGACATCGCTGGAGATGTTTGATGCGTGCGTGGCGCCCCACTCGACAATCGCTGTGCCCTCAGGGCTGTTCGCTGACCCCGGCGCAGCAGTTTCGGCGGCGGCAAAGGCCACGGCAGGCACCAGCACCGTCATGGACGCCCTCCGGGGCAACATAGAGGCATCGTTCAAGAAGATCGCCCGCAAGACCGCTGCAGGCACCGGCTGCGCACAGATAGGCGCCATGCTGGCGAGCCCCGCCGAAGTGCCAGAACCCCTGTGGCGGGCCGGGCTGTCTATCGCGGCACACTGCGCCGAGCAGAAGGCAATCCACTGGCTGTCGTCAGGCCACCCGGAGTACGACGCCGAAGACACAGCGCGCAAGGCGTCCCACATCAAGGGCCCCTATCTCTGTGTGCGGTTTGACGAGCTGAACCCCGGCGGCTGCGAAGGCTGCCCGCACTGGGGCAAGATCAAGTCGCCTATCGTCTTGGGAAATTCACTGGTCGAGTCCGAGGGGCCGGTGAAGCTGTCGATGGTGCCGACAGGGGCGAAGGCGCCCCCCGACGACTCGACGGACTTCCCTGACCTGCCAGACCCATACACCCGAGGCAAAAACGGAGGCATATACTACAAGACCACAGACGCTGACGGCCTCCCGGATGAGAAGCTGGTATGGCTGCACGATATCTATGTGATACGGCGTCTGGTTGACCCTGAGCAGGGGGAGGTTGTCGAGATGCGGTGCCACCTGCCCCAAGATGGCCCGCGCACGTTCGTTGTGCCTCTCTCGGCGGTCACCTCGAAAGAAGAATTTCGCCGGGCCCTGTCGATGCAGGGCGTGGCCGCCATCAACAAAGAAGTGGACGCACTTATGCAGTACACACAATCATGGGTGAGAGAATTGCAACAGACATCACAAGCAGACAATGCCCACCGTCAGTTCGGCTGGATCGGTGAGTTCAACGGGTTCGTGCTGGGCGACAAGGTTGTCCAAGCTGATCGGGTCGAACACAATTCCCCCGCTGCGGGCACGCGCGGGCTGACAGAGTTCTTCGCCCCCAAGGGGACGTTAGAGGGGTGGAAGGAGACGATGGCGTTCTACAACAAGCCCGGCTTCGAGCTGCACCAGCTGATTGTCTGTGCCGGGTTCGGGTCGGCCCTGATGAAGTTCCTGCCAGAGAGCGCGGCCCTCCTGCACCTGTGGTCCAAGGACTCCGGTTTCGGAAAGACGACGGCCCAGCTCGCGGCCCTGTCGATCTGGGGGAACCCCAAGAAGCTGATTATCGACGAGCGGGACACTCACAATTCCCGCATGAACCGCGCCGACGTGATGCACAGCATCCCCGTGTGCATGGACGAGGTGACTAACATCCGCGCCGACCATGCCTCAGACCTGATCTACCAAGCGACCGGGGGCCAGCAACGGAACAGGATGTCGTCCAGCGGCAACGCCGAGCGCTACCGTGGGGACCCATGGAACCTTCTGTTCATCACTTCTGGCAATGCCAGCCTGATCGACAAGGTGGCCAGCGCCAAGGCAATGCCGAAAGCGGAGGCCCAGCGGGTGCTCGAGATCGAAGTGGGGCGGCTGTTCTCAGAGAAGTCTGGCAAGGAAGAGACCGACAAGTTCAGCAGGGATCTGCTGAACCACTACGGCCATGCCGGTGTGCCCTTTGTGCAATATGTCCTGCAGCACCTGCAGGAGGTCCAGATACTGGTGCAGACCATCCAGCGCCAGATCGACACCGCCGCGAATTTGGGACCAGAGAACCGCTTCTGGTCGTCTGCCATGGCGGCGGCCATCGCGGCCGCAGTGATCTGCAACCACCTCGGCCTGCTCGACTACGACGTGAAAGCCCTTCGGGACTACGCCGTGCTCAAGGTGCTGCGCCCGAACCAGCAGGCAAGCGGCGACCTCATGATTGATGCCGTGGCGCTGGTCAACGAGTATGTCTACGAAAACTGGGGCCGCATCCTGCAGATCAAATCGACCATAGACCTCCGGGCCAAGCACACCGCCGCCACCATGGAGCACATGGCCATACCTGAGCAGATGCCCCGCAGTACTGATTTTGCTGGGCGGTACGAGACGGACCTCAAGCAGCTGTACCTGCTGATCCGGCCGTTCAAGGAGTGGCTGTCCGAACAGCAGATCAACTATGCGTCGGTGCAAGGGGAGCTGACAAAGAAGGTGAAGGCCCAGAAGATGCGCGTGCGGCTGTCCAAAGGCACCTCGATGAACCTGCCCCCGGTGGATGTGCTGAAGATACCCATGGAGTTTGAGGCGCCCAATGACAGTGCGGACCCTACTTGACCTCTGCCCCGACGGACTGAGGATCGTCGTCCCTTGGAAGGAGCTCTATCCGGGGATGTCGGTGTTCGTGCCCTGCATAGACGCCCGCGCCTGCCAGTTACAGGCAGAGGAGATCGCCCGGCGATTGGAGATCCGTATCGCCTGCCGCCGGGCCTTCAAAGACCACATTTTGGGTTTGCGCATATGGCGCACCCCATGATATAGTCCACTAGGCAGAACAGCGCCACATGCTCAATGCCGCCCCTCCCAGTGGACCACCTAGCCCCCCTCTTCGGAGGGGGGCTTTTTTCATCCTTGGTAATCGCTGAACCGGGCTCGCACTTCGTCCACCAGCCGCGCGTTGAATGACACCCCGTTGAAGGTCCGCTCATTGGTGCTGTCCCGGCTCCGCATGGAGCTTGCGAGGAACTTGCGGTCCACCGCCAAGTACGGGTGATCCTTGTTAAAGGCCGTTATGTCCTCCATCAGCTCACGCATGGCCTCGCTGTTGCCCTCCCGCTGGGCCATCTCGTAGCGATCCGCCAGAGCCGACCGCCGCTCCACGATGCCGCGCTCGAACCGCTTCCGTGCAGAGTTGATCTCCTGCGTAGCGACGATCTCTGCGGGCGAAAATCCGATGGCCTGCGCGAGCAGGTGGCCGGGGTGGATCTCCTCCACGATGGTGTCTCCGGCACGGGTCAATGAGCCCTCGTCTGCGTACCGCACGGCCCTCAAGATATACCGGAGCGCTGCAGGCGAGGCGGACTCGATGCCCCGCTGCCATTCGCCGTTGGCCATGTCCTTGACGCCCCGCTCGAGGTTCATGTACGTGCCGACGGTAGGGCCGCCAAACACTTCGGCGAGGGTCCACAGGCTGGACTGGTCCTTCTCGATCATCGGCTCCCGGAAGAGCACATCCGCCAGACCGACGCGGGGCGCGACGCTGAGGCCAAGGGTGTAGTCGAGTATGCCCCTGTACATGCCCTGCCCTAGACCCTCCCGCACAACCGACTCGAACTGGGGCTCGTCGTCATCGGCGAACAACAGGTTGTACAGGAGGGCAGCTATACCAAACACCGGTATGCCAGCGACGCCAGACAGAAGCGTTGTGGCCCCCAAGATGCCCGTAAACTGCTTCGCGGCGATTATCTTTGCTTCGGGGGACTGGTCCTTGAGCGCCCGCTTCGCACTGTCAAACAGCAAGGCGTACATGGACACCCCGTACCGCTTGTACATGAACACGACGGAACCGAGCCCGTTCTGGGCAATGCGCGGGGCGGACGCTGCCGCAGTCCCGCCGTTTATCATCTCTGTGAGGTAGACGGCCTGCTTGGCAGCGTTGCGCATGACCTCTGGGGTAAGCGCAACGCCCTCCGCCTCAAGCCTGCCCAGCTCGAGCAAATAGGACGACCCCATTGCGGTCTCCTTGTTGTAGCGCTCTGAGTGATGCAGCATCCAGCCTGTTGCACGGTTGAACTTCTCCGAGATCGCGGTCGTACCGTCGACGTCCATGATGTCGAACGCGATGGACCTGTTGAACTGGCCTAAGATTTGCCCCTGCTCCACGAGATACTTTATCTTCTGCAGTGTGGGCGACAGGTTTGGGAGGCTGAAGTCGTAGTTCTCAAGTGAGGGCTGTGCAGCCACCCGCTCCCGCACCAGCCCGACGCCATCAGGGTTGTAGCCGTCGATCTCCCGCGTCGTGCCGCTGCCTGCGATCAACCGCGTCGCTTCCCCCATGGCACTCACGGTCTCCCGGTAGCCGTACTTCGCGCCGAGGAAGGGCAGACCGATCATGGGCATCTGCATGAGGCTCAGCGCGGCTGTCGAGATGTTGAAGCCAAGGGTCATGTTGAACGTAGTCGACCGGAGCGTTTGCGACCAGCCCGGCAGGTCAGGGCTGGTAGCGAAGTCAGCAGTCTTGCTCAGATGCTTGCGAAGCTGCTCGATCTGGGGTGTCTGCGAGTCCTCATTCTGCTTGGCCTCTTCGGCGAATTTGCTCTTGAGCGCGGAGAACTTTGCGCCGTACTTCAGACGGACGATGTTCCGGGCGAGGCTATTGGCCTTCCTCGTGTTGGTGTGGATCGCATCCTTGTTGAAGCCCAACGTGCCTTTCCGCTGCCGGAAGGACTGCAGGAACGACGTTTCCGGTATCGTGTCGAGGTAGAGGTTGGTGACCAGCCGAATGGTTTCCTCATCCACGCTGGCCGCCCGAAGCTGGGTGTTGAGTTTTGCAACGAACGATGTCGGTGGGGCGTTGGCGAAACCGTCGCTGTCAAGCCGCAGCATCTTCTTGAAGTTGGTAGCCTGTGTTGCAGGGTCGCTTTGCAGCTCGGCCTGTGCACGGGCGCGGGCGCTCTGTGTCTTGAACGCCTCGACGAAATACTCGACCGACCCGCTGCGAGGGTCATAGGCATTGTAGGACAGCCAGTAATCTCCCTCTCGCCCCAGTGCAAAGTAAACAGAAAGCGACCCTTTCGAGGAGAGCTGCTTGTACAGGTCATTCCGCACCCTTGAGCGAACCTGCACGTCGGGGATGGCTGACTCGAGGCGGGCATCGAGCGCCTCCATGAGGTCGGCATGCAGCGTGCGGAACACGTTGCGGAGGCGACGGTATTCAGCCTGCCCCGAAGGGCCCACGGCGTTCCAGTCGGCCTTCACGGCGCGCCACTGATTCATCCGGTCTGCGCCATACGCCTTCTTGGCGGCCACATCGTCGAACTCGGGGTCCACCTGATAGAGCGTGGAGTAGTTGATGAGGGCGTTGAACCTGTCCACGAGGTCGGGGTTCTTGCCGGCCCATTCACCAATCTTGTGGTTAAGGGCTGTTGTTCGTTCGAGAACCCGTGCGATTTCCCCGTTGGCCCTGTTCACCAGCTCGTTCAGCAGAGGCGCGCTTGGGAAGTATGGCTTGGCCACCTGCACCAGATAGTGCAGGGGCGTCAGGTACAGCACAGCCTCCTTGAACTTGGAATTGAACCCGTACTTCGCTTCTGCGGCAGCGTCGGTCAGGATCTCCGTGAGCCGCGCCATGCGCGACTTGTTCGCCGCCACCGTATCGGCGTTCGTCAGGTTGGAGAGCAGGCGCTTCTCGGTGCCTTTGCGGTGTGCCATGTAGAGGGCACCAGAGTTCCGCGACTCAGGCGACGGCGCCAGCATCCCCATGATGATCTCGTCGCCCCGGGACAAGGCCGAGTCCATGGCACGGGAGTTTCTGCCAAGTAGGCGGCGCACGTAGTTGCTGAGGGCGTGCAGCGCCCGGTCCAGCGCGGAGATGTTCTTCCCGCGCTCGTTCAGCTGGGCCAGAGATTGCCGGAACTTGACGCTGCTCAGCACCTCTGCGGCGAACTCCTGCAGGTCCGTGGTGCCGTAGGCCGCCCCCAGACCGGGCTTCGCGCGGGTGAACAGCCCCTTCAGCTGCATTGTCAGCGGGTGGCCGGGGTTGGAGAGCGTCGTGGACACCGCAGCGTGCGTCATCTCGTGCAGCGCCGTGTGGAAGTTCAGGCCTGTGTCCACATCGAGCGAGATCGTGTTCGTCGCCGGATCGAACTTGCCAGAGGCAGGAGAGCCATCCTCAGCTGTGAGGTCGGTTACCAGTTCCACCCTCGTCGTGCCGGTCACGCGGGACAGCGCCCGGGCGATGCGCGCCACGCCAGAGCTTTCGGTGGTGGCCGCTATGGCTTCAAGAGCACCCTTCAGGCTGCCTGCAGCCAAGAGGCGTCGCACGCTCGGTAGTATAGGTCGGTCAAGCCCCGTGGCGGCGCTGGTCTTGAGAGCAAAGTCTTGCTGCTTGGAGTAGGCCCACGTCTCGTATGCCTCCACCACGTCCGCCTCTGACAGCTCCTTTTGTTCCGCTTTGTCGTAGATCTCGTCGAGGTACGCATCGAACCCGGTCTTGCCCTTCGCACGGGGGGCGGCGCTGGTCTTGGAAGCAGCGCCCTGCTGCTTGGTGGAGGCCCACTTCCCGTATACCTCCATCAGGTCCGCGTCTGACATCCCCTCTTGTTCCGCCTCGCTGTAGATGTCGTCGAGGTACGCCTCGAACCCGGTCTTGCCCTTCACGCGGGTGGTGTCGCGGCCAGTTTGCTCGGGTACCTGAAATGTGGGTGGCAGGGCGGTGGCCCTGAGCGCCCTTTCCGCGCTGCCTTCAGCTTGCGCTGTTGCTTGTGCTGTTGCGGCAGCCTTGCGCACGTCCCCCACTGTAATAGGCATGGCATCCAAGATATCGTCGTACTGCTTTGCCTCAGCCTCACGAGCCTTCCGCGTCTGGGCAACTGGATCGGCGCCACGCTTGCCGCGCACAGAGATGCGAGCCCCTGACAGACGTGCGTCCTGCCGGGCTTTGCGGAACGCTGCCTGCACCGGGGGCGACATCCGTGTGAGCGCCCACTTGCCTGCCAACATGGCAGCGTCTTGCCCCATACCTGCATAGAAAGCAGAAGCCACGGGGCTGTCCCCGCGCTTGTCAAAGGTCTTGGGAGCGAGCACCGACTGTGATGCGATCTCTTCCATCGCCTCTGTGGGGTTGGGGAACTTGGAAAAGAACTTCTTTGCGGCCTTCTCCTCACGAGTCTTGGCCCCGCCCCGCGCGAGCAGCGAGAGGATGAGGCTCTTGTCTGTGGAGTCTGTGACATCGAAGCGGTCGGGTATGTCGTTTTCGTTCAGTCCGAGGAAATCTTGCTGTGCCCGCGGCAGTCCGCTCCGCACCTGTGCTGCGATTTCAGCGCCGAGTGCGCTGCTGTCGTTTGGCTGGGCGGCCGACGCAGGGATCGCCGTCCATGGTGCGGGTGTTGGCGGTCCGCCCGCCACGCGCTGCCCTTGCGGGATAGTCTGCCCGGCTTTCTCTGTGACTGCCCCGGGGATTACGCCGCTCATGGGGTCATAAGCAGGCGCAGGCGTTTCGGTCACAGGCGTGTCGGCCACAGGCGCAGGCGTAGGCGTAGGCGTTTCGGTCACAGGCGCAGGCGCAGCCGTGTCGTCCGCAGGCGCAGGCGTTTCGGTCACAGGCGCAGCCGTGTCGTCCGCAGGCGCAGGCGTTTCGGTCACAGGCGCAGCCGTGTCGTCCGCAGGCGCAGGCGCAGG
>Ga0306910_1000537_pt1 | contig 17322 bp, 26 predicted proteins | sample AntRauMFilla2698_FD_190438 | JGI IMG/M metagenome (GOLD analysis project Ga0306910, IMG submission 190438) | Saline lake microbial communities from Rauer Islands, Antarctica - Metagenome Filla 2 #698 (v2) (version 2) | ecosystem: Environmental > Aquatic > Non-marine Saline and Alkaline > Saline ... | reverse complement strand
TGCGGCCGAATTCGGTCGGATCAAAACGGGGCATGGTGGATCTCCTTGGGTCTTGAAAGCTTCACCATACCCCACTGACGCATCAGAACAAAGTAAGAACCAACACGCTTTGCTGACATCACCCCAGAATGTCTTTGGCTAAAGCGACAGGGACCGCAATTTTTCGAACCTTACCAGCTCCTTTACCCTTTCCGATAACAGAATAAAGAAACTCGCTTTTTTTCGATTTCACCGCCTCATTTAGTGAGCTTCTCATCCGCCGAATGCTGAAGTTGTCTGGATCAACGACTTCTGAACCCCTACAACCGGTCTCGTAGGCAACGCGAAGTATTAGTTCGTCGCGATTTCGTAGCCTCGCGTTTTTCTTGCCAACGCTTCCAGCGAGGGTTTTGAAGTCTTCTTCGCTGAGGTATTTTGAATATAGGTTGAATGGATCGAGAGAGTTTCTGATACCTCCAGCGAGATCGATCTTTTCTTGAAGCTCATTATTTATATAATTAGTGACTTCGATCGCCTTTTCGACAAATCCTAAACGCTCCATTCCTTTATAAAATAAAGCAATAGAACCATGATATTGCATCACTGTCGATGCTTCTAAATTCTTCTCTTGATAGAGATGTTTATCACAGTAAGCTTCGAGGAAGTATCTATCGACTTGAAGAGGGCCTATTCCCTTGCTTTGGGCGAAGGTGAGGAAGTTCGCGATGCGATTGGCGACTTGATCATACCCCCGCGGTTTACGGTGATATTCGTTCATGAGCCATATCGAAGCAGGGAAGTAGGGTTCAAGCGTGTCCATGTGACGGATCATCTTGACGGTTCTCACCATGCCTTGGTGAACGACATCACAGGTGACAACCTCAAATCCGCTCATAGACCACCTTAAGACAATTACTTCATGTTGGGTAAAAAATATCCCCTTGGCAATTTTATAATGTATTGCAGTAAATATCTACCCAACTTCTGCGTTTGTTCTCTTCGCCTCGGATTGGGTAGTTTTTAGACCGCGAGCGGTAGCGTTAAATATGAAATGAGATTATAGTGCTCGTCGCCACCTTTGTCATACTGCGCGGCCCGCTTGCTCAGCCGCTTGGCCAATGCCGCCTTGTCCAGTGGCGCGTCCAGCTTCCATGCTGCAATCTGCTCGATCAGGTTCAGCAGGGCGCGCCCGTCACCGTCTGCCATGTCCAAAAGTGACTGCCGCGTCGGCGCGTCCAGCGGGAGGCTCATCTGCAACTCGCCCTCTGCCCGTGCCACCAGCCGCTCCAGATCCGCAGCGTCCAGCCGCTCCAGCACCAATACCTGCGCGCGGCTCATCACGGCGCGGTTGAGCTCAAAGCTGGGGTTCTCGGTCGTGGCGCCCACCAAAAGGATCGTGCCATCCTCCATGTAAGGCAAAAATCCGTCCTGCTGCGCCTTGTTGAAGCGGTGAATTTCGTCAACGAACAGCAGCGTGCCCTGTCCGTTTTGACGCCGGATCTTGGCGGCATCAAACACCCTCCGCAGCTCCGGCACACCGCTGAAGATGGCGCTGATCTGGACGAAATGCAGGTCCGTCTCATCCGCAAGAAGCCGCGCGATCGTGGTTTTGCCCACACCCGGCGGCCCCCAAAAGATAAGCGAGCTGAGCGCGCCACCCTCCAACATTACCGTAAGCGGCGCCTCCGGCCCCAGTATCTGGGACTGACCAATCACCTCGCTTAACGTTTTGGGCCGCAGTCGGTCAGCAAGGGGGCGATGCCCCATCTCGGTCGGCGTATTCTGGCTCCCAAAAAGATCAGCCATGCCTATCCCCTGAAACCGATCGTGATGCGCTGCGCGCCGCGTTGCACGATCATCTCGATCCTGCGTATCTGCCCCACCAGCAAAGCGGCCACCTCATCCGGATGGGTCAGGGCGGCACCGTTAAGCCCAAGGATCACATCGCCTATGCGCAGCCCCGCACGCGCGGCAAAGGGACCGGCATCAAGCACGGCCACTCCTTCCACTTCGAGCGACAGGTTCAACTCACACAATACCGCAGGGTTCAGCCGCGCAAGGGTCAAGCCCGGAAACAGGCTTTGCCTCGGCAAGATGACCGTGTCACGCGGCGGACTATCCGGCGCTGCTATCAATGCGACCTGCGCTGCCTGCTCGACCCCATCCCGGCTGAATACCACATCAGCTTGCGTGCCAAGGCCGACCACACTCATGCGGTAGATCATCTCGGAGGGCGTGTTCACGGACTGACCACCGACCGCCAGAATAACATCCCCAACCGCCAGACCTGCCTCAAGAAACGGGCTGGCGGAATGCAGACCGGAAACGATGATACCACCAGAGCGATCAAACCCAAGCGTAGCAGCCATATCCGCATCCAGAGGCTGCCCGCTGATCCCCGCCCAGGGACGGTCAAAATTCTGCTCGCCCGCTTGGGCCTGCGCCATAAACGCGGCAACAAGGTCGGCAGGTATGGCAAAGCCGATCCCGTTGGACCCGCCAGACCGCGTGAGGATCGAGGTGTTCACCCCGATCAACCGCCCCGTCATATCCACCAGCGCCCCACCGGAATTGCCCGGATTGATCGGCGCATCGGTTTGGATGAAATACCCGCGCCCCTGCCCGCCTGACCCGCCCGACCGCGCAAGGCCCGATACGATACCACTGCTCACCGTCTGGCCAACCCCGAAGGGATTGCCGATGGCCAGCGCCAGCTCTCCCACCTCAACGCTGTCACTGCTGCGCAAGTCCAGAAACGGAAGCGCATCGGGCGCGTCAATCTTCAGGATCGCCAGATCGCTTTCCTCATCCCCCAGCAGCACCCGCGCAGAAAATTCACGGCGGTCATTGAGAACCACACGGATGTCCGTGGCCATGCCGACCACGTGATAATTACTAACCACTATGCCGCCCGAGGACAGGATCACCCCAGAGCCGAGCGAGTTCTGAACGCGCGGTTGAGGATCTGCAAAAGGGTCACGGAACAGTCGTTCGAAAAATGGATCCGATTGCAGCGGCGTCCGGCGTACCTCCCTCACGATCCGCGCATAGATATTGACCACAGCCGGTGCCGCCTGTTTGACCACCGGAACAAAACTAAGCTGCACTTCGTCGGCGGATTGCGGAATCTGTTGTGCGCTCAGCGGAGCGGCGAAAAGGGCAAGGATCAGGGCAAAGTATTTCATACATTATGATATGCGCAGCCGGTGCTGATCATGCAACCGCGGTATTTTGCGGCGCGTCAAATTTTGTCGGTTCCGCAAACGCAAAAGGCCCCGCCAGACGGGGAGCCATTCCGCGCCGCAGGACACAGGCCTACCTGCCTGCCGAACGAGAGTCCGGCAGGTATTTGTTTTTTCGCCTTATTGTCGTTCCTTTTTTTCGTCATCAGGGACGAAGAGGCGGGAAGTTAGAGCTTCCCGCGCGATAGCCTTGATTTTGGGGCTGTGATGAGTTGCCCTACATCTCATTTATGGCTCGTTGGATTGCCCTATCACTACTTCTTTCTGCGGCCTTTCTCGGAGTGCCGTTCAGCGCCCAGTCTGAGGGCGCGCAAGCCTGGGAGATTGATGGACAGCCGGCGCTTCGCGCAGGCGATCATCCCTCCCCTTGCTGGCGGCTATGGGAGGGGGCTATCCTATGTCACCACGGCAGATGGGAAAGAGACAACGACCCGCGTGGTCTCGCCAGATCCTCGTTAGAGAACTCCGAGGCGAGGAAGAGCGGAGAGTTCACCCCGCGCCTTGAGTATCTCATGGACCCGAGCAGCCCGGCCGCCGAGCTTTTCCAAGCAATGAGTCACCCTATACCGCGCACCAAGGGTGTCATGGTAATCGACCCGCGCCTGGACGATCTTCACGCCGCCCTTCTCTACAGTCTATATGACGAGGCACCCAGAATCCTGAGGACTTTTGTGGGTCCGCAGCCGATGGAAACATCCACGACTCTCTATGTCGTCAGCGAAGCAATCCGACGCGGCTACCACCCTCAGGATCATCTCTGGACTGTCCACTGGTCTGTCGGTTATCCGCCGGACGCGGCAGGATTGCTGAACGCACTGCATGCGGTCGATAGCCTTGTTGTTGAAACGTCTTGGCGCTGCCGGGGTGGCACTAAAATCGGGGCGCCGCTATTCGACTGTGTCGACAGCCAGCCCCGACGGAATGTCGGCAACTCCCTGGACAGCTTCCGCTGATCCGCGATCCTGGCTGGCCGCAGAACAACGGGCGACAGTTCCCTGTCGCCCGTGTCCTACAACTCGGAATGGCTCCGCCAGACGGCGGGGCCTCTCTCATCGCGTGTGCGACGCTTATTCTTCTGCGGCGTCCTGCGCTGCGACGCGGGCCTTGTCGGCGGCGCCTTTTGCATCGCGGTCACGGTCCACAAATTCGATGATCGCCATCGGCGCCATATCGCCATAGCGGAAGCCAGCCTTCAACACGCGCACATAACCGCCCTGGCGGTCTTTGTAGCGGGGGCCAAGCACGTCGAACAGTTTTGCGACGTACTGGTCTTCTTTCAGGCGCGCGCGGGCCTGACGACGGGAGTGCAAGTCGCCCCGTTTCGCCAGAGTGATCATCTTTTCGATGATCGGGCGCAGTTCTTTTGCTTTTGGCAGGGTTGTCTTGATCTGCTCATGCTCGATCAGCGAGCCGGCCATGTTGGCCCAAAGCGCCTTGCGGTGCTCATGTGTGCGGTTAAGACGGCGGTATCCACGTGCGTGACGCATTTTAGTTCTCCAATAGATATGCCCTCTACGGGCTGTTTTACTTTGTCTGGCTGGCGTGCGTAGCGCCAACTCTCCTTGGGGCATTCAGGCCCGGTGGTAAAAGGCGGGGCTTTCACCCCGCCTGATTGGTTTAGAAATTGTCTTCGAACTTCTTGGCCAGATCTTCGATGTTGTCCGGTGGCCAGTCCTCGACGTCCATGCCAAGGTGCAGACCCATACCCGACAACACTTCCTTGATCTCGTTCAAGGACTTGCGGCCAAAGTTGGGCGTGCGCAGCATTTCGGCTTCGGTCTTCTGGATCAGATCGCCAATATATACGATATTGTCGTTCTTCAGGCAGTTGGCGGAGCGTACGGACAATTCCAGCTCGTCCACTTTCTTCAGCAGAAGCGGGTTGAACTCGAGGCCGTCATCGTCGTCCTGACGGGACGCTGATTCAGGCTCGTCGAAATTGACGAAGATTCCCAACTGGTCCTGCAAGATACGCGCAGCAAAGGCCACGGCATCGTCAGGTGTGAGCGAGCCGTCAGTCTCGATCTTCATCGTCAGCTTGTCATAGTCCAGAACCTGACCTTCACGGGTAGGCTGCACATCGTAGCTGACTTTCTTCACAGGCGAATAGATCGCGTCGATCGGGATCAGACCGATTGGCGCATCTTCCGGCTTGTTCTTGTCGGCAGAAACATAGCCTTTACCGGTGTTGACCATCAACTCCATGTAGATGTCTGCACCATCGTCGAGGTGACAGATCACATGGTCGCGGTTCAGGATCTCGATCCCAGCAGATTCGCTAATATCGCCAGCCGTCACAACGCCGGGGCCTTTCGCGGAGATCGACAAGCGCTTTGGCCCTTCGACTTCCATACGAATGGACACACCCTTGAGGTTCAGGATGATGTCGGTCACGTCTTCACGAACACCAGACACGCTGGAAAACTCGTGCAAAACATTGTCAATTTGTACAGATGTGATCGCCGCACCCTGCAGCGAGCTCATCAGAACGCGGCGCAGCGCGTTGCCCATGGTGAGGCCGAAACCGCGCTCGAGCGGTTCTGCAATCACGGTGGCCTGACGCGCAGGATCGTTGCCGGGTTTTACATCAAGCTGTGTCGGCTTGATCAGTTCGGCCCAATTTTTGTGGATCATTAGTCCCTCCATCCTTGTCTGCACCCGTATGTCCGGCCGGGGCAAACTCCCGAGGTTTCAGAAAGTCGTATAGGGCCCGCGCATTCACGCGGACCCCAGCGGTAGATCTGTTCGCTTAAACGCGGCGGCGCTTTGGCGGGCGGCAGCCGTTGTGCGCCATTGGCGTTACATCACGGATCGACGTGATGTTGAAACCGGCAGCAGCCAGAGCGCGCAATGCGCTCTCACGGCCTGAACCGGGGCCTTGCACTTCGACTTCAAGCGTTTTTACACCGTGATCCTGTGCCTTCTTTCCTGCGTCTTCGGCAGCCATCTGAGCGGCATAAGGTGTCGATTTACGCGACCCTTTGAAGCCCATTGTACCGGCCGAGGACCATGCAATCGCATTGCCCTGCACGTCGGAAATCAGGATTTTTGTGTTGTTGAAAGAAGAATTCACATGCGCCACACCGGCGGCGATGTTCTTGGAGACCTTCTTCTTGGTGCGTTTTGCTTCGCGTGCCATAATCCGTGCCCTCCCTTATTTCTTCTTGCCGGCAATGGCCTTTGCGGGGCCTTTGCGGGTGCGTGCGTTTGTGTGTGTCCGCTGACCGCGCACAGGCAGATTGCGGCGATGGCGCAGACCACGGTAGCAGCCCAGGTCCATCAGACGCTTGATGTTCATCTGGGTATCACGGCGCAGGTCACCTTCGACGGTAAAGTGCTCGTCGATATGCTCGCGGATTTTCAGGATCTCGGCGTCGGACAGCTCGTTGATACGGCGTGTCTGTTCAATGCCAACGGCTTCGCAGATTTTCACTGCGGAGGCGTTGCCGATGCCGGTAATATAAGTAAGGGCGATTGGAACCCGCTTTGCAGTCGGGATGTTTACGCCGGCGATACGTGCCACGGTAGCAATTCCTTTTCGTTGCGGGTCCGTCATTCCAGACCCTTTTTTCACAACACAAGCCCGAGGCGTTTTGGCCAACGGGCTACGGCTGATCAGGTGATCTTGCGCGCGTGGAGCGACCACGGACGCACTTTGATTCTCTTTCGAGATAGCGCTGACTATGAGCTTTTGATTGGGGCGTCAACCCGGCAAGGCTTTGCTGTTGTTTCTGGTATCATCGGCCTATTCGTTAACGCTAAACAGCAGCGCACCTAAGCGAGAGACCATAATGACAGGCTTTACCCAGACGTCTTTCCACATACTCGGCCAGTTGGAGCAAAACAACACGCGAGAATGGTACGAGGAAAACAAAAAGGCACTCAAACAGCAGGTTCGTGATCCCTTTGCAGGGATGCTGGGAATTGCCACAATGCTGCTGGAAGGGAGCAGATATCCCCTGCGCGGGAGCGACAAGACCATGTTCCGCCAAAACCGTGACGTGCGGTTCTCGAAGGACAAGACACTTTATAAGACCAATGTTTCCGGAATGCTCACGAGGACCGGGACCAAGGAAGAAACGGGTGGGGTGGTCTATGCCCAGATCGGTCCCCGGGGCGGGCTGATCGCGGCAGGATATCACCAGCTGGCCACGTCGGATTTGAACAAGGTACGCGACAGGATGATTGCCGACGCCGACATTTTCGGCGAATTACTCGAAGGCTTGGTCGCGAAAGGATATCCATTGTCGCGGAATAATACGCTCAAGACCATGCCGCGTGGGTTCAAGCAATTCGAGGATCACCGGCACGCTGATCTGCTCAAGCTCAAAGGGTATACCGTTGGAGCCGAGGCCCCCGCGGCTAGTTGGACCAGCGGCGACATCGTGGAGCGGCTTGTACGCCTCGCGGAAGTGATCGGCCCGATGAACGCCTGGATCGCCGACGCACTGACTTATGAGCCAAACTAGTACAGCTTCAAAGAAGTCGGGCCGCAGTTTACATACCTGCGGCCCGTATGGTCGTTAGTCAGTCTGTTCGCTCAGGCGTCCAACACGGCTGCGATGCTGCCATGAACATCCTTGATATCGGCAAGCCCGTCGACGCCACTCAGCATGTCCTTGGCATAGTAGTACCCGACCAGCGGCGACGTCTGCTTGTAATATGCCATCAGACGGGTTTTGAGGCTTTCCTCATTATCGTCAGAGCGGCGCTTGAACTCCGTCCCGCCGCAATTGCTGCATTTTCCGTCCGCCGGGATCGGCTTGGTGTTGTCATTATAGACCTCACCGCAGCTGCCACAGGTGGAGCGGGCCGTAATCCGGTCGACCAGCGCTTCGTCGTCGACACGCATTTCGATGACTGCATCGAGGGTCTGGCCCTCAGCCTCCATCAGTGCGCCCAATGCATCGGCCTGCGGCAGGGTCCGCGGGAAACCGTCAAAGATAAATCCACCATGCTCGGTCTTGTCGGATAGCTTTTCGCGTATCAGCCCAATCACAATCTCATCCGTGACCAGTGCGCCTCGCGCCATCACGTCGGCGACGATGTTACCCATCTCGGTCCCGCTGTCTTTCGCGTCACGCAACATGTCCCCCGTGCTAAGCTGCACCATGCCGCGCGTTTCAACGAGATGGCGCGCTTGCGTGCCTTTGCCCGCACCTGGGGGGCCGAGAAGGATAATATTCATTTGCGCGCAGGGCTCCGTTTCTTGCGTCCTTTTCCGGATTTACCGCGCAGCTGCGATTTCTCCAGAAGACCTTCATATTGATGTGCCAGAAGATGGCTTTGAACCTGTTGGATCGTATCCATCGTGACAGAAACAACAATCAGCACAGATGTCCCGCCAAAGTAAAACGGAATCGCGAACTGTCCGCGTAGGATTTCTGGCAGGATACAGACCGCAGCAAGATAACCGGAGCCGAGCACGAGGACACGGTTGACCACATACTCGAGATATTCCGCCGTCCGCTTACCCGGTCGAATGCCGGGAACGAAACCGTTCTGGTTCTTGAGGTTGTCGGCGACGTCGTCAGGCTTAAACGCCACGTTGAATGTATAAAAATACGCAAAAAATACGATCATCACGACAAAGAACAGAAGGTACAGCGGCTGACCTGGACCAAAGTTGGCCAACAGCCACGACATAACCGGATTGGTCGAATTACCCGAGAACGTACTGATCGTTACCGGCAGCAACAGCAGCGAGCTTGCGAAGATCGCGGGGATGACACCCGATGGATTGACCTTGATCGGCAGGTGGCTGGAGCCACCGTCATATACCTTCATGCCGACCTGACGGCGTGGGTACTGTATGTGGATCTTCCTTAAAGCACGCTCCATGAAGACCACGAACATGATTGTGGCGATCACCATGACAAGCACACCCACGATCACCGCAGGGCTGATCGCGCCGGACCGGCCAGAGGCGAAGAACTGTGCAATGGCAGCAGGTACTTCCGCGATGATGCCAACGAAGATGATCAAAGAGATGCCGTTGCCGATGCCGCGCGCGGTGATTTGCTCACCCAGCCACATCAGGAACATTGTGCCACCGACAAGCGTGATCATGCAGGAGACGCGGAAATACCAGCCCGGATCCGCCGCGATGTCACCGGCCTCAAGCGACACGGCGAGCCCGTAGGATTGCACCGTAGCCAACGCAACCGTGCCCCAACGGGTGTATTGGTTGATCTTTTTGCGCCCCTGCTCGCCCTCTTTCTTGAGCTGCTCAAGTGACGGCACCATCGACGTCAGGAGCTGAACGATGATCGAGGCCGAGATATACGGCATGATGCCGAGGGCGAAAATACCCATGCGCCCCAGTGCGCCGCCGGTGAACATCGACACCATACCGCCGATGCCCTGCCCTGCCTGCTCCATAAAATCGCGCAGCGCACCACCGTCGATGCCCGGCACGGGGATAAATGTCCCCAGACGGTAGACGATCAGCAGACCCAGCGTGAATAGAATGCGGTGGCGCAGGTCGGTCGCCTTGCCAAAGGCGGACCAGCTTGAATTGGCGGCCATATTCTCGACGGCAGATACCATGTGAGGGCTCTCTTTTTATCAAACGAAACGCCGCCCAGACCGTTCTCCGGTGGGCGGCGTTTGGGAAAACTACATGATCTATCTAAGCGGATTGCGCACCGCTCACAAGACCGAAGGCTTATTCCGACGTCTCGGACACCGCTGCCGCCGCTTTGACCGACAGGCTTCCGCCTGCCTTCTCAACAGCTTCAATCGCAGATTTCGATGCACCGGTGACCTCAAGGTTCATCTTTGATGTCACATCGCCCTTTGCAAGGATGCGAATGCCGTCACGCTTGCGACGCACGACACCGGAAGAAACCAGCAGATCCTCGGTGATCACGTTTGCGATATCGAGCTTGCCTGCGTCCACGAACTTTTGGATCAGGCCAAGGTTGATCGCGGAATAAGAACGACGGTTCGGCTTGCTGAAGCCACGCTTTGGGAGGCGCTGGTAAAGGGGCATCTGGCCGCCTTCGTACCCTTTGATCGCCACACCTGAACGGGATTTTTGACCTTTGATACCACGGCCACCCATTTTACCGGTGCCAGAACCAGGACCACGGCCAACGCGCTTGCGGGCTTTGGTTGCGCCTGGATTGTCTGAAAGTTCGTGAAGTTTCATGTCGCTTCTCCTTTTGCCGGAAATACCCCCCAGCGACGGGAGCGGGCAGACGCGGCGTTACGATTCTATCCGGTCGTACAGACCGTTTGGCGCGTATAGATGAGGCAGCTGCCTGGATCAAGAGGCGTAAGGCCAACGGAGCGGTCAGCTGCCCGGTGAATCTTGTGCGAGGCCAAGCTTTCCTCGGTTATCTGCGATCGCCTGCCGCACAGTCGCAATTCACTTCAGCGCGGCAAACCTCCTTGACGGACTGTCAACACCAAAATACGGTCGCCCTCTAACGATTAGGTCGATGATATGAAGAAGAAATTAGTCGGCACAGTCCTTGGGCAGCGTCTTTTGGATGCGTCACATTTCCTATCACTGAAACGTATTCCTGCCAAAAACCCCGAAACTGCCTCGATGGTGGCAAATGCAATTCTTGCAGATCTACTCGTGACGCGTTTGTGTCCGACAGGGGGTACATTCGTTGATGTCGGGGCCCATATTGGATCCATTTTCTCGTCCGTACACCGATTTGACACATCGATCCGCATCATTGCCGTCGAAGCAGACCCACAAAAGGCGAAGTATCTTTCAGATCGCTTCAAGTATTGTACGCTACATGGATTTGCCGTCGGAGAGCAGACAGGAACGATCGAGTTCTACCGCGATCCGGATGCCACCGGGTATAATTCTCTCGTCAAAGGCCACTCGGAACGTCAGGTCGCGATATCGGTTGAAATCAAACAGCTTGATGATGTTCTCGGGTCCGAAGCACCGGATGTGATCAAGATTGATATCGAGGGAGCCGAGCTTGGCGCGCTTCGCGGCGGAGCGAAAATTATCGCGACTTACAAGCCAACCATCATGTTTGAAAGTACAGAACTGGGCACCAATGCCATGGGCTATGCCCCCGAAATGGTGTGGGAATGGTTTCAGGATATGGGATACGGGATCTATGTGCCGGACAGGCTGGCGCATGATGCCGATGCCATCGCGTGTGAGACGTTTTTAGACGGGCATGCTTACCCCATGCGGACCTTAAACTACTTCGCGGTACACAAAGACCGACGGCTGGCTGTCCGGGATCGCGCACGTAAAATTTTAAACATCAGCGTATAAAAACGAAAAAGGCCGCCTCAAAAGGCGACCTTTTCTGCTTCGGTTTAGCAAGAATAGCTCCGGCCCAATAACCTTTAGCCTTTTTCTTCGATGATCTCGACCATGTGGCTTACAGCGTTGATCATGCCGCGAACGGAGGGCGTGTCTTCCAACTCGCGGACGCGGTGCATTTTGTTCAAACCCAGACCAACCAGCGTTGCGCGCTGCTTTGCGGGGCGGCGGATGGGAGAGCCCACCTGCTTGATCACGATTGTCTTGGCCATGCTTACGCCTCCTCAGCCACTTGAGCGGAAGATTCGGTTGCATCTTCGCGCTTGGGCAGAATGTCGGCCACTTTCTTGCCGCGGCGCTGCGCGACTGAACGTGGGGACTGTTCTTTTGTCAATCCGTCCATGGTGGCTCGGATCATGTTATACGGGTTCTGCGAACCGATCGACTTGGACACAACGTCTTTGACGCCCAGCATCTCGAAGACGGCGCGCATTGGACCACCGGCAATGATTCCTGTACCCTCAGGCGCTGTGCGCATGATCACTTTACCCGCGCCATGACGACCGGCCATATCGTGGTGCAGTGTACGGCCTTCACGCAGCTGTACGCGGATCATCTGGCGCTTCGCCTGCTCGGTTGCTTTGCGGATTGCCTCTGGGACTTCCTTGGCTTTGCCCTTGCCGAAACCGACACGGCCTTTTTGATCACCGACAACGACGAGCGCTGCAAAACCAAAACGCTTACCACCTTTTACGGTTTTTGAAACGCGGTTGATGGCGACCAAGCGGTCAGCGAATTCGGGCGCTTCTTCGCGCTGGTTGCGGCGGTTACCGCCGCGGTTGTCATCTCTGGCCATCTTGGCCTCCTTGATTTACGGGCTATCGCCCTGTTGTCACAACCCTTGGTGAGCGGTGCTCCCGGGTCATCGAGACGCCCGCTTTTCGGACATCTTCAAATGATTTCGGCAGGACCGGGGCCCTGCCAAAAGATTTAGATCTTCAGACCACCTTCACGGGCAGCGTCGGCCAAAGCCTTCACTTTACCGTGGAAGAGGTAACCGCCCCGGTCGAAATAGGCACTCTCGATACCAGCATTCTTGGCACGCTCGGCAATTGCCGCGCCTACTTTTGTCGCTGCTTCGACATTGTTTTTGCCGACCACGCCAAGATCTTTTTCAAGCGACGATGCGGAGGCGAGTGTAACGCCATTTACATCGTCGATCAGCTGGACGCTGATGTTCTTGTTGGAGCGGTGCACGCTGAGGCGCATACGGCCCCGGTTCGTGCGGCGAAGTTTGTTCCGAACGCGCAAGCGGCGTTTGATGAACAGTTGTCTTTTGCTGTTTGCCATCTGTGCGTTCCTTACTTCTTCTTGCCTTCTTTGCGGAAGACGAACTCACCCTTATAGCGGATGCCTTTGCCCTTATAGGGTTCGGGCTTGCGCCATGCGCGGATGTTCGCGGCGACCTGACCAACAAGCTGTTCGTCAATGCCTTCCACAATGATTTCGGTCTGCTTTGGCGCCGTTACGGTGACACCTTCAGGTGGCGTGTAATCGACGTCATGCGACAGGCCGAGGTTCAGTTTCAATGTGTTGCCGGTCATGGCAGCACGGTAACCAACACCCTGGATTTCAAGCTCTTTCTTAAAACCGTCGGATACGCCGGTGACCAGGTTGCGGATCATCGTGCGGGACATGCCCCACTGCTGACGCGCGCGCTTGGACTTGCCGCGTGGTGTGACGGTGATGTCGCTGTCGCCAACGGTCATCGTCACATCATCGGTCGCTTTAAAGGTCCGGACCCCTTTGGGGCCTTTCACTTCGATGGTCTGGCCGCTGACGCTTGCGGTAACACCGCTGGGCATGTCGACGGGCTTTTTACCAATACGAGACATCAAATTCTCCTTAGAATACGGTGCAGAGCACTTCGCCGCCAACGTTGGCTGCGCGTGCGCTTGCGTCCGACATCACACCCTGGGGGGTGGAGACAATCGACACACCCAGGCCCTGACGGACGGACGGGAGGTCTTGTGAGCCCATATACACGCGCCGACCGGGCTTGGAGACCCGCTTCAGCTCGCGAATAACAGGTTCGCCTTCGTAATACTTGAGGCTGATCTCGATTGCGGGGTGGCCATCGGCGCCCGTCATCAATTCATAGCCGCGGATGTAGCCTTCGTCGGCCAGCACATCAAGCACCCATGCACGCAGCTTGGAAGCCGGGGTCATGACTGTGGATTTGCCGCGAAGTTGGCTGTTGCGGATGCGTGTCAGCATATCTGCGATAGGATCGGTCATCTGATGCGCTCCTTACCAGCTCGACTTCACCATGCCGGGGATCTGGCCTGCTGAGCCAAGATCCCGCAGCGCGATGCGCGAGATTTTCAGTTTACGATAATAGGCGTGTGGACGGCCGGTTAGCTGGCAACGGTTGTGCAAACGCACAGCGGAAGAGTTGCGGGGCAGTTTGGCCAACTTCAGGGAGGCGCGAAAGCGGTCTTCCATCGGCTTGGTTTCGTCGCTGATGATTGCTTTCAGCTCGGCACGCTTGGTGGCGTATTTCTTGACCAGTGCTTCACGCTTCTTCTCGCGTGCGATCATGGATTTCTTAGCCATATCTAATCCTCTCCGCGCTTATGAATTGAAGGGCATGTTGAAAAGCTTCAACATTGCCTTCGCTTCGGCGTCGGTTTTCGCCGTGGTGGCGATTACGATGTCCATGCCCCAGTTTTCATCAATTTTATCAAAATTGATTTCGGGGAACACGAGATGCTCTTTCAGACCCATGGCATAGTTGCCGTTACCATCGAAAGATTTGCCGTTGATGCCGCGGAAGTCGCGGATACGGGGCATTGCAACCGTGATCAGACGATCAAGGAATTCGTACATGCGGTCACCGCGCAGCGTGACTTTCGCGCCCAGTGGCATTTCTTCCCGTACCCGGAAACCCGCGATGGATTTCTTCGCAATGGTCGTCAGTGCTTTCTGGCCTGCAATCAGTGTCAGGTCTTCCTGAGCGGATTTGGCTTTTTTGCTGTCACGGACAGCTTCTGCGCCACAACCGATGTTCAGGACGATCTTGTCCAGACGTGGAGTTTGCATGTCGTTCTTATAGCCGAATTCTTCTTTCAGGGCTGCACGGATGCGGTCCCTATAATCGGCCTTGAGGCGGGGTGTATAAGCTGCAGTATCGAGCATCAGATTACGTCCCCTGTTGTTTTGGCAAAGCGCACTTTGGTGTCGCCGTCCATTTTAGAGCCCACGCGCGACGGCTTGCCGTTGGCATCCTTGATCGCGAGATTGCTCAGGTCCATCGGCATCGACTTGGGGATGCGACCGCCCTGGCTGTCTTGGGATTGGCGTGTGGCACGAACGTAAACGTTGATGCCCTCTACGACGGCTTTGTTGGATTTCGGGTCAACGGAGGCGATCTTGCCTTCCTTGCCCTTATCCTTGCCGGTCAGCACGATGACCGTGTCACCTTTTTTCAGCTTGGCAGCCATATTACAGCACCTCCGGAGCGAGAGAGATGATTTTCATGAAGTTTTTGGCGCGCAGCTCGCGAACGACTGGTCCAAAAATACGCGTGCCGACCGGCTCGTTGTTGTTATTCAGAATAACAGCAGCGTTGCGGTCGAAACGGATGGCTGTACCATCGTCACGGCGAACTTCTTTTGCGGTGCGAACGACGACGGCCTTACGGACGTCACCCTTCTTTACTCGGCCGCGTGGAATGGCTTCCTTGACCGAGACGACAATGATGTCGCCAACGGATGCGTACTTACGCTTGGAACCACCCAGGACCTTGATGCACTGAACGCGGCGCGCGCCGCTGTTGTCAGCAACATCCAGGTTGGTCTGCATCTGGATCATTTGGTTTCTCCCGACCTTCTGGGGGGCGATGCGTGCCCTAACCCCAGGGTTTCGATTATATTGCTATCCGAAACGGATAACGCGACCGCCCCGAGGGACCGCCGCGTGAACGATCACGCTTCCGCAGTGATCACTTCCCAACGCTTGGTTTTGGATCGTGGTGCACATTCAATGATGCGGACTTGCTCGCCCACTTTGAATGTATTGTTTTCATCGTGCGCCCGGTACTTCTTGGACTTACGAATGGTCTTTTTCAGGATCGGATGCGTAAAGCGGCGCTCTACGGATACGGTCACTGTCTGTTCGTTGGCGTCCGAGGTTACGGTGCCTGTCAGGATACGCTTTGGCATGTGCTCAGGCTCCTCTTACGCGTCTGTCGCGGCAGCTGCCGCTTTCATGTTCAACACTGTCTTCACGCGGGCAACGTCACGCTTGACGCTGCGCAGACGCGATGCATTTTCCAGCTGGCCGGTGGCTTGCTGGAAACGCAGGTTGAACGCTTCTTTTTTCAGGTTCACAAGCTCATCGCGGAGCTGGTCCGGCGTCTTGTCGTGCAGTTCTTTGGCAATCATGCCCTCTTCCTTTCAACATCATCAGCGGGCCCCATTAGGGTGACCCATGATTCTGATGGAGTCTGTTCCGAAGTTCGGCGTATAGGGGGGTTGACCAGACGGCGCAACCCCCTTCCGGCAATATCTGCCAAGGGGTCTGGTCGCCGCGCCGATGCCGGATTAAAGAGGGCGCATGACACATATCAAATCCCTCTTCGTGACCCGCCTTTATCACGCCCCTCTGGACGGCGTCGACGCCGCAGAGCTTGAAGCGTCATGCTATTCCATCGCCGAAGATGATGAGGCGGGCCAGGCATGGTGCGAGGAAAACGGATATCCCGGATATACTTGCTACGCGTCCCTGACCGATCTGGGCTGGCGCTTTCCGATCTTTGCCGATGTGATCAAGGCGATTGATGCCCATGTGCAGACCTTCGCCGCCGATCTGGAGTTCAATCTTGACGGGCGAACGTTAAAGCTGGAGGATATCTGGATCAACATCCTGCCCGAAGGCGGCACCCACTCCGGCCACATCCACCCCCATTCGGTGATCTCCGGGACCACCTATGTCGCCATGCCCGACGGCGCCAGTGCGCTGAAATTCGAAGACCCGCGCCTGCCGATGATGATGGCAGCACCCGGTCGCATGAAAGACGCGCGCGAGGAGTTGCGGACGTTCCACTATGTCGCCCCCGCCGTGGGCGATGTGCTGCTGTGGGAAAGCTTCATCCGGCACGAGGTGCCGATGAACATGAGCGAGGATGACCGGATTTCGGTGTCGTTCAATTACAGCTGGAGCTAGCGCTTGGGCGCCTTCTTTCGCGCCTCTTCCTGCTCCTTGACCAAGGCCTTCTACTCCTTGGTCATCTTGTTGCCCCACTGGTTGTTGCTGAGGCCAAGGTCTGCGGGCATCGGCTTGGTCTTGCCCTTCTTGATGGAGCCACCTTTGTTGAGGAACTCGGCGATGAGGTCTTCGTCGGTGGTGGGCTTGGGGACTTGTTTCATGGGGTGTCCTTTGTAGGTCCTGATCTATTAATACCTAGCTTCTTGTAAAAAGTCAGAATTTCGCGCAGCGTTCTCTGTGGAACAGATCAGCTGGTATTTTCGATAACACAACTAAACTTAATCTACTATTCCTCATCAATGACAAGCCGCTCCGCGACTTCGCTGAGGAGACCTGCCAAAATATCAGCCCGCGTTTCTTCGATATTTACGCTGGGCATTGTTTTTAGAAAATGCCCAACTTGTTGAATTCTATTTTGAACACGTCTGAGTCCAGTATCGTGCAGTGGACCTGCCGCAAATGAATCGCCCCGAGTTTGTCGGAGACCATCAACTTAAGTAAGGATGATGGTTATGACAAAAAGCAAAATGGCAAATCGCTACTCGCCCGAGGTCCGCGCACGCGCGGTTCGAATGGTGTTCGAGC
>Ga0306910_1000530_pt1 | contig 17464 bp, 13 predicted proteins | sample AntRauMFilla2698_FD_190438 | JGI IMG/M metagenome (GOLD analysis project Ga0306910, IMG submission 190438) | Saline lake microbial communities from Rauer Islands, Antarctica - Metagenome Filla 2 #698 (v2) (version 2) | ecosystem: Environmental > Aquatic > Non-marine Saline and Alkaline > Saline ... | reverse complement strand
TTGGTCGAGGATTTGAAGTATTCGTTTCCCAGTCCACCACCACCGCCTTTTAAAATTTTTACTTCTTCGCCAACAGTAGTCATTTCGAACACCCGTTGTCTGGCGAGATCAGTTACTTTTGATCCAACCGGAATGTCAATGAAATAATCCTCGGCATTGTGTCCGTGCTTTGATTTGTTGGTGCCACTTTGACCAGAGTCAGCAATAAACTCTTTGCTGCCTGTATATTTGGAAAGTCGATTTAGGTCTTTAACTGCGCGCACAAATACATTGCCGCCATTGCCGCCATTGCCGCCTGCCGGACCCCCCATTGGCATGAATTTTTCTTGGCGCCAACGCACGACGCCATTGCCGCCGTCTCCAGCTTTTGCATAAATAGTTAATTCGTCTACGAACATTTAGCTACCGTACAGCAAAAAGACCACTCTCGCAATAGACTACTTGATCCAGCGGGCACCAAAGGTACTCGCCACACTTAATAAAAGTGATCCAAAAACGGCAGTCCAGAAACCTGTAACTTGCAAACCTTCAAGGAAAGACGCTGCAAAGATGAAAAGTAAAGCATTTATTACAAACGTAAACAAACCTAGAGTCAGAATAGTAATCGGGAGTGTGAGAATAAATAGTATCGGTTTGACGATCGTATTTAGTAACCCAAGTACTAAAATTGCAATTCCAGCAGCATACACTGAACCGACTGTAATCCCCGGCACGTACTCCGATATGACTAGTAAAACCAATACGTTTAGCAAAAATCTCGTAATAAATATCATGGGTTTTGCGCGTATTTACTTTTTAATTACCCAACCTGTTGTAAGCAAAGGTTCAGCTTTTTTATATTTTACAGTCTGGGTGTCAGTACCATTTGAAATAGTGACCAACTCGTTCCGAGAAAATTCTGTTGCACTAATTGCTGGTTGCTGTCTGGTTGATTTTTTAGCTTCCGCAGTAATTCCTGCTTGCTTTTGTGCCGCTGCCGCCTCGGCTTTTCGTTGCTCTTCTTCTTGTATAACCGCTTGTGGTTGTAGCAAAGGTATTATTTTAGCTAATCGAGCAAAGAATTCGTCGTTCATCTGTTGAAATAGTCGCACCCCTTCTTTGCGATACTCAATCAATGGATCTCGCTGACCATACGCGCGCAGATTTACACTCGATCTGGTGTACGCCATCACTTCGAGATGTTCGACCCACAGCATATCCATCATCTGGAGCGCTCCGCGGCGGATCAAGTCATTTGCCACGTCTTCGCCCAATTCGGCACGCTTTTTATCGATATTTTGCCGAGATTCTGGGACTGATTCTATGGTTTCTCGGATGATTGTTGTCACCGAGGCTGGTTCAGCCAGCAGTAACCCTTTGCGTCTTTGGTACATCTCTTGTCGCTGCTTATTTAGGATGTCGTCGTAGGCCAAAATTTGTTTACGCGAGTCAAAATGAAATCCTTCAATCTTTGTCTGCGCGCCCTCAAGCGTTTTGGAGATCACCCCCATTTCAATCGGCTGGTCTTCGGGGATTTTAAATTTTGCCATTAGACTTTTGACACGCTCACCACCAAAGACACGCATGAGTGCATCGTCAGTCGAAACATAAAACTGGGTTTCACCTGGATCTCCTTGTCTACCTGAACGTCCTCGTAACTGGTCGTCAATTCGACGAGCTTCGTGTCGCTCGGTACCGAGCACAAACAAACCACCAAGTTGTTTTATCTCTTCTGCCTGTTCTGTAGAAGCGGTTGGGCCACCTAGTTTGATGTCGACACCCCGACCAGCCATGTTGGTCGCCAAAGTTACTGCCCCCTTGATACCAGCAGCAGCAATGACCTCACCCTCTGACTCGTGACGTTTAGCATTCAACATTTCGTGCGATACACCAGACGCAGTCAACGCTTGTGAGAGTCGCTCGTTTGATTCGATAGAAGCGGTACCGATCAAGATCGGCTGCCCTGTTTGATGGACTGATTTTACTTTTTCAATGATCGCCGTAAACTTTCCTTTCTCGTTTTGGTAAATGAGATCATTGCGGTCGATACGCTGTACTTCTTGGTTGGTGGGTACAGGAATTACTTCGAGACCATAGACGGTGAAAAATTCTTCTTGTGATGTGAGTCCGGTTCCGGTCATACCAGACAGTTTGTCGTACATGCGGAAAAAGTTTTGGTAGGTGATTGATGCCATGGTTTTTGATTCGCGTTGAATTGGTACGCCCTCTTTGGCTTCCATAGCTTGATGTAAGCCATCTGACCAGCGTCGACCAGGCTGTAGTCGACCAGTAAATTCATCAACAATCACGACCTCCCCGTCTCGCACAACATATTCTTTGTCGCGCTTGAAAACCGCCTGGGCTTTGACTGCCATCTCTAAATGGTGGACATATTTAATACCTTTGTCAGTGTAGATATTTTCAACTCCAAGCGCTCGTTCTGCAGCTTCGATACCAGCATCATTTAACGTTGCAGTTTTTGTTTTCTCATCAATTTCAAAGTGCTCACCTGCTTTTAGTGGGGCAGCAATTTTTGCGAACTGGTTGTACAGATCTGCTACTTCTGGCGCCGGCGCAGAAATAATCAACGGCGTTCTTGCCTCATCGATCAAAATCGAGTCGATCTCATCAACGATTGCGTAGGCGTGGTATGGCTGTCGCAATTTTGCCGCGTCGTATTCGATGTTGTCACGCAGGTAGTCAAACCCAAACTCACTGTTGGTTCCGTAGGTGATTGAGGCGGCGTACGCCTCTTGTCTTGTGCAAGGTCGTAAGAAATCATAGACGACTTTGTACGAACCAAGCTCATCTCGCTCCTGATCTTTTTCAAGATGTCCTGTATCATATAAAAATGAAGAATCGTGATTGATTACTCCCACACTCAGCCCTAGCGCTGCGTAGATTTGTCCCATCCAAACGGCGTCACGACGAGCCAGGTAGTCATTTACCGTAACGACGTGCACTCCCTTGCCGGTTAGCGCATTAAGACTAGCTGGGAGCGTAGCAGCGAGTGTTTTTCCTTCTCCAGTTCGCATCTCGGTTACCTTGCCTCGGTGCAGCAACATACCCCCAATCAGCTGCACATCGTAATGACGCATCGACAGGGTTCGTTTGGCAGCTTCTCTCGTCAACGAGAACGCTTCAACCAATACCTCGTCAAGACTTGTGCCTGCTTGCACTTTCTGACTAAGCGCTTGCATTTGGGCTGGTAAGTCGAGCACAGTGACAGCCTCCTCGCGCGCATTAATTTGGTCGACGAGTGGGGTTAATTGCTTAATTTCTTTTTGGTAGGTTGGTCCGAAAAAACGATCTAAAAATGACATACTGGCTAGTATATAGCCATCAGAATCTGAGGCAAGCTAGACAGTGGTAACTTCTTGCTCGATGGTGATTCCGGTTTTATCAAACACCTGCGCCGCGACGTACGCAGCAAATGCTGTGACGGCGGTCGCACTGGTGCCGGTGTTGATGAGTACCAATGCTTGTTGCTCATACAAACGGACAGCGCCGTCGGCATACCCCTTCAGATTGCACACTTGGTCAAGGATAAAACCGAGTGAGACTTTGGTCTGATCGCCGGCAACTGGGTAGATCGGCAAGGCTGGGTATTTTTGTTTTAGCTGGGCGGCGTGGTCGCTCGGGATAATCGGGTTTTTGAAAAATGACCCTGCGGTTCCAACTTGATACCAATCCGGAAACTTTTTGCTCCGCACGGCAATGATATGATCGCGGATACTATCCTGCGTCGCTGAATCCGTTTGTGCTAAAGCAGCAAGATCTTTGTACGCTAATTTTGGCTGTGGTATCGAGTGCAAGACAAAAGTCACGGCGGTAATGACCCACTCTTTACCCGCTGCAGTTTTGAAATAAGAATCACGATACCCAAATGCACACTCCGCATTTGAAAAGGTTTTGATTTCGGTCGTGATGCTGTGCTGCGCAATAACTTCAACGATAAGATCTTTCACCTCGACTCCATACGCGCCCACATTTTGAACCGGCGTGGCACCCACGGTACCCGGAATATGGCTAAGATTCTCCAAACCCCAATACCCTCGACCGACCGTATCAGCGATCACTTCGTCGAGCGATTCTCCAGCGCCAAACTGGGCGATGACACGGTTAGTGTCTAATTGGGTGTATTCACGACCAAACAATGCATTATGCACAACCAATCCGTCAAACCCAGCGTCAGAAGCCAAGATGTTTGACCCTGTTCCAATCACCAAGAGTGGTAAGGTTTTCTCGGATGCAAACTGTTGTGCTACTGCTAGTTCAGCCGGTGTATTGGCGACACAAAAGTACCGAGCTGGCCCACCAACTTGCAGTGTCGTGTAGTCAGACAATGGTACCTGTTCGCGAATTTCCATGAATGAGTTTAACAGCCAGCTTCGGGATTTTCAGCGCCTGACTCGATATTTTCGACAATACATGAAGCGGTACTGGCAAACGTTGGGATGAGTTCCCCCGCCTGGTTTAAGGTTTTGATCGCTCGATCGGTGTCACCCTGCGTAAAATATAAGAACGATAATGATGCCCAGTCTTGGGCTGCTTGTGGGTCAAGTACAACGCGCTCAGCTAGGAGTTCCGTCAACAATTCTTCCGCACCGACCCGGCGAACTGCGTCGACCAAGAATTCGCTGCGAGCAAATTGCGTTCTTGCAGCGTCGCTATCCATGAGTGCGGTCGCTCCCTCAATATCTCCCGTGTAAAGTCTGGCGGCGGCGAGGTACTCACGGGCTTCGAGGTTGTTCGTATCTAGATCAAACGATGTCTGGAAGAAATCCCGGGCAGCTTCATTTTGACCGCGAGCCAATTCAATAAATCCTTGTTGATTGATAATGGTTTGTTTTTTGGGTGACAGCTTGCGCGCTATTGCCATTTCAGCTGCCGCTCGTTCGAGTTGATTGGTGGTGCGATAATAGCTGGCGACAAACACGTGTAAGCGCGCGTCACCCGGCTTTTGCACTACCAGTTGTGCCAGTGCCGCTTCAGATGTTGATGCAAACGCGAGGCGCAACTCTTCAGGAACTTGCTCTGCTCGCGCGATTCCCATAGATTGTTGTGAAACTTGTTCAGCGACTTCTTGTTGTGCAAATGAATTACGCTCGAGTGCCTTGGTAAAGTGACCCAACATCGCCTCCGGTCCTTCTGGTGGACGCTGCACGCCTGCTTCGACAGATGGACGGAGCGCGTTAAATGCATTGATCAAATCACTCGCTACTACCATCCCCGGCAGGTGCGCAAAATAAATAATTACCCCAACTGCGAGCATTCCCGCTGGCAAGAAAGCTTGGGTGATGATCGCTTCGTCCACTTTTTTGGTGGCAATGGCGTGAATTGGTCGTGACACACGGGAGTGAATCAAGCCCAAAATAATCGCAAAGAAGATATAGCTCACGATATTGTCGAACACAACTAGGTTGTGTGTGAAGTATCCTGCCAGTAAGCCCAGCAGAATTCCTCGCTCGAGTACTGTGAAGGTTTCGGCGCCTTTATTGCGCAATGGCTGAATCAGTAAATAATACACACAGGCTGCGAACACACTGAGGTACGCAATCAGACCAAGGAAACCACCGGCGATCAGCCAATCCATAAATATGTTGTGCGCCCGGTCAAACCACTGCTCTTGTGCGTACAAACGTGGGTCGTACTGTTCGTTAAAGACGTAGTTGAAGTTACTTTGACCCCAACCAAGTAGCGGTCGTTCTTTGACACCTTCCCATGCCATTCCCCAAATGATTCCACGGATTTCCAAATCTTCGAGCGAGATGTTGGCGATACGCGCGAGGTTTGGCTGGTTTTGCACCATGTCAGAATCTTTGAGTGCGACGAATCCGCTGATTGCGAGCATCGTGAGGACGAAACCACCGATGGCGTATTTACGAAATTGCTTGAACTGTGTGGCAAATAGTCCGATGTACGCGGTGGTCACAAGCGCACCAACTGCCAGCCCAACCGCTGTTCCTCTCGTTCCTGTTTCGATTAGAACGAAGATGAAAATTGGCAACAAAGCGATATATAAGACTTTACGCTGAGTGGTTTTTGCTTGCGTCAGTAGCCAGAGAATAATAAAAATCTGGAACAACATATACACCGCCATGTAGGCAGCGTTTCCAAGCGTACTGTCGAGACGACTATCAGCAGTACCGATGTTGTAAAGGTCTATAATCGAGGCAATCCCAAAGTACTGAGCAAGTCCACCAATCGCAACCAGAACCGCTGCTACCAAAGAAGTATTTAGTAGCCACGTCCATTCTTGCTTGGTTTTTAATACCGACCCGAGGATCAACATGTACAGATAGGTGTGCACCAGTGACACGTACCCATCCATGCGCTCAAGGTTACTCCAAAAACTAGACCGTGGGTGCTCTCCAAATAAGTTCGCAAAAAACATCACCACTAGCAGCACCCCCGAAGCACCCAAAATCCAAGACCATTGTGGACGGTATTTTGGTTCGTATAAAGCAAGTGCAATATACGCCACCAGTGTCACATCAACGATTATGCGAAACCAGAAATTCTTGCCCGTAATAAAGGGGAAAAAGTATTCGTTTTCAACGTACAGTGTCAGGAATGGGATAGCAAACAAACCTGCTAAAACAGTCCACTTCAAAATATCTTTCATATGGCTAAAACTATATCATGTCGACCCGTCACCCACAGACTAGACGAGTGAGAAAAATAAAGGTCTCACCGACAGTCAACTTTGGCTACACTACGACTGGCTTGGATTCGATTGTGTTGCATTCTCTTGGGCGACTTCTAGTTTTGCGACCGCGACCGCTTCACTCTTTGCTGCCAGTGCCAAAGCAACTTCCTGGGCAAATAAAGCCGCTTCGATACTGTCTCGGTACTCGGTTCTATATTCGTTTGGATCTTGGTGAAACTTTTTTTCAATAATTAACTGAGCTTGTTCAGAGAGCTGTTGTCGCAGTTCGTAGTTGCTGGTTAGTTCGTGTACTCCATCAGACTGAGCTTGGACATCATCCGCCGCACACAAATACGCCGACTCCAGATGGGTGAAAATGTCGTCGCGACGTTCAGTTCGCGTGAGCACCATGGGTTTACCGGCACCAGCCGCCTGCAGCACGATTTCTTCACTTGCTTCATCGGTGTTGGTGACGATCAACAAATCTGCCGCCTTTAGATACTGCATATATTCGAGCGACCGATACTCAAAAATCACCTGTTTTTCAATTCCAAGCACCTTAACCCGCTTCTCGCACTCGGCGCGTCCAGGTCCATCACCCATAATGATCAAACAAATCTGTGGGTTACGCAGCATGTAGCGTGCAGCATCAATCGCCTGCAAACCCGCTGCTGCGTTCTTTAGGGTGCCGACAAACAACATTGAAAAAACGTACTGCGGGTATTTTTCTTTTAGGTCCAGTGTCTGCTGTGCTCGAGCAATCGCTTCGTACGGGTTAAGCTGCGGCAATCGTTCCAAATCAACAATCGACACTTTTTCTTGCAACTTTTGTTTAATACGATCCGTAGCAGCTCGAATACTATAAAATTTTGGAATGGTGTAGCGAGCGATGTGCCGTCGCCATCGGTTGGGACCGGCCATTTTTAGATACGAAGAATGAAAAAAGTTGATCAGGACATGCAACTGTATTGGACAGTCGAATTTTTTATTGATCCACAACGCTACCAAAGCTGACTCAAACGGATCGCGGGCGACAACTAGATCAGGCCTAAACCCGTCAGCAAATACCAGTTGGGATTTGATCATTTTTACACCGGCAAACGGCATCTGCCACCAATATTTGGTTGCGGCAGTATACATAAAAACGTTTTTTTCCGGTCGAAACACTGGTTGTTTGGGTTCAATTCCTTGGCGCAAAATAAGAATGTGAACTTCGTCAAACACTTCGGAAATATTTAAGTACCCATCGAGGGTTTGTCTAATCGGATTTAACAGCTCGACGTTTTGAGAAATAAATAATACTCGCGTCACATCACGTGAGGATTTGTGTTCGAGCAAGCGCTTTTCCTTCATCGCCTCGGCGGCAGTCACCGTCGGGACGTAGTCCTTACTTTCGTCAGCTTGCCGCTTAAGCACGTAATCTAACTCGCCGCCGGCGTAGTCAGAAAAATTAGTCGAAGAAAGATCTTTGCGTGCCATATTCTTGTTTAGTATAGCAACTGAAAAACCAAAAAACTGCAGCGAACTCCCAACGAAACTGCATAAGTTTTACGTTAGTACCTACTTGTACAGATCACATCACCCCAGACCCAACTTCTCCATATACCGATCTACATCAGCCATGTTACGAACATGCGTAATTCCTTCAGGTATATACAATTTCTCAGCATTCGCCTCAATAGAAGCTCCTCCTTGACTGGTAGATCTATCCATATATAACAGATGTACCTGCGGCGCTACGCGCAATGCGCTCTCGTGATGAGTGATTGAATCGTCGATAAAAATATTATTGTACTCATCGCTATACTCTGCCAGGTACGGACCTTTGTCTCCAGTCATAACGGTAATTTTATCCACAAAATCTCGCAACTCAGAAACCTTACGCTCCTGAAATTCTTTCGCCAATGGACCCAATTCAGGTGTATATGCACTCAAAATTTCTAACTCATCTTTTCTTTTCTCTGCGAGCCACTGAAGAACATCCGGGTATAAAAAATCCTGCACTCTAAATTCGTTCCAAATATCTGGCGTGATGCATGCTTCTTTAGACCTCCCATCTGCTGTGGCAGCTTCAACAAAGGCTTTGGTATTTAGTAATGTTTGGTCGACATCTAAGATGAATTTATTCGGTTTCATATATTTATAGTAACGCTACCAACTGTGTAGCGAGTTTATTTGCATCATGTCGAATCAGGCTGCGTTTTAGTGTATCACCACTCTTTTGATGCACCGCCTCACTCGCGAGCAAATCACCTGTAATCACTTCCGCCTGGTCAGACTGATCTTGTTGGACCGGAAACTCGCCCGCTTTGGCGTATCGCGCGAGCAAATCTTGTGGTAGTGGCGTGTCATTGGCAAGTACGACGTCTGGTGCTCTGCCGAGATATCGCGTTATCTCGGCTACGTGCCGAGATAATCCATAGTTAGTTGTTTGCCCTACTTTGGTCATCAAGTTACACACATACACCACCTTGGCGCTAGAATTTTTGACCGCAGTCGCCACACCTGGTACGACAATATTTGCCAACACACTGGTGTATAAATCTCCCGGTCCCAGCACAATTAAATCTGCTTCCGAGATCGCGTTTACTGCCGCCGCTGACACCCGCACGCCTGGTGTGACTGTCAGATCAGTAATAGTTCTCGTATGCCGATCTCGTGGCGGCTCGTCAATGTCGTGCTCGCCGGTAACTACCACACCGTCATCATACGTCGCCACCAAGTCAACCAACTGAGTCGTGACCGGAAACACATCCCCAGTCACCCGCAGTACTTTGGCAGCGGTACGAATCGCCGCTTCCTCTGAACCCAAAATGTCAGTCAGCGCCACCAAAAATAAATTTCCAAAATTGTGTCCCGACAATCCATCACCCCGATCAAACCGATACAAAAATAATTGTCGTAGCAGTTCTTCGTGGTCGTCGACTTCACGCGCAAGCGCCACGAGCGCCATACGCGCATCACCAACGGGCAACTGCCCGAACTCGTCGCGCAGACGACCAGTTGACCCTCCCGAATCAGCCATCGTAATCACGGCTGTCAAATGAAGTGTTTCTTGGTATTGTTTCAATCCCTGCAGCACTGTGTGCGTCCCTGTTCCACCACCAATCGCTACTACTCGCTTTTTTTTCATAACCAGACTATAGCAAATACTGACAAACTCGCTACGTATCGCCGCGTTTTTTTGGCATAAAATAAATAGCCAATATCACCAGGACCAATAACCCAACTAACGCATAAAACGTCCAATTCTCTGGTAGCGAATTGGACATTTGCCTAGTAGCTGCAATCTGCGTTTCTGGGTTGGGAATGATAGACACTTCACTTTCGTTTATTGGAGCGGCGACGGCATCCTCTGCAGACGCGAAGGTAAACGGTGCGCCCATTGTCGGTGGCGACTGATCAACTACCCGAGAACTAGACACTGCACTGATGCGTGGCGCTGGTGCAGCCACTTGCGTCGGAGCGGTCGCCAGCAGCGTCCGCTTAAAACCAGCAGTCGTTACCTCTGGTGCCCGTGGTGACGGGCGGACCATAGCAGCGACCCGATTTGCCTGATCGTATAAAACTACGAGCTCATTATCGTCATTTGATCCGAGTTTGTCTGCGCCGATCGTGATCTCTTGCCCCGGCAATAAAATAGAATGTGGTGGAAACTGGAACGACTCTGCATCAACCAAACGATACTCACTCAGCAATAATTCCTGATCACCGCTGTTGGTGAGCGTAACACTGTTGTCGTGATTTCGTTCAAGCTCGACCGTAACCGGTAACACCTCAATTTCAAATCGGGCGGCGTACTGTTGTCGTTTAAAAATTCCTTCAACGACGACGACGTACCTGCCTGGAAACGAAAACTGGTGCGTGGCAGTTTCTCCCGTACCAACTTCACCGTCGCCAAAATTCCAGATGTACTGCAATGAGTCCGCGATAGTGTCACCCACACCGGTTGGTGTCACTGTAAACTCAGTCGGCTGGCTAACGTGTACTGCAGTGGGAGCAGAAACTTCTAGTTCAAGCGTCACGTCGGGCAAAGTCAGCGTCATTGCTGACTGACTGCGCGACCGTGTTGCGGGTGAGTTGGCTGTCGGTTCTGCACTGGAATCAGTTTCATCTTCTGCCACAACCGACGAAACCGGCTGCACCTGTCCACCCAACCCTTGTCCAGGGGTTGCCATCGCTGTTCGCCAGCCAACCGCTGTTCGTTGAGCAGTTTCTTTGGTCTGATTATCTCCTCCCACCGCACTCCAATCACTTCCCCCAACCACCTGATCAACAACAGTGCCGCTACTATTTTTTAGAGTTATTGTTGCGCCGCCATTACTCAAGGCTCCGGTATAAATCATAAACGCGGTTCCGGCTGCGGACGCATCGCTCGTTCGTTCGAGCACCACGTGACGACCAGCTGGAATTGTACCCGAAAGCACAATCTGCAAGTTCGCCCCATCACTAATGCCCCATCCATCAACCGACACTGCTGGTCCACCGTTGTGCAACTCGATCCATTCGTGATTGGCAGAATCAGACGATCCCATCCAGGCAATCTCGGAAATCTGCACCGCTGCTTCAGAGAATAGTGGTGTTCCAAGCAGACAAATGAGTAAGACGAGTCGATACATACAGAAAGATTATTTCATACCTGGTAAACGCTCACTGCCGCTGTGACGAAGCATTTTTTTTACTATTTGCAGGTCTGGCTGCTCGATGGTTTTGGCTGCTTGCACACTGCGCGGGGTAAAGATCGAGCGAGCGACAACGGCTGAGTCAGATTCTTCTAGCGGTTTTTCTGGAGTTTTTTGTACTGGAGCTTTTGGTGACTCTACGGCGTTGGTTTGCGCTAGTACTCCAGCCAAGGCATTCTTTAGGTCGGCTCGATGTGTATCGCCACCCACGGTTATCTTTTTTTCTTCTGATTTTTTAGGTTCTGCGGCGTTGGATTTTTTCTCATTTGCCGGTTTGTGAGCCAATTGTGCCAAGATAGCGCGCAAGTCGTCCGGACTTTTTTCTGGTGGTTTTGTACGCTGAGTCGATCCGTCGTGTGGGCGATCCGGTGATACGGACTTTTGTACCTGTCGAGCGGAGTCTGGTTTTCGTGCCGGGCGTTCCATTCGACGATCTGGCTTGTCGGTACTTTGTCCAGTTCTCGCGCCTGACCCAATGGCATTAGAATTATTTGCCCGGCGTTCGGGTTTTGGTGGTCGGTTTCCATCGCCGGCTTTTATGCTGGCTTTTTGCGCTGCAAATTTTTTGTCAGTGTCCACCTTAAAAAAGCCGCTTGGTTTGGTGAAGGCGCCACTATTGGCACCTTCACCTTTGGCTGAATCCGCTATCCGGTCTTCGGGAGTGTGTAGATCATTTACAATTTTTTCGACCTCGCTACGCGGTCTGGTGTAATTTTGCTGACTGCGTTTGATCACCATAAATTTATGGGATTTTTCTGGGGTTTTCACGGGAGAAAGTGTCGTAGCTGAAAACGGGGCGGATCCTGCCCCGTCAATCATCAACGTCAGGTAAATCTGATACGCACCCAGGTTTACCAAATCAGTCGCGAGGAACTGTGGTTCAAATACCGGCTCGAGCACCTCGGCGTCAAACGGACCAACCCGAAACGTGACGGTCGTACCAACGTTCCCAAATACCGCGTCGCGAATTTTTTCTTCCATCTGCGCGACGTATTGGTGGGCGATGATCAGGTTGAGATGGTACTTTCGCGCCTCCGACAAAATGTTGGCAAACGTCGAGTTGGCAAAACTTTGGAACTCATCCACATAAAAATAAAAGTTCGGCATCAATTTCATCTGCGCTGGTGGCAATTCAGCGCGACTCATCGCTGCCAGGTAAATCTTGGTGATCAACATTGATCCCAACAAGTCGGCGTTGGTTTCACCCACCAAACCTTTGGACAAGTTGATCAAGAGGATTTTTTTCTCGTCCATCATCTTGCGCACGTCAAACGAGGATTTTGGCTGACCGATAATATTTCTAATCAATGGATTTCCGGTAAACTGCCCAATTTTATTTTGGATTGCGGGCAAGGCTTCCGCCGCAAATCGTTCGGTGTAGTTGTTGAATTCATCTACCCAATACGCCTTTACTGACGGATCCTTAATATAGTCAATTACTTTGTCACGGTATTTTTTGTCGGCCAGCATTCGGTTCACTGACAGTAGTGTTGTGTCGGGGTATTCGATCAGTGCTAACAATGCGTTGGTCAAAATATATTCCATTCGGGCGCTCCAGGCGTCTTCCCAGATTTTCTTGAACGTTGACATAAGACCCGACACGACCAAGTGTCTGGTGTCTTCCCCCACGTCTTCCATAATGTTGAATGAGATGGGATTCTCCATGTCAAACGGCGCAAAATACACCACATCATCCAGACGATGTTCGGGGACGTATTCGAGCAACACTTCGATCGCGCTACCGTGCGGATCGATAAACGCCATTCCTTCGCCATTTTGAATGTCCTGCGCTGCCATGTTTTCCAGCAGAGTTGATTTACCCATACCGGTTTTCCCAATCACGTACATGTGGCGTTGCCGGTCTTTGGCTTTAATACCAAAAGGCACACTCTGTCCCCGAGAGTTGGTGCGTGCAAAACACGTGATTCTATTTTCGTCTGGTACGGATGTCATAACTACTTGCAGTATAGCAAACCATACTTACCGGTAGCACCATGCTACCCACGTATTAGTCACCGAACTGAGATTCTACAAATGACACCAGAGTCTGCACATCAGCCGTCCTGCCGGTTGATCCTAATACAATCACAACTACGGTTCTGGTCGTGTTGTCGATTTTAAGCTCGTGTAGCGACACTGACGTTTGTCCGGCAGCAAGCGTCTCTCCGACTTTACCTCCGACAAATCCTGTCACATCTTCGATTTCGTTAAAGTTTACCAAGCCAGAAAAATCACCCCCTTCGTACGCGCTAGGTAGCGTGACGTCTCTAGTGATATCGATAATGAACTGACGATTTCGATGAATGTATCTCGTCAACTGATACAAGTCGCCAACGGTAGAAATATTTCCTGAATCCAAACCAGACGGATCAGTAAACGTGGTGTTAAGCATTCCCAACTGCCTGGCTTTGGTGTTCATCGCGGCGATGAATTCTTCACGTCCAAGTTCGGAAGCAATCACTTCAGCCGCTTCGTTTGATGACTCGACCAACAGCAATTGCAAGAGACTATACATCGACACACTAGCGCGACTTTCTAGTCGCGGAATCATCGACGTAACAAAATTTGCTGACGCAGCGACCACCCGGCGGTCCAGCGGCAATTCTTCAGCCGCTACAACTGCGGTCATTAGTTTGGTTACCGAAGCAATCGACGCTTTTTCATCAATCGCGCTTGAGGCGAGTACCGCTCCAGTTTCAACGTCCGCCACAAAGTAATGTGGGGCGGAGATTTCTGGTGCTGGCGGTTCATAAATAAACGTATCCTGGGGAGCAATGACCGTGTGTACGAGCACAGTAGTTCCAGGTTCGACCGCGGCAAATAACGCTTTGGCGGCGTCATCGGCGATGCGAATACCACCAGCTACAAAACCGTCTGGAACTGCCGCACCGTCTGGATACGTGGGTTGTCCGTGGATCAGGAAATTTTCTTCGAACGAAATCGCCCACGGAAAATTGGCTTGTGCCAGGTTGGAAAAGAATGTTTTTTCCAAATCACCCACTTGGTACATACCCGAGGGTGTGTCCCACCACGAACCAGCACTCCCAACCGTCAAAATTTCCGCACTTTGTACGAGCACTCCTGCTTCGAAATACCGAAGCTGGTTACGGGTGAGATCGAGTTCAATAAACGTCACTTCGTCTGCAATGAACGCATCGCGCGTTTGGGTGTAAAAATTATTTTTAGACAGCGCAGTCAATGGGCCATAATCGAGCGTTGTTTCGGTCTGTGTGAGCGGATCAATCACCGTCACGATTGGCGATGCGACCTGCCCCTGCCCAGCAACAAACCCATATCCAGCCGTCCCCATTACGAGCAACATGATCGCCGTCAAACTGACCACAAACACCCGACCAACCTGCGGCCAGGTAATGATTACCCGCCTGGTTGATTTGGTCGGGCTTACAAACGAGCGGGGAGTAAATGCTCCTGGGATCAAACTACCTCGATCAACAAAAGGAATGTCGGATTCGTGCACTATCAGTTGCAGGGTGTCTTTCGGCTTTTCAAACATATCACTATAGTACCTTGCAGTCAGTCCCAAAACGCGACTAGCTCACATGTGCGTAATTCAGGGGTTGTTTGTACATACTACTCTTTAAACAGCGGCACAGTGGTCTCAATAAACGTATCTCCTCCGCGCTCACCATTTCCTAGGTCTGCTTGGAGAAAAAATCTATCTCGCAACAGCAAGTATCCCAGCAGCAGTAAGCCCACCCCGATCAGCACCGTTGCATACTGCTTCCAACTATCTGGCACACCCAAATATGGTAGTAAAATTAAAATAAATCCCAGCAGGGCGACCAGTGTTTCTTTTGTCATAGTTGGATTACGGCAGAATTACGGCACTTAGTGAAACCAGTATATCATTCTTACCTGGGGTCGACGATAATGACAAATTCACCTTTTTGTTTTACCGGCGTAGCTTCTAGAATTTCTAGAATTTCACTCGGCGAACCGATCAAACATTCTTCATGCAACTTGGTCAACTCGCGTGCGACGTAGATCGTTTTGTCTGGCAGGGCGATGAGCAATTGCTGCAAGGCTTTCACAATCCGGTGCGTCGACTCAAAAAATACTACCGGGATTTCGCGAGTGGCGAGACTGGTGAAAAAAGTTTCTCGACCTTTTTTCTGGGGCACAAACCCGAGAAACATAAATTGGTTGCCCGTAAACCCCGCGAGCGACACGGCAGCTATCACCGCCGACGGACCGGGAATGACTTCTATCTGCCCCCCGGCAGCGCGTATTTGTTGCACCAGTAGCACACCCGGGTCACTCACCCCCGGCGTGCCGGCGTCACTCACGAGCGCAATTCCTTTTCCAGCCAGCACATCTGCCACGATACTGTCGTGGGTCCGTTCGCTCGCATGCGCGTCATAGCGTTTCATTTTGCTAGTGATTTCGTAGCGCTGCAACAGCTTGCCGGTAACGCGCGTATCTTCACACAAAATATACTCAGCTTGGCTTAGCGTTCGTACGGCCCGATACGTCATGTCTTCCAAGTTACCAATCGGGGTCGCCACTAGCGACAGGATTCCAGTTTCACTCATGTCAACAGTATACATAAAAACAGAAAACTGGTCGCCAGCTACTGCCAGCGACCAGTTTTCTCTTCACTCAATAATTACTTCCACGTGAACCCGCGTCCGAAGTGACCCCACTGCGCTGTATCCGCGTACACTGGCGCGTCGAGTTGCAAAAATGACCGGATGCCGTTCGGGGTCAGGTCGTAGCCTTCGACATCCTCTGGTACGCCGTCGACGATCGCAACTGCCATCAGCGCTTCGGGGTGCCCGATTGCGTATGCTAGTTTCACCAACACTGCCTGGGCGTCAGGGTATTTTTCTAAGTAATCAACTGCTACTCGCCGTGCCATGTACGCCGCGCTGCGGTCAACCTTACTCGGGTCCTTGCCCGAAAACGCGCCGCCGCCCACTGCGACTTCAGGACCATAATTATCGACGATAATTTTGCGACCGGTTAGTCCAGCATCAGCGTCGAACCCACCCTGGCTCCAGTCACCAGTTGGGTTAATGTGGTACGCGTGGGCGCCAGGGATGACTGATTCAACCAGCGGTCGCAAGTCAACCGTCGGTGCATTTTGAAAACTGCAGACCACCGACGCAATCGATCCATCGGCATCTACGGTAACCTGCGTCTTGCCGTCATAGGGATATTTCTCGTACACTGCCTGACACAGACCACGAGCCAGTTCGTATTCTTTGGGCATGAACGTGTCGGTTTCGCGAGTGGCGTACCCGGTCATAATCCCCTGGTCTCCAGCCCCAGTTCCTTCTCCAGCCTGATCGACACCACGTGCAATCTCAGGACTTTGCGCCACGATATGAATATCAAGCGCGTAGCCATCGCCCACGATGTCACTGACAATTTTTGGGATATCAATTTCTTTGGCGCGAGTAGTTACTTCTCCGGTGACAAAAATCCTTCCGTGTGACCCAACTGTCTCGACTGCGACTCGACTGAGTGGATCTTGCTTGAGGTATTCATCGAGGATCGCATCAGAAATTCGATCGCATAATTTGTCTGGGTGCCTAGGTGAGACACATTCAGCTGTTTTTAACATACTTTTTCTAATCTTAAACTAAAACAATAAAACGCTCACACGAGCGCATCCTAATTGAGTGGTATCTTCCCAAGCCAGCTTGGTTGAAGGTCGCACCGTTTCTTAAACCGGAGTGGTTTTAGAATGGTTGCGGACGGCGTTTTGAACATTAGTTCAACGGGTCAATTCCCTACGCCGTACTCTGGATACGGTTATGTGATTGTTGTCTTATATTACCAGACTTCGGGCGAAAAAGTTACGGTATGTTTTGGGACAACTATCATTTCGTCAACGCCACCGCTACTTCAGTCACATCACCCGCCCCCATTACGATCACCACGGCATCGGCTTTTATCGTTTCCTTAATGTATTTTTCGACTGCCTCGTGCGAGGGGAAGTATTGGGTGTGCGGGGCGTACTCAAGAGCCTTGACTGCCAACTCGCGACTAGACACACCCGTGACGTTTTCTTCGCGGGCGGCGTACACGGGCAAAAACAGCGCTTCGTGTGCTCCCGAAAAACTTTTAGCAAAGGCATCAAAAAACTCCGCCGTGCGGCTGTACGTGTGTGGTTTGAAAATTGTCA
>Ga0306910_1000523_pt1 | contig 17635 bp, 24 predicted proteins | sample AntRauMFilla2698_FD_190438 | JGI IMG/M metagenome (GOLD analysis project Ga0306910, IMG submission 190438) | Saline lake microbial communities from Rauer Islands, Antarctica - Metagenome Filla 2 #698 (v2) (version 2) | ecosystem: Environmental > Aquatic > Non-marine Saline and Alkaline > Saline ... | reverse complement strand
GCTCGCTCGGATCTTTGCCGTCATCTATCCCGAGAACGACCCCGCCGCCGCCGTAGACGCGACTCCACTTGTCGGCCTGGTTGCATTTTCGGACGAGGTTGAGCCGTCGAAAGTCCTCGTCGAACGTGCTGCCTGTGTCCTCGTTGCCAGTCACCGTGACCTTGAACCCCTTGCGGGTCGCCTCGTCGGCGGGAAGGTCGACCGCCTTCGCGGCATAGTGATTGTCGCGGTAGAAGATCTCGGCTTCGCGCTCGCTGAAATCAGACTCGGCGCGAAGTTCGTTGTTCGTGCTCGAGGTCCTGTCGCGATCCGGGTCGCCCAGTCGGCTCAGCACGTTCATAAAATCATCGAGTCGACTGACCGCCTTGCCGGTCCATGTCTCGTCGCCGTCTTCTGAAAAGTCTTTCGCCATATTCACCACCATACCGATGCCTTTGGGATCTGTCTGTAATGTGCCCGAGCCAGGGCCAGCGCGCAAACTCCGTCATCGTGGAGGCCTACGGGCGCTTCGTATCGAACGCCGGTCCGGGTGTGCGTGAATTCAAAGTCGCGAAGCTCCTGGGCGACAATGCCCTCGGGGAGTTCGGGGTGACCGGTTGAAATATCGAGGGCCAGTCCTTCCATCAGTTTCTGCTTGGACGAGCTCGAGAATTTGAAGCCCTCGAAATTCTCGCGGCCGTCTTCCTGCAGGTACTCGAGCACCGGATCTCCGACGCCGGTGGAGTCGACCAGGCACGGCTTGTCATCGACCTGGGTTCGGATGCGCGAGACCGTGTTTTTCCACGGCGCTTGCCAGCGGTCAAGGTACGCAACATCGCCGATGTCGTCGAGGCCCACGAGCACGTTCCAGTCTACGCTCTTGGCCAGGTCAACTCCGTACACCACGACCTCGCTGGGTCGAGGTCTCCACAGCTCGGCGTCAATAACCAGCTGTTCGATCGCCAAGAAACCGAACGGGTTGCTCCCGTCGTCGATCGCGACCGCCATGTACAGTTGTTCGAATACGCCGGGACGGTGAGCGAGGTCGCGCTTCGCCTGTTCGATTTCGGCGCGGGTCAACACGCCGCCCTCGACCGCATCGAGCGCGGTCAGTTTGTGGTGGGAGTAGTTTCTCGCGCCGCCCTGCGCTCGGCGCGCGAGCTTGTAAAACCAGTTCTTCTTTCCCTTGACGTTGCCGATGACCCGGATCGGACCGCGGGTCGCGCTGACCGTGGAGCGGATTGCGTCCCAGACTTCCTCTTTGCAGCGAGACGCCTCGTCAATGACCGCGCTCTCCACGTCCTCGCCGTAGAGGCTATCCGGATTGTCCGCGGACTTGAACGCCCAGACTGTCCCGTTGATCAGCTCGATTTCTTGGCGCGAGTCGTTGGGCCGGTAGAGGGTGTCCGGCAACATCTTCTTGGCGCGCTTGTACGCGATCCGAGCCTGGGCGTAGATCGGCGCGATCCACCAATGCTCGCCGGGTTTTTGAAAGCATTGATCAATCTGGTAGACCAGGCATCCGAAGGTCTTGCCGGCCTTGGTGCTCGCCTCGATGATCGAGAAACGGGCCCGGTCGAAGATCGCGTCGTACTGTTTGGGATACAGCACCGGGCCGTCAACGATCGTCGCGGATCTCATTCGTCTTCTTCGTCGTAGGTCGTTTTGATGATCTCGGCTTCGATGACCCGGGGCGTCGGAAGATCAAGCTCGAGCTTGACCCCGCCTGTGTGCTCGACCTCGATCGCGGTTTTTCCCCAGCGAGAACGATGACCTCGCTCGAGAAACCACTGCCAGTTCTGGGAGCGGACCCGGTCGTCGTCACTTTCCTGGGCGATCTGCCTCAGGCTGGTCACGGCCTGGATTTCTGCAGCGGCGCGCGCACGCGTCACAGTCTCCCAGAGACGGACCTGCAGCAGGTCCTCGGCGCGCGTGACCTCTTCTCCAGACTCTCGTAATTGCTGGCCTTTTTTCATCCATCGGTAGAACGACGATTCGCTGACCTCGAGATACGCGAGCGCGGTCTGGACATAGTTGCCTGCCCTTAGCACCTGATCGAACTTGTCGATCAGTTGGTCATTGAGCTTGAAGCGCCCCTGAGAGCGGGCGTGTCGAAGCGCGGGCGAGTCGGCGGGATCAAACCCCTGGTGTCGGTGACAGAAGAACGAATCGTTCTGGCTTCCCAGCTTGCACCGCTTATTGCTTCGGGTCATCGCGTAACAGCGTTCGGTCATTTCAGTCATGGTCTCTTCTCAAAGCAGCCCGGCGCGGATCGAGCTCGCGATCTCGTACATCATCAGCGGCGGGACCGAGTTGCCGATGCGCGCCCAGGTATTTCGGATGTCCTTCTCGGCGCCATCGGGTCCGCCCGCTCGTGGATTCAGCACCGCTTCGCCGGCCCACCAGTCGGGGTCCTCGGTCCCGAATTCGTACGCATCCGGGAAAGCCCCGATTCGTTTGATTTCGTGGATGCCCATGTAGCGATTGCGCCAGCGGTCCGGATGAATCACGCCGGCATACATCCGGGGCGAGTGTGTCTTGAGAAAAGTTCGTGTCGGTCGATTCCAGTGCTCGCGCTTCAAGTCAAAGCCGGACTGAAGACCGAGGACATCAGTTCCCTTTCGGCCCGGTCGGATGTACTTCATCAACTCTTTCGTTTTTCCCGCCGGCGCGCAGTGAGGCCCGGGCTCGTCGGCCAGGTCTGCAATGCCGTCGCGCAGTGTAGTCCGAAACGGCCAGGGCTTCGGGAAGAGGTGTGCGGGGTTGACCTTCAGATCGTTTCGAACGCCGATGAAAATCGTGCGCTTTCGGGCCTGCGGAATCCCCAGCCACGACGCGTCTAAAATCCGCACGGCCACCCGGTACCCCTGTTCAGCGAGGACGTCGATCGCCTTTTGAAAGGTCGGCTTCATCCGGCCTTGCGTCATCCCGACCACGTTCTCCATGACGAACGCTTTGGGCTTCAGCCCGCCGGTCAGACGAGCGAAGTGCATGAACAAAAAGTTGCGGTCATCCTCAATCACGCGCTTGCCGCTGGTTGAGAATCCCTGGCACGGCGGCGAGCCGTCGAAGATGTCGAGCTCGCCGGGCTTTAGGTCACACGCCTCGAGAATCGTTTCGTGGGTCAGCGTCGTGATATCGCCGTGATAAACGATCGGCGCGTGGTCTCCACCGATCGGCCCGTTGACAAAGTTGTGCCGGAAGACTTCAACCGCGTGGTCGTCCCACTCCACCACCATCAGCTCGTTAAAGCCAGCCATCGCGTAGCCCAGCGACGAGCCTCCGCATCCGGCAAAGGTTGAGATGATGCTAGGCGCGTCGCTCGCTCGCTTGGCACAGGCCGCAACCCAGCGGTTGTCTAGCCACCGGATATAATCATAGTTCGATCGTGTGTCCGCACTCGGGACATAGGACCGCTTGGATGCCTTCGTCATGTTCGTCCTCCATGTTTTTTATGTCTTCAGCCAGGCCGTCTTCAGGATCTTTCCAGTCGCCGGGCTCAGGGTTGACTTCCTCGAGCAAGCGGTCGAGGTCAAGCGTCGACCAGCCGGTACCCTCGAGGGTGTCGAGGCCGTCGAGCAATTCGGACAGGATCTCGTCGTCGTAGACGGCCAGGTCATTGGTCCTGTTGTCGGCGAGCAGGATGGCTTTCGCGCGCTCGTCATCGACATCGACCCATATGACTGGGACAGATTCGATCTCGAGCTGCTTAGCCGCTTCAATGCGGTGATTTCCGGCGAGCACATGGCCGGTGGATTTCTGGGCGATGACCGCGCCATACCAACCGTTGATTTGAATCGATTTTTTGATCGCCGGGATATGCCCGACACGAGGATTGTCCGGATGAGGGGTCAGTTTGTCGAGTGTGACCTGCTCTGTTTTCGCTTCAGCTTTCACGTGGATTCTCCGAGTAAAGTACACATCACGGAATACTCGCATTGAAAATCTCACGCGTCAATCGAAGCCATGCAGCGTGACCCACGATCGGAACCCAACCGTTCCCAAGGGCCTTAAGTCGGTCCACCCGATCGGCCACCCCATGAGCCACTCGACCCACTTCGGGTTGATCGTCCCAAGGGCCTGCCCGCTGTATTGCCTGCCGTGCTTTTCGATCCATGCTTTGTGTTCGTCGACTCGCCAGGGTGGCTCGTCCTTTCGATGGACCTGACCTGACGTCAGCACCAGTCCGGTCGCGTAACTGATCTTGTTTTCGTCGACCATCTTGCGAATCTTCAGGACATCGCTCTTCGACGTGATGCCGTGAACCCAGCTCGAGGTGGGTGTCGGAATCACGTTCTCGCGAATCATCTTCACCAACTCGGGGTGTCCGCCCTGGGCGACCATCGACAGCGTGATCTGCGCTCCGCTCTTGACGCGTCGATGAATGCAGGGGTCGAAGAACGTCCCCCGGTTGCGGTGATCTGAGGCCGCGGGTGTCGGCCATAAAGGACCGGTGAACGCCGAGGATCCACAACCGTTTTCGCTGGTGTAGCGCGCCGAGGTCGGAAGCCGATAACACTTGCCAAGCGACATGATACCCCGCTTCGGCCAGGTCTCCGAGTATCTCTCCAAAGTAGTCGTGAACAAGCAGGCCTGCGACGTTCTCCAGAAAGACGAGTCCGGGCTGAGCGACGCGAATGATGTCAATCGTGGCGGGCCACTGATTGCGGGGATCTCCCTCGGCGCGTCGCCGGCCAGCGCTTGAGAATGGCTGACACGGGAAGCCCGCCGACACGAGGTCCACACATCCTCGCCAAGGCACCGGGTCGAAGGTCGTGACATCATCCCAGATCGGAGCGTCGTGCAAAAAGCCGTCCCGAATACGGGCTTGGAGCTGGCGCTGACAGAAGTCGTTCCATTCAACATAGCATACGGTTTGCATTCCGAGCAGATGTTGCAGCGCGAGTGAGGCTCCGCCAGCGCCGGCGAACAACTCAATCGATCGAATGTTTTCGGTGTGTAAATCCACATCAGTAACCCGAGCGCGAAGACGAGACGGCCCAGGTTGCGAACTTTTCCACCTCGAGATCAGGGCCGTGGTTTGCGAAGTGAATCATGATGAATGTGTGTCGCATTTAATCTCCAATCAAAGAGGTGAGGGCCGGCCGGACGAAAGGACACTGACGCCCGGCCGGCACCTCGTCAAAGCGAGGGCCAGCCCGCTTTGAAGTCAGAACAGGAATTCATTCTGGTTTCGATTCTTGTACGCCGCCCAGTCGCCGCCGGGGATCGTGGGGTTTTTCGCGGCGCGCGACTGGTAGATGTAGGTTTGCACGAGGGTCCCGGAGAACGTGTGCGCCAGCTCGCGCCGGTACATCTTCGGATGACCCTCGAGGCGGTCGAGCTGATCGAGAGTCTTCGGGCCCACGGCGTAGAGCTCACAGACGGCGTACTCATCTTGAGACCGATACGCGCCGGGGAATGACCCGAGGTCGACCAGCCGAAGTCCGTTGACGTGCGTACACCCCACGAATCTCGCGAAGTCAGCGGGCTCGGCGAGAATCCGATGGTTTTCGAAGCCCTTGCGAAGCGAGCCGTAGACCGCGACGAGACAGACGCCGGGGGTTTCAAGGCCGTGACGCGCTCGACCGTGGCCCACGGTCGTTGCGTATTCAGCGCTCAGCCTATCTGGATGAGCGCACGTCTGACCCGTGATTGCTTCATAGGTATGCACGGGATAGGTATGCACGGGGGTTGAACCCTCGGACGTCTCTACATGTGCCTGGCGCCGCTTGTACGTGTAGCCCTCGCCCTCGAATCGATCCATGGAATCGAGGTCCACGCCGGCGTAAATCACGCCGCGAGTTTCAGCCGTTGAATCTTCAACGATCGTCGTGCGTGACTCGCCGCCACGACGGCGGACCCAGCCGAGACGAAACCCGGACAGTGTAGCTACGCCGATCGGCGTAGCCCTCGGACAGCGTCGCTTAATTTGAAGCGGGTGCGTGTTCGACCCATATGCAAAATAGAGTTCGGTTTTCATCTCGTGTCCTTTGGCTTTCAGTTCCATGAATTCAGCGGAAGCCCGGCGTTGGCGCGGGCGTTGTTTTCAAGGTGGAAAAAGACGGCCTTGTTTCCTTCAGTCGGCGGAATCTCAATCCACTTCAGAAACTTCTTCACGTCCTTCGGTCGATTAAAGCTCTTGCGCTTCGACGACGCCTGTGAGGCGGCCGCCGCTCGAGCCACGAGGTAGACACACATCGTGACGTATGCTCGGATCTTGCCCGCGTGAAGCGTCCCGTTGAAGTATCGGAATTCAATCGTCTTGTGGCCGCCGTCCCAGAACAGCGAGTGAAGGTTGATTCCGGTGTAGCGCGAGGCGTGATAGTGGTGGCGTGCACCGTACGCGCTTCCCGGCATCTTGTCGTACCACTCTTCACGGATTTTCTCGCGCGTCGCATCGCGCTTGGCCTCGACCGCGGCCACGAAGTCCGTGACCATATCGCGACACCATCGGGTCCGACTGGGATTCGTGTTCGCGCAGGCCTTGATGTGGTCTTCCCAACGGTGGCCGTATCGGACCACGTTTTTGATCTGTTTAGCGTCAAGGTCTTGCGTTCCGATGTGGACGTGGATGCCTGCCTGATGTGGATTCGACTGACAACCGGCGCGGCGCATCGCCCGCACGGTCGTCTGCAGAATGTCCATCTCGGCCAGCGTGAGCGGAGGCATTACGACCTCGCCACCGTTGCTGACGCTTCCGTCGTAGACCACCTTGAGAGTCGTCCATCCATTCACGGTGTGGATTTCGAACTCGGCGCCGTAAAGGTGGCGTGTGTAAGCGCCCCCAGCGTCGAGGGACTGCTTGATTTCGCGGGCCACACGGTAACGTGGAACGCTGTTCGTGTATTCAATCTCCACGCCGAAGGTTAACGACTCGGCAACCTCATTGGCGGGCGTTCGTCGGTTGACGGCGCGACACGCTTTGCACCACGGCTGGGATGTGATGACGCCCTGGCGGTTCATCGTTCCGAAGAGGTCGTCGACCTCGGCCGATGTCGTCGCGTGCTTTTCGCAGCGGGCGCAGCTCGCTTTGTTGATTCCGAATTCGTTGGCGTTGCGGTCAGTCATCGTGTGTCCTTTGGCGAGTCGGGTTGGCTTGTTTCCCGACGAAGTAAGGCGACCTTACCACGGATGAATGTTAGATGTAAAGGACCTTTTACGCGTCAGGTTTGCGGCTGATCGCGGGGGGTGGGTAGACCAACGCGACTTATTACGGTGCGGCGGCTGCCGCAAAGCTTTTTCTGTCCCCACTGCACGCGTCCGCTGATAGCCACTCGACACAGCATGCCGTCGTTGTATTGGAGCGCCTCGGCAGGTGTCATCGAAGCGTGCAATCCGCCGTAACACAGCGCCACATTTTCAGGGTCGCAGTTGAGTATTTGCCCCTCATAGACCTTGACGCCAGCCAGGTCGTAATTGAGCGATCCATCGCGGTTGGCATAGTGCCAGGCGAGGACTGGGTTCTCATGCGGCACATTTACGTAGTCGGTGCCGGTACCGTAGCCGGTGCCGGAGCCACGACCGCAACCGGAGCCGTAGCCGGAGCCGGTGCCGTAGCCGGAGGCGGAGGCGTAACCGCAACCGGAGCCGTAGCCGGTGCCGGAACCGGTGCCGTAGCCTTCTCCGCAGCCGGTGCCGGTGCCGGTGCCGGAGCCTTCTCCGCAGCCGGAGCCGGTGCCGTAGCCGGTGCCGGAGCCGGTGCCGTAGCCCTCTCCGTAGCCGGAGCCTTCTCCGTAGCCGGAGCCTTCTCCGTAGCCGGAGCCGGAGCCGGAGCCGGCACCGTAGTTGGCTTTGCTTAGGTTCATTCCGTAACCTCGACGACCACGCGGCGGCTGCCGCAAAGTTTTTCCTGTCCCCACTGCACGCGTCCGCTGATAGCCACTCGACACAGTATGCCGTCTTTGTATTGGCGCGCCTCTTTAGGCGTCATCGAAGCGTGCAATCCGCCGTAACACAGCGCGACATTTTCAGGGTCGCAGTGGAGGGTTTGCCCCTCATAGACCTCAACGCCAGCCAGGTCGTAATTGAGCGATCCATCGCGGTTGGCATAGTGCCAGGCGAGGACTGGGTTCTCATGCGGCACATTTACGTAGCCGGTGCCGTAGCCGGAGCCTTCTACGTAGCCGGATCCGTAGCCGGAGCCGGAGCCGGTGCCGGAGCCGTAGCCGGAGCCGGAGCCTTCTCCGTAGCCGGCTACGCAGCCGGAGCCGTAGCCGTTGCCGGAGCCTTCTCCGTAGCCGGTGCCGTAGCCGGTGCCGGAGCCGTAGACGTATCCGGTGCCGTAGCCAGCTTTGCTTAGCCCGCTTAGCCCCATGGTTCAGCTCTCCACATCTTGACCGCGCGGGGCGTGCAGTCGCACACCATGGTGACGTTCTCGATTTCGGCCTTCGGAACCGCCGGCGTTATTTTTGCGCCTGATTTCGGGCCGTCGCTCGCGAGTCCCATCACTCCGCGATTGGCCGACGGCCAATACACGCACATTCGACACTCGTTGAGTGTGGCGCGCTTTGCGTTGATGTCGTGCTCTTCGAGCACTCCGGCAAATACGCCTCGCTCCGACGTACAGAGCATGACGAATCGGTCATTTTCTTTTTTCATTTGATCTCCCGTGCGTGAAAGCCATCATCTGTCTGCGACCTTACCACGGATGAATGAGATGTAAAGGACCTTTTACGCTGGTTGCCTCACGATATCCACCCCCGCGAGCACAGCCGCAAACCTGACGCGGTCGAAGCGGGCTCGCGCGAGTCGTGGGCCCGGCGTCCTATCCACGTGCTTCGTGGGGGGTCGGTCGGTCTTCGGAGTTTTCAGGATGTCGTAGTGGCGATCTGCGAAAACCGTTTGGATTTTCACGGGTGTCTGGCTTTGGGGTCAGGTGGTTTCTTCCTCGTCGGAGAGGCTTCCGCCCTGGTCTGTGTGTTCGACCTTCAGCACATCCTCGAGGGGTATGCCGGGGTCATCTTTTTCGGGGTCGAATTTTCGGACGTGTCGGTCGAGCTCTTCGAACGGAATCCAGGGTGGGTTCCGGGTGATGTGTTCGTCGCTCATCGGGTCCTCGTTGGCTGATTGCGATTCGGCTTCCGGTGAGCGAAGCGAAAGGACACAACACTTTGTCACTCGTTGCCCGGCCAGCCAAGACCGACCGGAAGCTTCATCGAGATCGAACCATAGCGAAGTTGTTCGATGTTGTAAATCAAAAAGTCTGTTGCGGGCAACTGGGGCTAGCGCCGCGGGTCAACGAACCTTAGTGGAGCCAGGTGTGCGAGCAGCCCAAAAGGGCGATGCGTAGTATACCCCACTAAGGGGGCCTTTAGGCCCCCGTGGGGTAGGGGTGTGACCCACCATTTTCTTTAATGATTTCAATAACTTAACCGTGGTTCACGCAAAATATGCGTGAACCACGGTTAAGTTGTTGGAATCGTTAGACAAGTTCAATGGTTCACGCAAAATTTGCGCAATGAACCACCAAAACCGTGAACCATTAAACTTCCCCAATGATTACAGGAGCTTGACCGTGGGTCACGCGGTGGTTCACGCGATGGTGGTTCATGAACCACGGGGTGTGGTTCAAGGTAAATGAACCACCATTCTACCAGCCTGAGACGTCAGTCCATGCTTCGCCCTCGCCCATAATTTGCGAAGGTTCAACCGCATACAGATGGCCTCCGCGGTTGAGCGTCATGCCCCGGACCGTCAAATATCCCTCTGCTCGAGGGCCCAGCTGCTCAACCACATCTCCATCCCCTACAGCTTCAGGCTGAAAGACAGCGATGTGATGAGTGATGCAAAGCTCTTTGATGTGGCGCTTGATCGTCGAGCTCGACCCGAATCCTCGCATGTCCGCGAAGGTCGCCGCGAATCCTGTTCGTGTGTGGACTCGGCCGGCGGTCGCCTCTTCGACGAGCGTGCGCTGAATCAGCGGCCAAGTGTCCGGCGTGGCAGGCGCATCTCCCGAAGGCACGACAAGGTCTTCTGTGCGCTCGGCGTCGTTTAGCATCTCGAATCGACCACCAACAAAGTCAAGCATCACCGGTTGCTTGCGCGGCCCGTTGCGCAGCTCGAACCACATCTTGACCTCGTCGACCTCCTCGCGCTCGCGGTCGAGATACATGCCCGCATCGTAGGCGCCGCGCAACGAGCTGGCTCCGCGCAAGCTGCCGAAAGGCTCAGCCTGTCTGTCTTGCCTGGCGATCTTGTTCGAGTGGTGGACCAGCACGATCGCGACCGAGGGATCGATCGCGTTGCGCAGGTATTTAATCTGACGGATGAACGCTGACATCTGAGCGTTGTCGTTCTCGTTGTCGCCCGAAAAGATGTTGGCGAGCGGGTCGAGAATCAGCACGTCGAGGTCGCCGGCGAATGTTCGCAAAGCCTGCTCTGCAAAGCTCGCCACAAAATCGGCGGTGAGCATCGGCGTGAAGCGGTCCGTGACCATAAAGTTTCCGCGCATCGCCTCCACCTCGTCGCGCGTCATGTCGGCCAACTGAACCCGCTTGCGCATCTGATCTAACTTGACTTCGAACTGTGCATACAAAGTCTTGAGCGGGCGCAGTGGTTTGAGGCCGCACCAATCCTTGCCCATCGCGAAGTTACGGAACATGTCCATAATAACCATCGACTTCATCGACTTCGGCGGGCCGAACAGCAGCATCATATCGCCGGTGCCGAGCACGCCGGGTCCGATAAGATCAGGTTCAAACGGCGTGCGGTCGACGTACAGTTCGGCCACGTCGACCAGCCGAAGCTCGAGGCCCTCGCGCATACCGGCAGACTCCGACACACCCTGTTGCTGCTCGAGCCAATCCTCCCAGCCGTGGCGGAATGCTTCGGGAATCACAGGACCTCGAGGTATCGAAAAGCCGTTCATCTCAGCGAGCCACACGAGCGAGCCAGTGGTCACGCCGTCGCCTTGAAAGCTTTCCCACTTCGCGGCTGTCGCGCGAGGGCCATCATACTTTCTGCTCGAAGCCGACCAAGAATCCCACAACGAAAAGCCGCGGTCCCCGAATTCGTACTTCAGGGCCATGCCGACTTTGAGCCAGTCGTGATAATCGTCGGCGGGAATGTGACGGAGCGCCTCCTCAATCCAATCCTCAATGCCCTCGGTCTCGAAGACACCGGGCGAGAAATCACGGCGCACTTCATCGACCTGACGAGGTCCGCCAAAGTGTGATTCGAACCACGCACCCAGCTCGCGATTTTCGATCGTTGTCGGGAAGCGAGGCACCGGCTTTCCGGTGATCGTGAAGTAGCGGCCTTGTGCGTACACCTCGATCTTTCTGCCGTCGTCTTTGCGTGCGCCAGCTCGCGGGATCGAACCCCGAACCCATATATGTACCCCCATACCAGACGGACTAAATTCAGTGTAGCTGTTGAGCGACTCGCACACCTCGAGCGCCCACGGTTTGAGCAAGCCAGACACCGGATCAATCGCGTCGTCGAGGTCGATGCCGACATAGGGATCGTCAGGCGAGAAAACGAATCCGACACCTGGCAACTGTTGGACCGATCGGATGAACTTCGCATCCTCGCAGGAGCCCCAAGTGTCGGGGTCGACTGATGAGGCGTGCCCACCTCGCGGACCGACAGGTACTTTCGAGCGAGTGAACGCAACCCACTGGTCGCGCTTTTTGAGTTCTGTGATCGCTTCGGGAATGCTCATGATTCCTCCCGTGAATAGATGTCCGGGCGCAGGTCGTGGCGGGAGACGCCGCTCAGCTTTTCGACCTCAAGGGCGCGCTCGATCGGGCACACGTTCCACTGGCTCACGGCCGAGTGCGTAATACCAAGGCCGTCGGCCAGCGCCGTGACGCCGCCAGCTTTTGCGATCGCGACCTCGAGAGATCCGCGGGCGAGCTTTAGATCGTTGCCAGTCAGTTTCATATCGTTTTCCTTTTGGTGGTTTACATATTCCGTTAGGTTGGCTAACGTAGTCTTCCGGTCGGCGATTGTAAACCGTCGCCACCTGTTGCAAACAGCCCGAGCGTCGGCAACAATGCGCGACCTCGAAACTAAAAAAAGGACCCCCTATGGAACTGACAACTACTCGCGAGGCCGCGACAAATCACGGCCTCAAAATCCTCGTTCACGGACCCGCCGGCGCAGGTAAGACTCGCTTGTGCGCAACCACTGGCGACCTCGAGCACACGCTCATCTTGAGCGCCGAGGCTGGTCTACTTTCCCTGCGCGATTACGACATCGATGTGGCCGTCATCAAGTCGATCGCCGACATGAAGTCCGCGTATTCTTTCGTGCGTAAAACCATGAATCCCGAATACGACGGCAAGCACTATACATGGGTCTGTATCGACTCGCTCAGCGAGATTGCGGAGGTCTGCCTCGCCTACGAAAAAGATCAGACCGCCAACGGCATGCGAGCTTACGGAGAAATGGCGGACGTGATGTTCAAAATCATCCGAGCTTTTCGCGACCTCGCCGGGATCAATGTCGTGTTCACGGCCAAACAGGACCGGGTCAACGACGAGGGCCGCCTGCTTTACGTCCCGCTACTTCCCGGCCAGCAGCTCAGCAAAGGAATCTCGTATCTCTTCGACGAGGTATTCGCGATGCGCACCGCGAACGACTCAGAAGGCAACGTGCGCCGCTTCTTACAGACCGTCAACGACGGGACGTATGACGCCAAGGATCGATCCGGCGCGCTGGACCCAGCCGTTGATCCGAACCTGCACAAGATCGCAACCACCATCCACGAGGCCGGCGCCGCAACTGGCGTACCTGGCCTGCACACCAACACCAGCAAAGGAGATGACCAATGAGTAATCTTGATTTTATGGGCAGCGTCGACATCAAGGCGAAGGCCCAAGAGGCCAGCAACATCGACATGCCAATCCCCGCCGGGAAGTACACCGCAACAATTACTGAGGCCGACATTGAGAAGTCGAAGTCGGGCGAGGCGACGATGATTAAGTTGCGCCTCGATGTGACTGGCCCGAAGCACGCCGGTCGTGTCGTCTTCGACCGTATCATCGTACATCACACCAATCCCTCGAAGCAGAAGTCGGCCGAGATTGGCGTTGAAACATTCGCTGTTCTCGCCGTCTCCACCGGCTTTGACACTCGACCCGACGACACCAAGCTGTTGATCGGAAAGTCAGTTGGAATCAAAGTCAAAATTGAGCGCTCAGAGGAGTACGGCGATAAAAATCGCGTCAGCTCCTACCACAAAATCACCGGCGGAACGGTCTCGCCCTCGACGAACAGCGCCCCTCAAGGCCAGTCGTTCAACGATGATGACATTCCGTTTTGAGTGTACGTAATCCCCGAGATGCTTTCGGTTGGTGGCCTACTCGGTCCCTCCGTCTCGTGGCATCCAAACTGCGGAGCATGGGGATTCCGTCGCTGGCCACTGCGAAAGTGTGGCGCCTGGCCGCGTCGTGGGAATCGTTCCCTTTTAAAGGCGGCGCGGACCTTCAATCAGCAAAGGACAGCCATGGACGAAGAGCAAATTAAACAGATTCCTTTTCGAACCAGGGAGGCGCTGAGGCGCTGGGTCCAGCGCGGTATTTTGCCGGGCGGATTTCTTCAGTGCGTCATGAGCAACGATCTCTTCGGAGCGATCCGACGAGCTGACGCCGAAAACCTCAAGGCCCTCGCCCTGATCTGTCAGTATCTCCACCACGAATGCCCCGCAACCTGCTTCGGCTTCGACGAGCTCGTCGACAGCTGGCCCGGCATCGTTCATCTCGACGAGGAAGAGGAATGAAAGACACCGAAACAATAGACCTGCAGACGCTGATCGATAAAGCGATCCTCGAGGTCGAGGCCGACGAGCCCCGGCGAGGGTACCTGGGAGCGTCGGTTCTGGCCGGCGAGTGTGAGCGCGCGCTCTGGTACGACTTCCGATGGTGGATTGAACAAACATTTCTCCCTCGAATCTATCGCCGCTTCGAGACCGGTCACACCTACGAGCCGCGTGTAATTAAGCGCCTGGTCGATGCCGGATTTGAGGTCAACTCCGTCAATCCGAAAGCGCGCAACGAGAAAAAACAGTGGCGCGCTGAGTGGGCTCCCAGCGGCGGCTTGCTCGGCGGCCATATGGATGGGCTGGTTCGTGCGTCCGAGGATGTCTGGCGCGCGCTCGGCGCGTCTGATCCGTGTCCGTCTGATCACGACTGGGTTGTCCTCGAGGCCAAGGCAATGGCGAGCGCCAAGTACATGTATCCGACCGACGAAAATGATGTCATCGACTACGACGCGTATCAGACCGGGAACAAGGCGAACGACGTTCCCGATCGTGTCGAGGGTCGATGGTGGCGAACCAAGCGCCGAGGAGTGAAGGCCGAACATCAAGCTCACTACGGTCAGATGCAGGCCTATATGGGCTTGAGTCACGAGCCTGATCGCAACGGCAAGCTGCAATGGGAGAAGTGGAATCTGAGCGGCCCGGTCAAGTACGCGTTGTATGTCGCGATTAACACCGACACCGAGCAGTGGCACGCCGAGCTCGTCCGCTTTCGTCCCCAGTGGTGGGAGCGGATGAAGGGTCGCGCGATGCGGATTTTTCGTGGTCCAGTTCCCGAACGCATCAGCGAAAATCCGGGCTCGTGGAAGTGTAGGTTTTGCGATCATCGAACCCACTGTCACAACCTTGATGGAAGTCGGGGCGAGCCCGAACGCATCAGCTGTCGATCGTGCGTTCACGCGGATCTCAAACTTCCAAACGATGCTGACAACTTCTCCAAGATGGCCACCTGGTTTTGCAAGGCACACAAGCGAGGGTGCGGCGACTTCACGCCGTGCGAAAAGCACGAGGCGATCCCGACCACGACGACACTGGACAGTCTATGAAAACGAAAGTCGATTCCGTCAACCGTCGCCTCGCTCGAGGTCTTGAATCCATCCGAGGGCGGATTCGATACGACGACGACACATGGATCTGGGACCTGGGGATTGTCGAATTCACGTTCAGCAATCAAGCTGATGACTCGGGACTTCCGCAAATCAAGCACGTCAACTACGGCCTGATCGTTTTGCTCGGAGCCGATGATGATTCTCACAACCGATAGAGAGGAAAAATTATGGGACGAAGTAGCAAACGTAAGGGATCACGATACGAGCGGCGTATTGTCAACGACCACCAGGATGAGGAAATCGTTTGCATGCGGGTACCTCACTCCGGCGCGATGGCTGGCTACCCGGGCGATGTCATCATCGAGGACACCTGGCAGGGCGAGGTCAAAGCCAGAAAAGAGGCGCGCGGCTTCAAGAAGGTCCGCGACTGGCTGGCCGGAAACGATTTTCTTTTCCTTCAGGAGATCGCCAAAGTGGGTCAGGGAGCGAGCCCGAAAGCGCTCGTCGTCATGGGCTGGCAGAAGTACGTCGAGATGCTCCAGGCCCTTGACAGCATCCGGCGCATTCGTCAGGTCTTAAACGACACACCCAATACACGAAACGCGATTCGGGCCATCGCCACGATCCTCGGAGAAGAGCCATGAAGTGGTACAAGTACGGAACCGGGTCCAGGTCATGGGCCTTCGACGATGGCTACATCCTGATCGACAAGCCCGACAACCTGGGGCTTGTCGAAAGCATCGAGTATCCCGGCGGCGGCTTCAAGTATTTCACGGTCGGACTTCCGAGCTCGGCACATCACGCGCTTCAAGACTGGGGCGCCGCCCTCGAGGCAGCGCGTGATCGATTTTGTGTTCCGGTCCCCGTGTTGTTTGCGATGGCCGCGATCGAATCCACACGCGTCAAACGAGACCGCTCTCACATGGATCCCAGATCGTGTCGAGAAGAGCCGGGATACATCAGCGACCGCAAGACGCCGGACAAAGTTTCGCCCGGGCTGATGCAGACCCTTTTGTCCACCGCGCAATGGATGAACGAAAAGTTCGAGCTCTATCACGATGTCCACGGTGACCTCGAGGAATTGACCCGCGAGGATCTATTTATCGGCGAGCGCTCGATCCAGCTGGGCGCAGCCTACATGCGTTACCACATTAGCCGAAAGGAGAGCGATGAGGAAGGATTCCTCGACCACGATCCGATCCTGCTGTGCTCGGCGTACAACGCCGGCTCGGTCCGGTCGACCACGCGAAACGACTTCGGGCTTCTGACCTACGGCGGGCACAGTCGAATGGAGAAGTTCATCGGGTACCACAACGACATGCAAAGGATTCGCATGGATGGATCTCATCCTGGCCCGGTCGCGTATTCTTTCGTTCGTAAAACCATGAATCCCGAATACGACGTAAGATGAGGCGAACGCACGAACTGCGGATGTTGATCGCGCGGCTCGACATTCGCATTGAACTCGGCCTCGTGCGTGCGCGCTTACTCGCCCGCTCGTTTTACGCGTGTCCCGTTTGCGACGCGGCGGGCTGCGGGCGTTGCGACTGGCAGGGCGGGGTCTCTCGTGCGCGCGCCCTTAAAATATTCGAGACCATTGCGGATTTGAACCGCCCGGAGATGCCGACCGAACCCCGTTATCTCGAGGTTGATTCCCCCCTTGTTTGTAAAATATCCTTTACTTCTAAGGATCCGCGAGCATTATTAATGGTGCCCGGCAAGGGAGTCGCCCTCGCCGACAACAAAAAGGACGCCCTGATGCGTACCATTTTCAAACTCAACAACATCAAAATTAACATCCCATTCACCAACACTCTCACGGGCGCCGAGCTGAAAGTCGTGCGTCACATCGACGAGGACTGCGTCCTCGTCACCGGCCCGGAGGGGTCGTTCTATCTCGACGGGCATACGCCCTGTTACATCCGCGGGATGTACTAATCCCCACCCGCCCCCTTCACGGGGGGCATGCACCGTATGCGGCAAGGGAGTTGCCCTGTTGAGAATAAGGAGACACACCATGGACCTAAAAACGAATGAGCAGAAATTTCTCGACGCGATCGGAAAGGCGTTCAAAGCACACCGAAAATCAGCCGAACTTTCGCAGTCCGAACTCGCACGGCGCGCAGGCGTCAGTCGCCCGATGGTCGGCCTGATTGAGAAAGGGACTCACAACTCGACGCTGATCATCTACGCACGCATCGCGAACGGCCTCGACCTCACCCTCGGCGCGATCCTCGGCGAGGTGGAATCATGACACTCTTCGACGACCAGGTATGGAGTGGCTTCCGAAGTCGGTCCTTCTCGCGAGCGGCGATGAGTACGAGGCAGCTTGTGAGCGATGGAACTTTCGTCCCGGCGCTTTCGTCAAGCCGTGGTTCGTGCGCGAAAACGCGCTGACCCGGCGCTTCAGGATTAGGCGCGTCGAGAACATCGACATACCGTCGCGGCCACCTTGGTCCCCTTGAGGACCGCGGCTGTCACTGCTTAATACTAAACACGAGGGAAAAATGAATGACAGCATTATTAAAGCATTGAGAGCCAAGGGGTGGAATCCAGCCCGGATCCGTCAGGCTGCTGAAGCCCACACCTTTCAGGACACCGCCACGTGTGCAGCTCGCGTGGTGGCAGCCGAATGGAAGAGGCTGGAGGAAGACAGGGAGAAACTGGCCGCCTTGGAAGACACACGCTGGCGACCCATACACGGCGACGAAATGCCCTTTGTCGGGCAGAAAGTCCGCACCTGGATTCCGCACTACGGCGAGAACGCACGCATATGGCGAAACAACTGGGCCGCCGAAGAAACACACTGGCGCCCCCAGGCCAAAGGGCCTGCCACCGAAAG
>Ga0306910_1000521_pt1 | contig 17637 bp, 16 predicted proteins | sample AntRauMFilla2698_FD_190438 | JGI IMG/M metagenome (GOLD analysis project Ga0306910, IMG submission 190438) | Saline lake microbial communities from Rauer Islands, Antarctica - Metagenome Filla 2 #698 (v2) (version 2) | ecosystem: Environmental > Aquatic > Non-marine Saline and Alkaline > Saline ... | reverse complement strand
CACGGAAGTTAAGCTTCTCCGCGCCGATGGTACTGCCCACAAGCGGAAGAGTAGGTCGTCGCCTCATCTTTTATTTTTTCTATCACCACTCTCTCAATAGCCCTGTAACTCCTAGTTCAGGGCTTTTTTTATATAGCTTTATGACGTTAAATATTTTTCTATCATTCGTTCGCTATATACTTTGATCTCTTTTTGAAAGTTCTTATCTAATATCCTCTCTTTTATCTATAATTATTGTCTACTAGATGGATCTTTCTGTCATCATTGTTAATTATAATGTAAAGGCCTATCTCCTCAACCTCCTTGAATCACTGTATAAAAGTGAAGGAGATTTTGAATTCGAAATATGTGTTGTCGATAACGCTTCGGTAGATGGTTCTTGTGAGGCTATGAAAAATCATTTCCCCGATGTTAACCTCATAGAGAACAAAAGAAATGTGGGGTTTGGCAGAGCTAATAATCAGGCTCTTAATAGTGCAAAAGGTGATTATTGTCTTGTTCTCAATCCTGATACTATTGTAAATTCTGATACTCTATTTACAATTCTTTCATTGATGCGAGCTAATCCAGAGGTTGGTATTGGCACGTGTAAGATTCTCAATTCTGATGGAACGGTTTCTAAAGATACATTTCGAAATAAACCTACACCAGTTGCTGCACTTCTCAGAGTATTTGGTCTTGAATCTAAAATAGGGCGGGGAAAGCATTCATATTTTTTAAGTGATATAGATACAGAGATTTCTCAGGAAATACCGATAGTTAGCGGCGCTTTCATGTGTATTTCAACCGATCTTTTTAAATCACTCAATGGGTTTGATGATCGTTTTTTTATGTATTTCGAAGACACAGATTTGTGCTATAGAGTTAAAGAGGAAGGTTATGAGATCAGATATTTTCCCGATACAAGTATAGTTCATTTCAGAGGTGAGAGTACGCGTAAGGATAAAATAGATCACCATTTAATTTTTAATAAAGCACTTTACCAATTTTTTAAAAAGCATTACAGCAGTACCTATTCCTTTCTGTTCAGAGGGATGATTAATACAGGCATTTTCTTTAGGGCTGGTTATACCTACGGCCACGATTTACTGAGTAAACATGTTCAGTTTTTGTTTGATGTTATTCTATTGAATTTGTTAATCGTTTGCGGGTTTATTCTGAGATACGAAGTAGAACTCTCATCATTGACAGATGTTTATGAACTGGGATTTTTAGGCGTTAATGCACTTGTGACGGGATTATTTATCAGCATCAGTAAATATTATGAGTTGTATGAAAAGAATAAATATTCTCTCGTCGCTCTCTTCAAATCTATTGTTTGGACTTTTAGCGGTGTTGCAATCATAACTTTTTTTATTCGGGATTTAGCATTTTCCCGATTGATATTGGGATTAGGAATGATCGCCTCATTTTTTGTTCTTTCATCTTATCGTTTATTAAAACGTCGTAAAGTTGATCGCAATATTGACGGTTATGCCTATCAGGAGCGGAATGCGATTATTGTTGGTTTGGGTAAATCAACTGAACAATTGATTACTAAGATCAGAACGAAGGTTCAGTTCAATTATAATATAGTCGGAATTGTTGCTGATGATGTTTCTGTTGATGATACAATTCAGTCTGTTCCCGTTATTGGACATCTGAAATATCTTCCGGAGTTAAGCAGAATGTACGAAGCCGATGAGATTCTCTTTCAGGTTGATTCACTTGATCAAAAGACTATTCTGCAAATGATGTCGCGATTATCTGATCAAAATGTTCTGACCAAACTTATTCCGGAGAATCATGAGTATATGCTTGGGAAAAATTCGGTGGATTACTTCGGAGACATCCCCGCAATTAATTTAGAATTAGAGTACCAGCATACATGGAATCGGTGGATAAAACGGGTGACTGATATTGGACTAAGCGGGTTAATTTTGATTATTCTATTTCCATTAACGTTTATTTCGTTTCGAAAGAAGAAAACGTCCGAGTTGACACTGGTTATTGATGAACGCGAAAAAATTAAACTCAATTTCCCTGATCTGCTTACCAAGTCATCCTGGCTAAATCAAATTACGTGGATGAAATATATTTTTATCGGGAAAATTAGTTTTGTGGGCGCTCCATTATATAAAAATAAACATCGGAATTTTCCCTACTACAAATATGGATTGATGAGTTTCAGAGAACTCCACGAGCATAAATTCTATCAGGAGGAAGAAAAGGAACGCCTTGAGCTGTTTTATCTGCAGAATTATGCAATCTGGAAAGATCTCGAAGTAATGGTTGGGTATCTGCGAAAAAAATTGACCAAATAGTAGTTAACCTCAATATCGGATACTCAGTCACTTCTAAAGCTTCTTTTGCAGGGTTTCAGCCATTTGTGGATACCACTCACTGTAGGTGTTCTTTTTGATATGCTCTCTTGCCTCATTCATGAGCCACAGATAGAATGTCAGGTTGTGTTCAGATGTCAATTGCAGGCCGAAGATCTCATTTGTTCTGATCAAATGATGCGCATAGCTCATCTTGTATGTGTTACAGAGCGGTGAGGGAAAATCTTCATCAAAAGGTTTGTGATGATGTTTCCACTTTGCGTTTCTAAGATTAATCTTACCATGCCGGGTAAATATCATGCCATTTCGCGCATTTCTTGTCGGCATCACGCAGTCAAACATATCAATCCCACGCGCGATAGATTCCAGTAAATTGTCTGGTGTTCCAACTCCCATCAAATATCTGGGTTTGTCTTCTGGTAGAATTTCGGTGCAGACATCTGTCATTGCGTACATATCTTCTTTGGGTTCACCCACACTTAATCCCCCGATAGCATTCCCGTCAAAATTCATCTCTGCAATTGCTTCAGCCGATTGCTTTCGGAGTTCAGGAAAAATTGTTCCCTGAACTATACCAAACTGCGCCTGTTTGTGTCCGTATTTTGGCTCGGTTTCTTTAAAGGCTTTACGTCCGCGTTTGGCCCATCTGTGGGTGAGCTCCATAGAGTTTTTTGCGTATTCAAACGTGCTATTTGCGTCGGGACATTCATCCAACACCATCATAATATCTGAACCGATAGTGCGCTGAATATCCACAACATTTTCGGGTGTAAATGTGTGTTTAGATCCGTCGATATGACTTTTGAAGGTTGCTCCCCGCTCATTAATATCCCTGATATCAGATAAACTATAGACCTGAAATCCACCGGAATCTGTCAGCATGGGTTTGTCCCAGTTAATGAAAGAGTGGAGTCCACCGGCGTTTTCCATAATCTCCATTCCCGGACGCAGATAGAGATGGTAGGTATTTCCTAAAATAATCTGAGCTTTTACAAGATTTTTTAATTTATCCTGTGACACGGCTTTTACAGAGCCAACTGTGCCTACAGGCATAAAAATGGGAGTTTCTATGGTCCCGTGGTCGGTTGATACTACACCGCAACGGGCTTTTGTGGATGAACATTCTGAAATTAATTGAAACAAATCGGAATAAGATGGTTATTGGTTTGAGTATTCGTTTGCGCAGCCGTAATTTATCCTTTTTGGCTCACTAAATTTAACCTAATCTTTCATCCTTGGACCGTTTAAAAGGGATTCTTGCAACATTGGCAGGTGACATGTTCGCTTTGATAGCGGCCTGGTACTTGTTTTATATCGCCAAGTTTGAGTTTAACTGGTTCGATTCGGCTGCAACGGTGCAGCCTGCCGCCCTTTTTGTGCCGGCTGTGGTGATGGCAATCTATTGGCTGATTATTTTCTCGGTTTTTGGTTTGTACAAAAATCTCTTCATGATCTCCCGATTCGATGAGATGGTGAGAGTGGGGAAAATTACCATTGTAGGAACGCTTATCTTATTCTTCCTGCTCTTTATCGATCAGCTTAACTGGAATGCCCAGAATATTGGTGAGGCAAAATATTACACCATAACATACTGGCTTACGGTTTTTGTATCGGTTAGTGTTGTGCGGTTTATTGTTAGAACCATTCAGAAATATCTTACTCTCAAGGGCTACAATCTTCACAAAGCGATTATTGTTGGAACGGGTCCAAACGCGATTCAGATCTATGAGGATTTGAGGCGTAATAAAATATGGGGAATGGATGTGGTTGGATTTGTGGACCTTGATGAGTCAACGGAACATGAACTTCCGCAAAAAAGGCTGGGAGTGGTCTCAGAATTGAAAAATGTGATTGACGCGCATCAGGTGAATGATGTGATTGTTGCGCTGGAGCTGGAAAACAGCCGGGAATTGGTGAAAGTGATAGACCAGACTGAAAAACCCAATGTTTCAGTTAAAATTCTGCCTGATTTTTATCAAATGATTATTGGGTTAAACCGAACGAATCAGATTTTTGGATTACCGCTCATTGATGTGCTCCCCGATCCCATGCCGCAATGGGAAAGAATTGTAAAGCGAGTGTTTGATATTGTAGCCGCGTTGATTCTGCTCATTATTTCGGCACCGGTTGGTCTGCTCTTGTTAGCTTTGGTTCCATTGACATCAAAAGGCGGACCAGTATTCAGTCAGGAGCGGGTGGGTCGGTTCGGTAAAGTGTTTGTGATGCATAAGTTTCGTACCATGTATCAGGATGCTGAAGCCAGAACGGGACCGATGTGGGCAAAGGAGAATGACCCGAGAATTACACCCCTGGGTAACTTACTAAGAAAATTACGACTTGATGAAATCCCACAGTTTTGGAATGTTTTAAAGGGAGATATGAGTCTTGTCGGGCCACGTCCCGAACGTCCGTATTTTGTCAATCAGTTTAAGAAGGAGATCCCTCTTTATACTCGGCGGTTACGCGTCAGGCCGGGGATTACAGGCTGGGCTCAGGTGAAATGGAAATACGACGAGACTTTCGAAGACGTAGTTGAAAAAACGAAATACGACCTGTTTTATGTGGAAAACATGTCGCTCAAAATGGATTTTAAAATTTTACTTAATACACTTTCAACCGTATTAACAGGAAAAGGACAGTAGCGCTCTATGAACAATCGACAAACCGACGCAGTGGTTATCATCCCCACGTTTAACGAGTCGGCCAACATTAGAAAAATGATTCCAAGGTTGATGGCCTTAGAGCCTCAGCTTTCCGTGCTTGTAGTAGATGATGGTTCTCCTGACGGCACAGCAGATGTGGTTAAATCATTTCAGGCTACCTATCAGAATCGTGTGTTTATTATTGAGCGCGAGGGAAAACTTGGCCTGGGAACGGCGTACGTACGTGGATTTGAATTCGCGTTAGAAAAAGGATTTCAATATATCTGTGAAATGGATGCCGATTTCTCCCACGATCCCAACGATGTGCCCCGATTGATTGAAAAAGTGAAAGATGGTACGTTTGATGTTGCCATAGGGTCACGCTATTCTGATGGGATCAGTATCATAAACTGGCCGCTTAGCAGATTGATTTTATCCTATTCAGCTAACTTATACGCTCGCTTTATCACCGGATTACCAGTAAAAGATACAACCGCAGGGTTCAAATGTATTCGCCGAAATGTGCTTGAAGGGATCAATATTCAAAAAATTAGATCGAACGGATATGCTTTTCAGATTGAACTTCATTATCGGGCATTTAAAGCAAAGTTCAGGCTTGGCGAAGTTTCTATTATATTCAGGGAGCGGGAAGAAGGTGTCTCTAAAATGTCGAAGAAAATTGTGCGTGAAGCGATGTGGCGGGTCTGGCTGTTGAAATTCAGAAGTATTTTTGGCCAACTCTGACCACTGTGATTACATCAACAAGAACTTTTTTATTCTCTAATTAAGGAATTATGAATTATCTCGATTTTGAAAAACCGGTAATAGAACTCGAAGAGAAGATTGAGCAGATTAAGAAGATCAATCTTAGCAGCGAAGGAGCGCTGGATGATCAGATTGCAGAATTACGTAAGAGAGCAGATGAGCTGCGTGAAGAGATCTACAACGACCTTACCCGCTGGCAGCGCGTACAATTAGCACGCCATCCCGATCGTCCCTACACGCTCGATTACATCTATAAGATGACAGATCGTTTTATGGAACTGCATGGAGATCGCTTTTTTAAAGATGATAAAGCTCTTGTTGGCGGTTTGGCTACAATTAACGGCCGCTCTGTTATGATTATGGGACATCAAAAAGGGCGTGACACCAAATCCCGGCAGTACAGAAATTTCGGAATGGCTAATCCTGACGGATACAGAAAAGCATTGCGTCTGATGAAGCTGGCTGAAAAATTTAAAATCCCGGTAATCACGCTGCTCGATACACCCGGTGCTTATCCCGGACTGGAAGCCGAAGAGCGCGGACAAGGCGAGGCGATAGCGAAAAATTTGAAGGAGATGGCGCTGTTGAAGGTTCCGATTATTACGGTTGTAATTGGTGAAGGAGCCAGTGGCGGAGCTCTGGGAATAGGAATGGGGAATCACGTGTTTATGATGGAAAATACCTGGTATTCTGTGATTTCACCCGAATCGTGCTCATCCATTTTGTGGAAAACCTGGGATTATAAAGAACAAGCCGCAGCGGCTTTAAAACTCACTGCAAAAGACCTGTACGAACTCAAAGTTATTGATGGAATTATAAAAGAACCGGGCAGTGGTGCGCATCGCGACTATGACTCCGCCGTAGAAGCTGTGAAATCACGCATCCTGAAGAGTATGGATGAGCTTGGTAAAATGAAATCCGCTGAGTTGGTTGATCACCGTGTTGATAAATACAGCAAAATCGGATCATTTAAACTGGCGGAAGAAGCCTGAGCCTGAACGTTATGATTCCTGATCAAAAGCCGCTGTTTCAATTCACACATCAACTGCGCAGCCGTTACAGCGAGACTGACAAAATGGGCTACGTTTACTACGGTCATTTTTTGCAATTTTTTGAGGTTGCCCGGACTGAACTTGTGCGCTCGCTTGGTGTTTCATATAAGAAGATGGAAGATGATGGATTTATGCTACCGGTTATTCACTCTGAAATCCGGTATAAGAATCCGGTTTTCTATGATGAGCTGATGGATATTGAGGTATTGGTGTTCAAAAAACCACATGTGCGGCTGGAAACATTTTACAGAGTTACAACTAAAGAGAAATCCGTTATAAACACGCTCGGCTCTGTCACGCTTGTATTTATGAACGCTGAAACACGCCGCCCTGTCAAAGGCCCCGATTACTTTATTAATGCCGTTTCGTTATGAATGAGTATCTGTTAACACATAAAAAGCACATCGACTATCTTATCTCTCTTGCGCTTCGCGAAGATATCGGCGATGGTGATATCACAACTGAAGCCATTTATTCCGGAAAGGAGTTCGCTCAGGCTGAGTTTATCGCAAAAGAAGACGGCATTGTGGCCGGAATTGACTTCCTGGCGTATTTTTTTCAACAGTTTGATGAAGATCTCACATTTACACCAAATCTGGAGGACGGATCTCCCGTTCATCGCGGTCAATTGATTGGTACTATTGAAGGATCAGCAAATACTATTTTGACGGGCGAACGTACAGCGCTTAACTTTTTACAACGGATGAGCGGAATCGCCACCTATACCGGATTACTTGTTGAGCAGATTAAACATACCGATGCCCATATTTTAGATACGCGAAAAACAATTCCGGGGCACAGGGTGCTCGATAAATGGGCAGTTACGCTGGGCGGGGGAGTAAATCACCGCATGCGACTCGATGATCGCTTTCTTATCAAAGAAAATCATATTTCTGTTGCCGGAGGCATTGCCCGTGCTATTCACGCGTGTGATGTTTTCAGGGAAGAGCACGAACTCGAAGCGGAAATTGAGATCGAAATCACCTCACTCGAAGAGCTGAAAGAGGTGTTAGAATACGGAGAAGACATAGTCCGTTACGTGATGCTCGATAATATGTCGAATGAGGATATGCGCAAAGCCGTTGGTATGATTCACGGTAAATTCCTGACTGAAGCCTCAGGAAATGTTTCAATCAAACGCGTGGCTTCCATCGCTGAAACCGGAGTGGATTTTATATCTGTTGGAGCGATTACTCATTCTGTTCGGGGACTCGATATTTCACTGCTCTTTTTAGTTGATTAGCGTTTAGCTGTATGTATAAACTGAAACCACTTTGGTATGCAGGAATACTCTTAGCCTCCGTTATCTGGCTGGGATTGGCTATCGGCCCGGGAATGTGGAATCCTGAACTAACATTATTTGAGTGGCATCAGTCCGGGTTGAAACAGTTTTTTGGCTACGCTTGTCATCAACATCCGTTGCGGACATTTTTTCTTTCTGATCATGTTCCAATGAATGTTTGTTCGCGCTGTATTGGCATTTACGGTGGATTGACAGCTGGAGTGGGAATTATCCCATTTCTTATAACTTTTACAAAACCGTTGCGTAGATTTGTACCTGCAATGCTGTGGGTTGCCATTGGGCTAAATTTGGCCAGCGTTGTGTTCAGTTGGATCGATGGAGGATTAATCACCAACACTATTCGTGTGTTGCTGGGATTATTATTCGGATTGTCGATTCCACTTTTATTTATCGACTCATTAACAACTTCAACTTCTTAAATCGTTTGTATTATGGATATAAATCAAAAGAAACCGGGTTTTGCACAAACCACGTTTATTTATTCAGCCATTGTGGCTATTGCAGCCTTTATTTTAGCAAACTTCGCGTCGTACATGATTTATTCCGGGGAGCCTCAAGGTGAGATCTTTTCCGTCGCGCAAGCGTTTCCCTTCGTCATATGTCTTTTGAGTGCCGTTGCGGGTGTGCTGAGTGTTAAAAGTTATGTTGGTGAAGTAGGACAGATAAAAATTGGTACCGGCGCTCAGATCGGATTACTGTCAGGCGTTTCTTTAGCTGTGGTTATGACTGTTTTGGGAATATTCCTAACGGTCATTTATCCCGATCTGAACATTATGGTTGCGGAATACAATATTGAAAACTATGAAATTCTGGCTCAAAAAGGCGTTATTCCCGAAGCTTCCCTGAATGATGTTCGCGATGAGTTTATGAAGCAGATAGAAAACCCGTTATCACTTTCTACCCTTGGACTCAGCTTTGTGATGCAAACAGTAATGTACAGTATCGTAAATTTGATCAGTGGATTGGTTACCGCCAAGATAACGGCAAAAGACTGATCGCAGATTACTCTCTGAAATACGCACATACATTCGAAACGAAGAAAGAATTTGAATCAGATATCTCAACCTACTGAAAGCAGCTGGGCGCAACGTAACGGCTTTGCGCCCTGGCTGATGGCCGTCATCTGGATTATTTCCGCTCTGATTTTATTTCAAGTGGTAGCGGGAATTGTGGCGATCGCTATTGCAATCATTCAGCACCCCGGCGGACTTGATTCATTCAATCCGTCCATTATCACCGAAAATTTGGATGTTCTCTTTATCGGGAATTCCTTCGGTCAGATTGTTTTTCTCGGATATGGAACCTGGTTGTTTGCCAAAACTTCAGCCCGTCATAATCGGGCACGTGAAGTTTTTAAACTGCAATGGTTAGAGGGAACGGGAAAATTTATTTTGCTGGCGATAGGATTAATCGTTGTTATTCAACCGGTGATTATGTTTTTGTCGTGGATAAATCTTCAGTTTCCTTTTCCGGACAAATTGCTTGCATTTGAGGAAGCCCAGGATCAGCTCCTACAGAACTATTTAACCGGTCCTAATTTTCTTCCGCTTGTGCTGTTTCATGTGGCCGTGGTTCCCGCCATTTGCGAGGAGATTATGTATCGCGGATATATTCAAACCATGTTTCGCAGAAGTATGCCGGTTTGGGCCGCGCTTGCGTTAACAGGGATTATTTTCGGATTATATCATGTGCGTATGACGCAAGTTATTCCGCTCTCTGTAATTGGGATTCTGTTGGCATATCTGACCTACGCGTCCAAAAGTTTATACCCCGCTATCGCGGCTCATTTTGTAAATAATGCCGGAAGCGTGGTTGCTGCCTTCTATTATCCTGAGGTAATGTTCTCAACCGAGGCAACTGAAGTGATGCCCCCGTGGGAATTATTGATTCCCGGATTTATTTTAACAGGAATCCTGTTATTTTGGTTAAAGAAGCTCTCACAAAATAGTGGAGGACATTATGTTCAGGAATAAGATTAAAGCTGACAAATTTGAAGATTGGGTTGCCGTTTTTGAAACATCAACCGACGTTGAAGCTCAAATGGTGCGCAATTACCTGCTCGATAAAGATGTTGAGTGCCAAATACTCTCAAAACGCGATTCCGCCTATAATCTGAATGTCGGTGAGATGGCACTTGTCTATCTCTACGTTCCGAAGGTAAAAGAGGAGAAAGCCCAAAAATTGCTCGATGAGTGGAACGATGGATCGGTTGAAATTGACGAATATAACGTGGAGGACGAAGACTAAGAATTGTGAGTGAATTAACGAAAAGGGTGCTTCTGGCTCTTGCCCTGGCACCCTTATTTATTTTTATACTCTGGCTTGGCGGAGGCTGGTTTTATGGATTGATGTCGGCCGTTGCGGCGCTCATTGTATGGGAACTTCATTCGATGTTTTCGGATAAGGGAATTACAACAAATCCATATTTTGCGTTACTGTTTCTGGCGGGAGGACTCGCTTTCCCCATTCTGAATTTTCCCATCGAATATATTTACGCCAGTTTATTGATTTTTATCGTTGTTGAAACGTTACGGCCTCCCCACGAACGTGTGCTGGCGTCATTCGCCACGCTTTTTTCAGCGTTTTATCCAGTATTCGGGATTCTGGGATTACTTTTTTTAAGAGATTTTTCTGGTGATACATCAACCGGATTCATCGTGACGCTTATTTTAATATTGATGATATGGGGAAATGATGTCTTCGCTTATTTTGGCGGCAAGACGTTTGGTAAGCACAAAATGGCTCCGCTTATCAGTCCCAAGAAAACATGGGAAGGATTCGCCTCGGGATTTTTAGGAGCAGCGCTGGTTTTGATTGTCGGTTGGTTTTTGGCCGCTGATCTTCTTTCTCTTTCTCTCACAGAACTCTTACCGATGATACTCCTGGTTAGCGTTTTCGGTCCTGTTGGCGATCTGTTTGCCAGCAAAATTAAGCGTTTTACAGGGTCAAAAGATTCAGGGAAATTACTGCCGGGTCATGGTGGATTTTTTGATCGCTTTGATTCCCTGCTTCTTGTTTCTCCATCTGTGTACATCTACTTTTCCATTCTAAATATGTTGTAATGAGTACCTCTGTCACCCTTCGTTGGTACACTAAAAAACTTAAATTAGCACACGCTTTTGGCATCTCCCGCTCAACCCGTACACACGTTGAAAATGTGTTTGTTGAGATTTCCTGCGATGGCATTACAGGAATCGGCGAGGCTTCTCCAAATACCAGATACAACGAGACTCCTGAAACAGCCGTCGCATTTTTAGAGAAAATTGAGATACCGGAAGATTTAAATCCCGCCGATATTTCGTCGTGGATAAACTTGTTAGAACAAGCAGGTGAAGGAGAATACGCCGCAAAAGTCGCTGCTGAGATGGCTTTATGGGACTGGATTGGCAAAAAGATTGATATTCCGTTGTACCAATTGTGGAATCTAAACACCGATAATTCGTTAAACTCCTCTTTTACTATCGGGTTGGATTCTATTGATGTAATCAAAGAGAAGGTGCGTGAAGCGGATGATGACGGCGCTACTATTCTCAAAGTAAAGCTGGGAAGTGATCACGATAAGGAAATTATTGAAGCCATTCGGTTGGTATCTGACACCGAAATCTGGGTGGATGCCAACGAAGGTTGGAAAACGTTAGACCAAGCCAGAGATATGGTTCAGTTTTTGGGTGATAAAAATGTTACGATGATTGAGCAACCAATGCCCGCATCAGAATTTGAACTGATGAAATTATTGAAACCTCTGTCTCAAATTCCGCTTATCGCTGATGAATCATTTACCGGAAAACAGTCACTTGCTGAACTGGTTGAAGGATTTCACGGAATCAATATCAAGCTGATGAAAGTGGGAAGCCTGAGAAAAGCGCATCAGATTATTGACGATGCCAAATCTGTCGGACTCAAAATTATGATTGGCTGTATGATTGAAACTGCCATCGCCAATACGGCGGGAGCGTTGCTGAGTCTGCGGGCAGATTTTGCTGATCTTGATGGCTGGAAATTGTTGAGCGACAGGCCGTTTGATGGCATGAAATTCGGTGAAGGCAACCGTATTGTGCTGAATGATTTACCCGGACTTGGCGTTACAGCTGATACACAATAACCGGACTGAAATCAGTATTAACCAGAGTTCGATTCTAAAATGTTCAATAAAGTGTTTAATAGTACATTAATGCACAATCATTGAAGCCAGCCCAATCCATCCTGAGCAGCAAAACGGCAGTCGAAGGGTTGATTGGGCGAGTATTAGAAGAGGAACCTTTAAGTTAGCTCACAAAGCTCACTATTAATATTCTGATTAATCCGGAGAAATTTAAGCATCAGTAAAAACCGGAAGAGTGATGAAGATTTTAATTACCGGCGGAACAGGATTTATTGGTTCCCGCCTTGCCGATCTGTTTGAATCGAATGGAGATGAGATTACTATTCTTACCCGATCTCCTGAAAAATACGCCTCAAAATTCCCCAAGAGAAATTTTGTAACACTTGAGGGACTTCCGTCTGCTATGGAAGGTCAGTATGCGGTTGTAAATCTGGCGGGAGAAAACCTGTTTGATCAGCGCTGGAGTGATGAAATTAAAGAGCGCATTTTAAAAAGCAGGACAAGAATTACTGGAGCGATTGTGGAAGCCATCAATAACGCCGAAAAGAAACCATCTGTGTTTGTTTCAGCCTCAGCGGTCGGATTTTATGGTGATAATGGAGATAAGAAATTAATTGAAGAACATCAGCCCGGAGATGATTTTTTAGCTGATGTGTGCGTTGCCTGGGAAGAAGAAGCCAAAAATGTGACCAATGATGTCCGTTTGGTCATCCCCCGAATTGGAATTGTTATGCATCCTGATGGCGGTGCGTTGGAGCGTTTCAAGTTACCATTCACACTTTTTGCCGGCGGACCAATTGGTTCGGGCGATCAATATGTGCCGTGGATTCATCTTGACGATGTGCTGAAGAGTATTCAGTTTGCGATTCATGAAGAAAAAGCACGAGGTCCCTACAACTGCTCGGCACCGAAACCTGTCACCATGAAAAAACTGACAGAAGCGATTGGAAAAGCGATGAATCGTCCTTCGTGGCTTCCTGTCCCGCAATTTGCGCTTGATATCGCGCTGGGTGAAGCAGCCAAAGGAATTACAGCGAGCATGAATGCTGTGCCTGAGAAATTGCAGGAGTGGAGTTTCTCATTCTCCCATCCTGGTGTTGATGAAGCGATGCGGGATTTATTGTAATGAAATAGTTTGTGTGTTGAGAGAATTTGGGATTTAACACACTTTTTCATTCAACCGCCTTCAGGGTTGTCCGGATTTTAGAGTGTTTATTTAACACCGGGTTGTCACCCGGAGTTATTCATGTTTGACCCCATTTGGGGTCTTGCATTAATTGAGTTTTTGGGATGGGAAAACGCCATATTCGTTGTGAAGTTATTGGGACGTTTAATATGGTTATTGGTTGAAGCGTTGACTTAGCCGAAAGACTTCGGAAGTCGCCGTAACCAACGCTCATAAGCTCCTAAACTATTTTACAACTCTCTAAAGTGACTTCAGAAGTCGAAAGTTAACATCAGCTGAAAGTTAATATTTGACAATACTTATCGGTTAAAGGCATTTCTTCAATGTCTGAATTCGATTCTTGGTTGATTAATAATAAAGTTTAAAAGTTGTGATTTATTTTCCGCCTTTAAATCCATCATAACGCTTGTGCTGGCCCGAATCTGTTGATGGCCCCATTCCGTTAATTATGTGATTGATTGCGCCATTTAAGCCAGAGAATGTGGCAATGTGCGTGATGTCAATTCCGGGATTATCCGGCACTTCAACCGCGTTTTCTAATCGTACATTATTTGAAACTGTTTCCTCGCCTCTGAAAAAACTGTAGATTCCGACCCCCCACGCCTGATGTTCCCGAACATGATCAGCTACTTTGTAGGAAGCGTAGCCGGGTTTGCTGTTATCATTCCAAGCTTCAATACTTGGCGGACTGTAGGGGATTTCGGATTGATAAAAGTAAGTGCGTCCGCGTTCACCATTCCAAAGCGTCTGATATCCCTGAAAGTGCTCGTTGAACAATCCATAAATAGTGACATCATCGCCATTTACAACAAGTCCGTGCTTGTTCTGTCCGTCCATCCACTCGATTCCGGTACCGTGATCTGCCCGCCATAACCAGAAGTGATCAGCGATAACGTGATTGCTGTTGATTGTAACCGTTGTTGTAGCCTGTCCTTTAACAGCGCCACCGACCCGACAGTACACATCATGAAGAGAAACGGGATTTTCAGAATGATCAGCGTTTGATGAAGTTTCGCCGATTTGAATCAGTGAGGACGAGAGTTCCGGCCCGGCATCTATCATAATACCCGCAATTTTTACTCCTTCAACATCATCGGTTGCTAAGGCGATATTTCCCGACTGGGGAATGATTGTCGGCAAACCCAATCCAAGTACAACGGTATTTGGGTTTGAAACACGAATAGTCTCATCCAGTTTGTAAATTCCCGGTGTGAACAAAAGGTGTTTTCCCTCATCAAGAGCCTTATTGATACTTACTGCATTATCCATGTCCGGAAAAGCAATGTGGAAAGATGAGATTGGAATAGTTTCACCTTGCTCGTCTTGGTCTGCCCACGATGGTCCTTTTGAATCTTTGCGTAATTCAGGAACAAAAACAGCATAATCACCCGACTCATCTACAAATAAAAAGGGTTTCTCCCGAACTACCGGGGTTTCCTTAATCAAAGTGGTGGGTTCATCCGGCCAGTTGTCATCCGGAGCTCCTTCAACACCCACAAAAACACGGTTCCAATTTCCGCCCTCCCAATAGCCGATGCGAGAATTACGGGTAAACCACTGCTGACCGGAAGTAAGTCCTGCTCGACCTTCAATAACAGAATTTGCCAAAACACCACCACTGGCCCAGCCGCTTTTATCAAAATTGATATCGCCTTTAACGTGCATTCTTCGATAGGGTGCAGCTTGTGAAACTGCCCAATAGGTCATTTCATTATCTTTCGGAATTACCTTAAAGTTCTCGGCTCCACGCCAGAACATGATAGTTACTTTATTATTATCTGTGGTTGTAGTTGACTGAACAGCTCCGTTAATGGTAACATCACCGGGATAACGTCCCAGTCCGGCAGCTTGCACATAGTAATCTACGGTGACGTCAAGATCATAAGATCCGGGTTTGAAAAGCAAAGCATAACGCTCGAAACCAAACTCATTGTGTTTCTGCTGTTGGTGAAGGGCTTCGAGCGTAATCTGAATACTATCCTGATCCATGGTTTCATCGAAAACCATAACGTTTTTCCCAAAAAGGGTTTGATAGGGAGTGGTATCTAATGATGTTCTCTTTTCAGTGTCTGAACAGCCCAAAAAACTAATCATAGTGATGAGAAGCGTATGAAACAGGAGTGAAAATGATGAGTTTAACATAGACAAGAAAAATTATGTAGTCAGGTTTTGTCAGCAACAAATCAAAAATAAGCTATTCTTATCTAAAATTTAGAAATTGTGAATTTTCTGAAACTTATGTGCCTGATATCGTCTTTTCATCAAACTCTTTCTCTGTCTTCAGGTTAAATCCCCGACGATGATGGCGGGTTATTCCATGTTCTGTCAATCCCGCATAGTGTTTTTTTGTGGCGTAACCCACGTTAGTGTCCCAGCCAAAATGAGGGAATTCTTCATGGAGCTGAATCATTAAATCATCGCGATACACTTTGGCCAGAATAGAGGCGGCGGCGATGGAAATGCTTCGGTCATCGCCTTTGGTGAGTGTGAGGTGCGGAAGAATGGTAGGCAGGTAGCGATTTCCGTCGATGAGAAGATAATCCGGTGAAGGTGAACTGTGTTCCACGCATTTCTGCATGGTGAGCAGTGAAGCCCATAAAATGTTTTTTTCTTCGATTAATTTCAGACTGCCTTCTTTGATCACATATGCGGAGGCTTTTTCTTTTATTATTTCAGCCAGTTCCCTGCGGTCATGATCTTTCATCTGTTTGCTGTCGATCACCTTTTCAGGAAGACGTGAACCAGGTTTTAGAATTACACCCGCTGCCACAACGGGTCCGGCAAGGCAGCCTCGGCCTACCTCATCAAGTCCCATGATATATTCATAGCCTTCCTTCCAAAGTTGTTGTTCAAAGTGATAGCGATTCATAAATCAGATTTCGTCAGAAAAAATGTGCTCAATGGTAATGAGTGATTGCGTGATAAACAAAGTGGGAGAATGGGAGATAGTTGGTTCTTCGGATCGGTACCGCTCCTAAGGAGCGGTTGATCAGTAAGTAAAATATTGTTTTATATAAATATAGTGTCCCTAACTGGACGCCTTTATATCCTGGGTTCGATTATATAAGCGTGTTTAAAAGTGACTGTTGATTACTGATTTCTATTTTTGAACAATTTAAAGAGGTTTGAACCACCCCGTGTAGTTGATCGTCATGAGGATCGACTACACGGGCACAGGGATTTAATCCGGTTTTGGACTGGAACTGTCCACGGTCATGGGAATTTTATGGTTTAAAAAACGAACTCATCTTTATATAAAAACAAGAACTGTGAACTTGCATATGATATACTTCATGTGTTAATGCTCGGTTAAGAGCATTATGTTTTTTAAAAACACAACGAACAGAACTCGGGTGCGCTATATCCGGATGATCGAAGACACAGGAAAATAAAGTGTTCTTCGATCGGGCACTTTTTGAAAAATTGCTAATCATCAGTTTAAATCACCCAAAAATTATCATGTAGAGTCTGTATTATGATCAGACACAATACAACAGTATTTACGAACACTTATGCGTTATGATGTTTCGAAAAACTAATTTCACACTTTTTCTTCTATCATTTATCCTGATTACAGCTTGCTCTGAATCACAAAGAAATCAGAAAAGCATCAGTCAAAATCAAACTTCGGAAGTAAATGATACTACGGTTATTGACGTGTGGAACGGAAGCAGAACAAGCGCCAGAAGAGCCCATGAGAGGGAAGTGCTTGTGGCTGTATTGGAAAGTACGGAAGATGAATACGGATTGTGGAAATTGAAAGAACATACCGAAGATTACCACGGTGACAGAGAATCACACGCGTTTGAAGAATACGATCACGATTTATTTGTGACAGTCGCGGGAAATAAAAAGCTGGAAAACGAGGAAAAAATAGTTATTCCCGAAGCGATTATGCAGGGAATACTTGGCTATAGAATTTTAATTATCAGGGAGGCAGACAGTGCGAAGTTCGCCAATATTAAGAGTGAGGAGGAACTTCAACAGTTACGGGTTGGCATTCCCGATACCTGGCCTGATGCTTCCGCTTTTCGCCAAAGTGGCTATAACGTTGTGGAGCGCGGAACCTACGATGATATGTTTGAGCGTCTCCATAATAACGAATTCGATTTCACCGCTCTCGGCGCAAACGAAATTGAAGGAGTATTTGCCGATAGGGCTGATGAAGTACGCGGATTGATCATGGTTGATCATCTGCTGATCTATTACCCGTTTCCACTGGCATTTTACGTGAATCCTGATAAGCCCGTTTTGGCAGAGAGAATT
>Ga0306910_1000520_pt1 | contig 17669 bp, 12 predicted proteins | sample AntRauMFilla2698_FD_190438 | JGI IMG/M metagenome (GOLD analysis project Ga0306910, IMG submission 190438) | Saline lake microbial communities from Rauer Islands, Antarctica - Metagenome Filla 2 #698 (v2) (version 2) | ecosystem: Environmental > Aquatic > Non-marine Saline and Alkaline > Saline ... | reverse complement strand
AGATTGGTACGATGATGGAACCGATGTCCCAAAAATATCTGCTAAAACAAACCCAAAAAGCTCAACGGGGCGACTTGATATATTTACCCGTGTGATTACAGATTTTTCGCATCGCTTTGAAGAGATTCGTCCGTTTTATTCAGGTCCGCTCTATCTTGAGGTTGTTCCCAAAACATTCCCAATTCGGGTTGAAACGGGGCAGAAGCTGAATCAACTGAGGGTGCGTCACGGAAGCTCGGTGCTTTCCGATTCTGAGATTATTGCCGAACACTCGAATAATCCGTTGCTTTTCCACCAAAACGGAGTAGCACTGTCGCCTGATGAATTGAAAGTTGCTAACGGACTTTTTATGAGTGTTTCTCTTCATGGAAAAGAAGGGGCAGTGATCGGCTATAAAGCCCAAAAACACCGTGATTTAATTGATCTTAATAATGTGGATCACTATCGGGTGCAGGACTTTTGGGATCCCATTTATGCCCGCGAGGATAATTATTTAATTTTAGAACCCGAGGCATTTTATATATTTGCCTCCAAGGAACGCTGTCGGATACCGGCTCATCTGGCTGCTGAAATGGTTCCTTACGATACAGGTTCAGGAGAATTACGAACGCATTACGCCGGCTTCTTCGATTCAGGTTTTGGTGAAGCGGAGCACATAAACGGCGCTAAGGCTGTTCTTGAAGTGCGTTCTCACGATGTTCCGTTCTTAGTTGAAGACGGACAAACGTTCTTCAGAATGGTATTTGAAAATAACGCGTTTGTCCCTGATTTGATTTATGGCCGTGAAATCAAAAGTAATTATCAGGGGCAGGATTTAAAATTAGGTAAGCATTTTAAACAGGCTTAAAATAGTATATGAATAGACTTACTGTAAAAAAGTGCGTTTGTCATAAGCGAACTTTTGAAGAGATAAAGGAGTTGTCGGAAATAGAGAATTTAACCACAGCTGAAGAATTAATTGAGGCAAAATACTGTGCTACAAGTTGCGGAATTTGTCGACCGTACATTGAGAAAATGTTGAGAACCGGAGAAACTGCTTTCCGTCCCGGAGATTATAAGTAAACCACTAATCTCTGAATCAACATTCGTTTTTTCGATTTTCCCATCGTTTTGAAAGATTTGTAAGGATATAATAATAAGATGATTTCGTCTGATTTTCTTTTCTTTGTCGAACCCCAAAATATTACCAATGGCTTTGCAACCATTGATGGGCAGGAAGCATCTCATATAACTCAGGTTCTGCGGCATAAATCCGGAGACAGAATTTACTTCACCAACGGAAAAGGAGAGTTGTTCTCAGGAATTCTTCAGCAGGTAAATAAAAAAAACTGCACGCTTCAGATTGAAGAAAAAGAAGAAGGCTGGGACAAGAAGGAGCAGGTGAAGTATCCCGTGCTGTGTGTTGGATTGATCAAAAAGCGCCAGCGCCTTGAGTTTATGATTGAAAAACTTATTGAGATCGGGATATCAAAGCTATACCTGTTTCAGGCCGACCGAAGTGAGCGTAACCGAACCAACACCAACCGACTTGAATCGATAGCCGTGAGCGCCATGAAGCAGTCGAAACGCACGGTGTTACCAGACATTAAGGTTGTGAATTCTCTATCTGTTGTAATTGAAGAGATGGATTCTGAAAAAGACAGATTGGTTTTATTTGATCAATTGGCAGATCAATCGGGAAGTGATTTCCTCAAAAAAGAAACTCATCAACTCAAAAAATGGTGGGCTGTGGTTGGTCCCGAGGGCGGATTAACTGATAAAGAAACCAACTTGTGTCACAATTTTGATAAAAATATCGCAACCATCCACATCGGAAATGCCCGCTTAAGAGCCGAAACAGCAGCCATAGTTGCGGCAACCTATCTACAAAAAGGCGAATAAAACCCTCCATCCTGAGCAGCGAAGCGTCACAGGACAAAGTTTAAAAAAGTATAGAAGAGACTGATTTATTCTTCAACTCAACAACTGGGTTATACGAATCAGGGGAAAGGAAAATATATTCTTGACTACGTATCTGAAAAAGCCCTCCATCCTGAGCAGCGCAGCGCCAGTCGAAGGATGACGGGACAAAGCTTAAAAAAACATTCAAAAGGTTGATTATCCTTAACTCAAAATCTACTTTTTTATCGCCTGAATCACTTTTTGCTCATTTTTCCAGATCACAATTCCGGTGATGCTCAATACCATGACCGTAGAAATGAGTACGGCAAGCCAGGTTTGATCTTCCAGAAAATATTCCACTCCAAATCGAACGGCCAGGGCAAAAATCGCCAGTGGAATCAAAGTGAGGAAGGCAGTTACGCTGTTAAGTCCAAATGAGATAGGATTCGTTTCGGTGAGATAAGCGCCAAAATAGATGATAACAAGTGAAACCATCGGATAGATCACAAGCCAGCTCAGGGCAACGGCCATCATGCTGTACTGAGCTGCTATGAGAAAACTAACGGGAAGCAGAATGGCGTTTGCGATAGTGTAGTAGAAATTAAACCGAGCCTGCCCTTTAGCGTTAATCAACTTGGGAAGCAGTGTTACAAGACATTGGAAAATACCGACAACAACAAAAATGCGCATATAGGGAACGGCGTCCATCCATTTCTCGTAGCCAACAATCGGCAGAAACCAATCTACGTAAGCACCAATCACAACCATCACAGTTCCGACTAACAGCATGCTTGCCCGCGAAATGGTGTAGAAATAGGTACGGAGCCGTGGAATTTCATACTGCAATTTTGAGAACGTTGGAAAGGCAACACGATTTACCACATTCGAAAGTTCTTTAACGGTATCAAAAACGAGACGATAGGCAAAGGAGTAGATTCCCAGTAATTCTTTAGAGAAAAACTTACCGATGATGAGATAATCGGCGTTCATATAAAAATTTTGCAAAAACTTGGATCCCGTGGTGTAGATTCCAAAAGAAACTAAATGCTTCACTTTTTGATAATTGAAGTGAAATTTTGGTAGGTAAGGTTTGAAAATCTGACAGAAGAGCATCTGTCCGACTTTATTCGCCAGTTCAGCCAAAATGATCGACCAGGCACCATAACCCAGATAGGCGAGTACAATCATGAGTCCGGCCGAGAGCGCCAACGCCACATTATCGCTAATGGCAAGCTTTTTAAACTCGAGATCTTTCATCATCAGCTTACTCGGAATCATGTAGAGCGCAAAAACGACGATGGCGATCATATACACGCGAATCATGTCGCTGAGCATAGGCGTATCGTAAAACTCAGCCACAAAAGGAGCAGCTCCGTAAATCAATACATAAACGATAGAGGAGAGTCCGAAGGTCATCCAGAAAAGGGAGTCAACCTGCAAACGATCAATTTTTGATTCCTGTACGAGTGCGGCACCCAGACCGAGTTCCGTCAGGCTTTTCACAGAATTAAAAAACGCGAGAGCAAGAGCGGCGATGCCGAATTGTTCTTCGGTAATAACCTTGAGTACGTAAAATAAAGCGCCGGCATTGAGCAAACGGGCTGTCACAGAAGCTACACCGCTGTATAATACAGAGGATGCCACTCGCCGTGCAAAGGGTTGTTCGCTCATGGATTAATATGGTATAAAGAAATGTTCAAAGCGTGCAAATATAAGGTCAATTGCCTGCCTTTTAAAATGTTTGTGGGATTTGCGGATAATTTATGTCCGATGATAAAGCTAATTAACAGCGTCATTCTCCCGAAATTTCGGGATGCCGGAATCTGATCCGGCAACGAGGTGGAAAACAGGTTTTCAAAAGTTCAAACCTGTGAAAATGTTCCATGTCAAACTCACTTTCCAAAGTTTTGCTCTGTAAGCATGCCAGATTCCGGTATAAAACCGGAATGACGATTTTGCGTTGCAAAACTCGGATATGTTCATGTTCGGACAAAATATATCCATTGTCGTCATTCCGGCCGGGCGAATGCGGAGTGTCGGAATCTGACCTGGCAACCAGATAGAAAACAGGTATTCAAAAGTTCAAACCTGTGAAAATGTTCCATTTCAAACTCACTTTCCAAAGTTTTGCTCTGTAAGCATGCCAGGTTACGGTATAAAACCGGAAAGACGATTTTGCGTTGCAAAACGTGAATTCATAAAACTTTGAAACAGCAGAACAACGGCCACTCAGATACATTATCAAAACAATATGAGAATCCGTATCTTTGCAACAATTTTTTAAACCATAAAACATCACAGAACAGAATGTCGGAAAAAACGAAAGTACCATCCACTGACGGAAAGCTATTGGTTTTAACTCCAGGTATGGGCGCTGTAGCTACAACGTTTATAGCGGGAGTTGAGGCTGTTCGAAAAGGACTCGCAAAACCATTTGGGTCGCTCACTCAGATGCAGACCATCAGACTCGGACAAAGATCTGAAAACCGGGCACCGCTTATCAAAGATTTCCTGCCACTTGTCCCGCTCGAAGATTTGAACTTTGCCGGTTGGGATGTAATCCCTGATAACGCATACGACGCCTGCAAGCGCGCGAAAGTTCTGAAAAATGAAGATATTGAGCCATTAGCGGATTTTCTTAAATCAATTGAGCCCATGCCCGCGGCTTTTCAGCAGGAATATGTGAAGCTTCTGCAAGGAACAAACGTAAAAGATTTTACCACCAAAAAAGATCTCGCCGAGCAGCTACGTGCGGATATTCGAAATAAAATTAAAGAAACCGGATCTGCTCGCGCTGTCATGGTTTGGTGTGGATCTACCGAAGTCTATCAGGCGGCATCTGAATGCCACATGAGTATTGAAAAGTTTGAGGAAGGACTTGAGAGCAACGATAAAGCCATTTCTCCTTCTCAGCTTTACGCATACGCCGCTATCAAAGAGGGCGTTCCCTACGCTAACGGCGCACCCAATCTTTCTGCCGATTATCCCGCGCTTATTGAGTTAGCCGAAAAAGAAGGAGTTCCCATTGCCGGAAAAGACTTTAAAACCGGTCAGACACTCATGAAAACTATTCTTGCTCCGGGTTTCAAATCACGTATGCTTGGAATCAGAGGATGGTTTTCAACCAATATTCTGGGAAACAGAGACGGTGAAGTTCTTGACGATCCAGAAAGCTTCCGCTCTAAAGAAGTAACAAAATCAGGCGTACTCGATACAATTTTACAGCCTGAATTATATCCTGATCTATACAAAGATTTATATCACAAAGTTCGCATCAACTACTACCCGCCACGCGGTGATGAAAAAGAGGGATGGGACAACATTGATATCTTTGGCTGGTTGGGCTACGATATGCAGATCAAAGTTGATTTCCTTTGTCGCGATTCCATTTTAGCAGCTCCTATTGTACTCGATTTAGCACTTTTCCTCGATCTGGCTTCCAGAGCCGGAAAGGGTGGAATTCAGGAGTGGCTCAGCTTCTACTTTAAGAGTCCACAAGTGGATAGCGGAAATATTCAGGAACACGATATCTTCATTCAGCACTTCAGATTGAAGAATACACTCAGGTTGCTTGGTGGTGAAAAGCCATTGACCCACGTTTCTGAAAACTTTGACGACTGATTTACAATTCACAATTAATGAACCATTCTTCAACACATTCGAATCGAACCGGGGTCATTCTGGCCGCCGGTTTTGGTTCACGCCTCAAGGGAACGGTCAGCTCAACTGATCTCAAGCCTCTCACTCCCGTTGCGGGTCAGCCCCTTATCTACAGAACCATTGAAAGTCTCGGCAAAGCCGGATGCACACGAGTAATTATTGTGCTTGGATTCGCGTTTGATGAGATCAAAAAAGATATCGTATCAACATACAGTGGAGATATTGAGGTTGAGTTTGTTAAGAATGACAAATACGATCTCGGAAACGGGATTTCTGTTCTTGCCGCAAAAGATAAATTGCCTAAAGATGGAGATTTTATTCTCACCATGGCCGATCACATTTTGAGTGACGGAATGATGAAAATCGCCGCCAATCACACCCCGCCTGATCAAGGTGCCAGCCTGTTAGTTGACTACAAAATCGATACCATTCTCGACATGGACGATGCCACAAAAGTGCTCGAAGAAGATGGCAAAATAAAGCAGATTGATAAGCAACTCACCGACTTCAACTGTATTGATACAGGCGTATTTGTTTGTACAAAAGCACTTCTTGATGCTATCCAGGAGACATTTAATAAGAAGGGAGATGCCTCACTTTCCGACGGCGTAAAACAACTGGCCGACCGCGGCAAAATGACTGTAGTTGATATCAAAGAACACTTCTGGCAGGATGTGGACACTCCTGAAATGCTGGAATACGCGGAAGAATACCTGCAGAAAGAAGGCTGATAATCTGCATTAGATATTAAAAGTCAAGATCTTTTTAGTAGGCTGGTGATTTAAGTAGTACCTTAACTATATTGTTTTCTGTCAATTTTGATTGAAAATGATGTACTGTGAAAACTACTTATTTTGGTTGTTATGCGTTATTTCATTCTTGTATTCTCTGGAGAGATATGTAGAGATATTTTTTCCAGAAATAATTGCCTTTCTAAACAGAAAAGTCACTGGATAAACACTAACAAGCTTCTGTTGGTATTTTTGGCTTTAATCTTTCAAACCACTCTGATCAAAGCCCAGGAAACCCCGGATTTTTATCTGCATGAAAATGGTGTAACTGTAATTTGTACTGATGCTGAAGTAGGTGATTCGGTAGAGGTAAATGGTGTGACTTACACGAAGCGAAGCAGGGATCAAATTACTACGGAAAATGCGGAGACTACCTGTACGAGCGGGATAACTGATATGAGCGAAATGTTCTTGTCAGAGTCTGATTTCAACGGTGAAATACGCAGTTGGGATGTCTCATCAGTGACTGATATGAACGAGATGTTCGCAAGCGCTTTATCATTTAACGGTAATTTGACTAAATGGGATGTTTCTTCTGTAACCGATATGAGTCGGATGTTCCTAAATGCGAAAGATTTTAATGGTGATGTGAGTAACTGGAATGTTTCTTCTGTGACCTATATGAGTGAGATGTTTCACGGTGCATTAAATTTCAATGGAGATCTAAGCAACTGGGATGTCTCTTCTGTGATGAATATGCGTTCGATGTTTGCAGTTGCAATATCCTTTAAAGGCAACATCTCTAAATGGGACGTTTCTTCTGTGACAGATATGGAACAAATGTTTAATTATGCCAGGTATTTCAATGGTGATTTAAGTAGTTGGGATGTTTCTTCTGTACAGGTGATGCATGGAATGTTTAAAATGGCTACTACATTCAATGGAGATGTGAGTAAATGGGATGTTTCATCGGTGACAAATATGAGTGAAATGTTTTCCAATGCCCGCTCATTTAATGGAGATTTGAGTAGCTGGGATGTTTCTTCAGTCACCAATATGAGCAGTATGTTTTCAGCAGCAAGTGTCTTTGACGGAGATTTAAGTTCGTGGGATGTATCCTCGGTGGCAGATATGGGAGCAATGTTTCAAATTACCAACACATTCAACGGAGATTTGAGTAACTGGGATGTGTCATCAGTCAGAGATATGAGTAACATGTTTTATGAAGCAAAATCATTTAACGGGGACTTAAGCAAGTGGAATGTGTCTTCGGTGACGAATATGAGTGTGATGTTCGCAGGTGCGCGGGCATTTAACAGGGATCTGGGTAGCTGGGATGTCTCTTCGATAACAGATATGAGCGGGATGTTCATGGTTGCTGAATCGTTTAACAGGGATTTGAGCGAGTGGGATGTTTCTTCCGTGATAAATATGATGGAAATGTTCGCAGGTGCACGGGCATTTAACCAAGATCTAAGCAGCTGGAATGTCTCATCAGTTATAAATATGAGTCTTATGTTTGCTGCTGCCAATCAATTTAATGGAGACCTTAGCAGTTGGAATGTCTCTTCGGTGACAGACATGAGTGGATTTTTTGCGGTTGCCACTTCATTTAATGGTGATCTGAGTGAATGGGATGTCTCTTCGGTAACTGACATGAGTGATATGTTTCGTTCAGCCACCGCTTTTCAAAGTATTCTGAATAGCTGGGATGTTTCATCGGTAACGAACATGAGTGGAATGTTCTATAACTCATCTTTTAATAGCGATATCAGCAACTGGGATGTTTCTTCAGTTCAAAATATGCGAGCGATGTTTAATCGTGCAAAGTCATTCAATGGAGATCTGAGTAAGTGGGATGTGTCTTCGGTCAGAGATATGGGCAGTATGTTTTTTGAAGCCAATTCATTTGAAGGCACCATTGGTGAATGGGATGTGTCTAAAGTGACAAACATGGGGGCTATGTTTGCTAAAGCAGCTAAATTTAACGGTGATTTGAGCAGGTGGGATGTTTCATCAGTAACGATGATGGGGCAGATGTTTGAAAATGCTCAATCCTTCAAAGGTGAGATAAGCGACTGGAATACATCTTCTGTGACCAATATGTACAGCATGTTTGAAGCTTCGGAATCCTTTAATGGTGATCTGAGCGAATGGAATGTTTCTTCTGTGACTGATATGTACCGGATGTTAAATAAATCCGGTTTATCACAAGAAAATTATGATCGGTTACTCATTGGCTGGTCCGAGTTACCGTTGCAAAGTGATGTAACTTTTGGTGCTGAAGGGCTAACCTACACAGGAGCAGGTGAAGAGGGAAGAAATATTCTAATTAACGAGTTTGGCTGGAATATTGTCGGAGATATTGCTGGTGAGGGAACGGCTAAAGAAGTAGAACAAACTCCTATTACATTCAGCCTTAAACCCAACTACCCCAATCCCTTCAACCCAAACACAACAATTTCGTATGAGTTAGCAGAACCGTCTTTAGTCAGACTGGAAGTGTTCACTGTGCTCGGTCAGCGCGTGGCAGTGCTGGTTGACCGATATATGCATTCGGGAAGCTATAGTGTGGATTTCGATGCTTCAGAACTGGCGAGCGGGAAATATTTATATCGCTTAACTGCCGGAGATTTTGTTCAAACACGACAGATGACGTTAATCAAATAAGGAAAACGGATGCGGTTTCAGTCAGTCAATAGTAAAATTGTGAAAATAGACCTCGTTTTCATCACCATCTTTCCCATAACCGTGATACTGAATCACTTCTCCACCTAACACTCGTTTAGCGAAAAACTTGCTGAATCCACCCAGAGCGTCGAGAATGGAATCATCGTTCTGAATATGTTCGATTTTAAATTGATAGGTAGAGCCGTCATGAAACGTAAAAGTGGGATTTGAGTCAATTTTTGTATTCCGCAAATTTGTATGATTTTTAGAAACTACCAACACTGGCTTTAACAAAGTTGGATTCCCATTTTCATAGCGAATAGCATATCCGATCAATTCCCCGTTTTTTTTCGTTTCAATGATGTTCCCAACAATTCCGTTTTCATCGTCTCCGCTTTTGAACCGATATCCCTCCGTAAATAATTTTGATCCGAGATCGGTGTGATGTACGTGGTCCATATAGGCCACGCCGCTTATATTGCGTAAGGTGTCGCCATTTAACGCAATGGTCCCTCTCACTTTAGCGTGGGGAATGGGAAAGGTGAGGCCGATCTGTTTTCCCTGCTTATAGAAGTTGCCGGAACCCCATGTTTGTGAGGGAGCGATATCGTAGAGCTCTATGTTTGAATAATATTCGTTTCCATCACGTCTTAGCTTGAATGAAAGCGTATGAACACTGTCAAACTTGCCCGTCATACCATACACTCTGTCAGGATGTACCTCCAACGTGTTTGAAGTGCTGTCGTAACTAAATGTATCCAATGCATATTCTTTGCGTAGTACGTAGTTGGAGCTGTCGGTCCACGTAAATTGATACTTGATGCCGGTTATTCGCTCTTTATAAGAACCAAAATCTGAAATGGTAATTCCATATAAAATTTGAACACCGTTATCGAGTTTAATATGGTAAGTCCAGAATTCGTTATAGTAAGTACTGCTAACATTTTTCGGCTGCATGGCATCTATATAGTCAGACCTAAGACCGTTTTCCGGAGTTTGAGCCTGAAGATGCTCAGAGTTTGAAAAAGGTAAAACAAGAAAAATCGACACCAATGAAACTGATGTGATGAATCTGAAAGTAGATGATATCATAAGATCGTACTAAGAATGCTAAAAAATCAGAACGCAATGGCTTGGCTTATATTACATGGACATAAATTAACCAAGTATCTTCATATCCTCATAAAAGAATATGTCGATTCGAACGTTCCGTAATAAGAATCAATTCATTATTAAATCTCAAAATGATAACTTTGGATCTTATCCTCCAAATCACGTGAGTATCAAACACCGATAACCCATACATGAAGAAACTTCTCGATCTGTTACGGCCTTTGTTTAAGGCTAATCATAATAATCCCTATTTGGTTGTTGTTACGGCTACAATTCTTGGTATTGTGGCGTTTTTCTATGCTTCTCAGCTTAAAGTCGATACCGACCTCGCCAATCTGCTTCCCGAGGATTACCCCAGCGTAGTGGCACTGAACAACTTGAAAGAGGAGGTTGGTGGTGAAACAAGTATGGAGGTGGCAATAAAATCTCCCAGTTTTGAAGCCAATAAACGCTTTGCCGAAGCTCTGGTCGATTCAAGCATGAAATTATATGACGACCGAACGGAGGATCAATTCTTTGAGCGCGCTGTTTTAAAACGAGATGTGGAAATACTTAAGAAAAATGCTCTTTACCTGGCCACTGATTCCGAACTCGACCGTTTGGAAAGTTTTTTAGAAGATGAGATTGAGGAAGCCAAACAGAAGGCTAATCCATTTTACTTTGAGCTCGATGATGAAGAGGAAGGGAATGGCGGTGAAGGCGTTAAGGATTTTGAAAATAGCTATAATGCGCTCGTTCCGAGTGAATATACAACCAACGCCGACAGCACAGTTTTAATCGTCGAGTTTTTCCCTACCGGGAGTAAAAGTGATACAAAGTTTCTGCGTGATACTTTCAAAGCATATGACGGAATGCTGTCCGAAATGGCTATCCAAAACTATCATCCTGAGATGGAAGTTCAATATGGCGGACGTTTAAAAAGACATGTTGAACAGCTCGATTCTATTATGCAGGATGTGTTCAGCTCTTTTGCTACCGGTATCAGTTCGGTGCTGTTATTGGTGATGACCTATTTCTCCATAAAAAAATATTTGAACTACAGAAAAGGAGAGAAAGAAGATCAAAAGCACGGTTTCTGGCATCATGTGGCCCGTTATCCTGTTCCTCTTGTAATCATTGGGTTTCCTCTGATCTTGAGTTTGATGTACACCTTCGGGATTACGTATTTCATGTTCGGGTCGCTTAATACGATGACTTCAGTTCTGTTTGTGATTTTGTTCGGAATGGGAATCGATTATGGGTTGCACTTCTATGCACGCTATATAGAATTGCGTTCAGATGGTCAGGGAGTGTTTGAGTCTCTTGATGAAACGTATCAAAATACGGCGGTTGCTATTACAACGAGCGCGCTTACAACAGCGGCAGCAATGTATGTTTTGATATTCGCGGATTTCAGGGGATTCTCTGAGTTCGGGTTTATTTCAGGAACCGGAATTGTGCTGGCATTGGTAACGATGATTTTTGTGTTACCGGCTTTGATAACCATTGCCGAACGCTGGAACTGGATTTTGACCAATGAAAATTCAGAAGAGCACAAAAAGAAACGCCGAACCTTTGAAACCCACCGTTTCCCATTAAGTAAAACTATTGTTGTAACCAGTTTACTTCTTGTATCTGCCGTGGTCCTCAATGTGGATAAGCTGAATTTTGAGTACAATTTTGGTGTTTTAGAGCCCGAATTCTCAAATTATGAGGCCTACAAATATTTTAAAGGAGGAAATTTTAATAGCACTGATCTGAGGAATCCAGCCTACATTCTGGCAGACAGCAGAGATGAAGTGATTCACATTGTAGAAGAGTTGCGGGATATTAAAAAGCAGGATACACTGAGCCCGACAATTGAAAAAATTGAAGCTCTTCCTGAACGATTTCCATCAGCTGAGGAAGAAATTCAGCATAAATTAAACCGCATTGGAGATATAAGAGAGCTCCTGAAAGATCCGTTTATTGTTGATAATAAAAGTGATGCTATTCAAAAACTCAAAGAAGCTTCTCAAACAACGGAAGCCTTGCCGCTGGATAGTTTACCCGATTTTATCAAAAAACGCTTCATCTCTAAAAGCGGAGATATAGGAAATTTTGTGATTGTATATCCCAGTGTCGGACTTGGTGACGGACGAAATTCTATCGCGTTCAAGGATGATGTGGGCAAAATTACCATCGATTCCGGAAAGACATTTTACGCCGCCAGTACATCCATCGTGGCTGCTGATATGCTCGATTTGATGATAGAGGAGAGTCCCTATATGATCTCCGCCACATTTGTTATCATCTTCATTTTGATGCTCTTCGCCTTCAAATCTCTTCGATGGACAATCATCGCGTTGCTGCCTCTGGTGGTTGGACTTGTGGTAACTTTCGGCATTATGATGATCTTCGATATCAGGCTGAACTTCTACAATCTTGTGGTGTTACCGGCCATTTTGGGGATTGGTGAGGATAACGGCGTGCATGTGGCATCACGCTATATTGAGGAAGGGCGGCAAAGCATGTGGAAAGTGTTGAAAAGCACCGGACAACATATCTCGGTTGGCTCAATGACAACAATGCTTGGATTTATGGGACTGCTATTCACCACTCATCCCGGCTTGTATTCCATCGGCCTTCTGGCAACCATCGGAATTGGAATGACACTTTTAACCGCTTTGATATTACTTCCAGCGATTATTCAGTTTTTAGAAGATCGGGACTGGATTCATTTTTATGATTGAGAAAAAATATGATAGATATTGTTGACTTAAAAAATGGGCGGAAGAATTCGTCCTGAGAGTTAAAATATAGTTTCATAATTTCCGAATTCGATCGCCAACCGTCAGGGGAGTTTTATGAAATTCCCCTGACGGTTGGCGAAATTTGAGAATTCAGTGAGTATAAAACCCCGTGTAGTCGATCGTCATGACGATCGACTACACGGGCAGGTTAATCGTGGATATTGTCCAAAAACATATCCGGTTTTTAATAAATATTATCTACTTCTTCGTGGTCACATACTCCAAAATTTTCACCACCTGGTCGTGATCCCTGCAAATTGCGTTGGCAGCTGCGTCCACTTCTTTCAGCGCGTGATTAAAATCTTCAGGATGAATAATGATAAGTGATTTTCCCTTTGCGCTGGCCTGACCTGCGTCAAAAGCCGCATTCCACTGTCGATATTTTTCTCCGAATTTTACAATCACAATATCAGCGTCATCGAGGGATGTCCCGGTGCGCATAGCGTTGATGCCTGCACCTTTTCTGTCTCTCCAAAAATCCTGCTGTTCTTCACCCTGGGTCCACGCGCCTATCATATCACTGGCTTCGTGATCTGTAATTGGTGCTGAAAATGTTATGGGTAGATTTTTTTCTGTAGCTTTATTTATGATCTCTTCACGCCAGTCAGAGTGAATTTCTCCGGCGAGGTAAACAGTCCAATGCTTTTTCATGCTGTACCAATTTATTGCTTAATGATAAAGTTATGTTATTCTGAAAGTAGCCATAAAGGTGGAAAATGTGAAGATCAAACCAAGTGAGAAGTTCGTTTATCAATTTTCAGGATGTGTAATTTTAAGATCAACAAATGACTCACTTATATACTCTTTCAGATGAAACAAGTATGAGTGGTAATGCGTACGTTCAGGCGTTAGTTTACAATTTCAAACCGATTCAGATACTATGTTGCTCGCGGTTCCAAAATCAATATTTTCAAAGAAGTACGATTTGTATGATGATGAAAGTCACCTTACTCAGATTAATTTGTCACAAATAAGAGAGCGAGCTGAGTTTGTTGTAGACGGTATGACCATCGATGTGATTAAAGAGTCAGCTTTTCGCTCTAACTTTTATCTTATTGTGGACGGGGAGAGAAAGGTAGAAGCCCATAAACGCAGCGTTTGGTCATACACAACCGATGTAACCATAGGTGGAGAACAATTTATTCTGAAGAGAAAAAACTGGTACTGCCGAACAACTGAATTGTGGTTTGGGGAGCAAAAGGTGGGGGAGATAAGTGCATCGAACTGGTATTCCCGTAAGGCTCAGGTAGATCTTCCCGAAAGTATTCCTCTGGAAATCAGACTCTTTTTTCTGATCATAACCATCTTCTACTGGAACAGAGATGCCGCGGCCGCCTCTGCTTCGTAATTGTGAGAATAATCCATTCTGATCGCCAGCTGGCGGACGAAGAATGACTGGGGAAGACTTGGATCAAGGTCTGTACCGTGGATTAATTTCTGCATGAATCACAATTGGGCATTGGTTTAATCCGTCTCACCACCCTTCGACGGAGCTCAGGATGGATTCAGGCATGAATTAAATGATTTAACCAACTGAAACCTCACGCTCCTCTAATCGGTCAAATTCCTCTTTCAGGAATATTGCTGTTGGTGTTTTATGCTTTTCAGCCACTTCTCTTGGCGATCCTTCAGCCACAATTTCTCCGCCGAATCTTCCTCCCTCGGGACCAACATCAATAACCCAGTCGGCTGCTTTTATCAGATCCATATTGTGCTCAATCACGATCACGGTATTTCCCTTATCAGCCAGCTTCTGGATGACATTAACCAGAATATGAACATCTTCAAAGTGAAGTCCGGTTGTGGGTTCGTCCATGATGTACAGCGTATCTCCCGTTCCGATTTTGCTGAGCTCTTTTGCCAGTTTAACCCGCTGAGCTTCACCACCAGATAACGTGGTGCTGCTTTGTCCGATCTTGATATATCCTAACCCCACATCATTCAATGTTTTTAACACGCGTTTGATAGGAGGGACGCTGTCGAAGAATTCTAATGCTTCACTGACAGGCATATTCAGCACATCAGCGATGGTTTTTCCCTTGAAGTGAATCTGTAAAGTTTCACGGTTATAGCGTTTTCCGCCACAGATTTCGCACTCCACATAAACATCGGGCAGGAAGTTCATCTCAATCTTTTTAACACCATCGCCCTTACAGGTTTCACATCTTCCGCCTTTTACGTTGAATGAAAATCTCCCCCGTTTATATCCGCGAATTTTGGATTCCGGCAGTTCGGCGAACAGAGAGCGAATGTGGTCAAACACTTTTGTGTAAGTTCCGGGATTTGATCGGGGTGTTCTTCCAATCGCGCTTTGATCAATGGAGATAATTTTATCAACCAGATCCAGCCCTTCAAATTCCTGGTAGGTGAGAGCCGGCGTTTTTGATTTATAGTGATGATTTTTGAGGATCGGAACCAACGTCTGATTGATGAGAGAACTCTTTCCGCTGCCGCTTACGCCCGTAACGCAGATGAACTTGCCAAGAGGAATATCAAGATCAACATTTTGTAAATTGTGTCCCGTTGCGCCTTTCAGTTTGAGTGATTGCCCTTTTCCCTCTCTTACTTTTTCCGGTGCGGTGATAAATTTTTCATCCCGCAGATATTTAGCCGTGAGAGAATTTTTGTCAAGATCTTCGGGTTTTCCTTCGGTCACAATATAACCGCCGTGTTCTCCCGCTCCGGGACCCATATCGACCACATAATCGGCATGTTCGATCGTTTCGCGATCGTGTTCAACCACAATGATGCTGTTTCCAAGATCTCTGAGCGTTTCCAATGATTTAATCAGCTTAATATTATCGCGCTGATGCAATCCGATGCTGGGCTCATCCAAAATGTAGAGCACGCCCACGAGCTGCGTTCCGATCTGAGTGGCGAGTCGAATACGCTGAGCTTCACCGCCCGACAATGTCTGTGCTTCGCGGTCGATGGTGAGGTATGAAAGTCCCACGTTGACCAAAAATCCCAGTCGGTCTCTGATCTCTTTTAAAATCTGCTGTCCGATGATTTGTTGGCGCTCATTCAGATTCAGGTTTCTGATCGCTTCCTGCATCTGCAGAATATCCATAGAAACAAGATCAGCGATGTTGAATTCATCTACTTTATACGACAAAGCCTCTTTATTCAATCTGCCGCCATTGCAACGGTGGCAGACACCTTTGTTCATGTAGCCTTCTGCCTTCTCGCGCTGTTTTTTCTTTCCGTTTTCAGCATCATCTCTGATAATCTCATACAATCCCTGAAACTTGTGACTGTAAGAGACCTTGGATTTATCTTTGAAGTCGTAAGTTACATCAAACTTTCTGTCGCCTGATCCCTCAAATAAAATTTTCCACAATTCCTCGCTGTAATCCTTGATGGGCGTGTCAAAATCAGCATCATAAGCCGCCAAAACAGCTTCTAATTGCTTAAATAAAAAAGTGCTTTTTGGTTTTCCGAGATAGCGAATTCCACCGTCATTAATTGACTGTTCCTTGTTAGGGATCACAAGGTCGGGATCAACATCATTATCATACCCTAATCCGCTGCATGATTTACAGGCGCCAAACGGCGAGTTAAAACTAAATAAGTTCGGTGCGGGATCTTCATACGCCAATCCGCTTTCCGGATCGAATAACTTTTGACTGAAGAGCATGTCTTCAAACTTGCCCGAATCCTGTTGAATACTCAGAATTACGTTTCCATCCGACATATCCAGAGCTGTTTCAATACTTTTGGCTATTCGGCTGCGGGATTTTTCATTGATCACAAACCGATCAATCACCACTTCGATATTGTGTGTTTTATAACGATCGGCCTGCAGACCTTCTTCAAGCTCGAGAAATTCTCCATCTACGCGAACGCGAATAAAACCCTGTTTCATCGTCTGCTCAAACAGCTCGCGGTAATGTCCTTTTCGACCACGCACAACGGGAGCCAAACAGTAGGCCTTGGTTCCTTCATCCATTCCAAGCACACGCTCAACAACCTGATCCGTGGTTTGCTTCTCCATCTTATTGCCGGTTTTATAACTGTACGGCGTTCCTACGCGGGCATAGAGCAGACGTAAAAAGTCATAAATCTCAGTTACTGTTCCAACCGTAGATCGAGGGTTTCGGCTCGTGGTTTTTTGATCAATGGAAATAACCGGAGAGAGTCCATCTATGAAATCAACCTCGGGACGCTCCATCATTCCAAGGAACTGTCGGGCGTAGGCAGATAGGGACTCCATAAACCGGCGCTGACCTTCTGCGTAGATTGTATCAAAAGCCAGAGATGATTTTCCAGATCCGCTGAGTCCTGTAATAACAACAAGCTGTTCGCGGGGAATATTTATGTTGAAATTTTTGAGATTATGCTCTCGGGCACCCTGAATGGTAATGTGTTGATGCAAAGCGGTTGATTGGTTTGGAATTAGGAGATCCTCGAAAGATAGCAAACAAAACGGGCAGAAACTTAATTCCGGGAGATGTTTTGCATGGGAGAAGATTTACCCCCAACGTCATTCCGGCCTCAGTGCCGGAAGGTGACCTGGCAACCAATAATTGAATAGGCTCTAAAACGCAGTTAACCCACAACAAAAACAAAGCATGGCAACGTACTTTCCCCCACACACAACCACTAAGCAGGACAGATTCCGCAATAAATGCGGAATGACGTTGGATTTGAGCAAAAAAGCCGGAACTAACGTCATTCCGGCCTTAGTGCCGGAATCTGATTTGGTAACCAAGCGTAGAATAGGCTCTAAAACGCAGTTAACCCACAACAAAAACAAAGCATGGCAACGTACTTTCCCCCACACACAACCACTAAGCAGGACAGATTCCGCAATAAATGCGGAATGACGTTGGATTTGAGCAAA
>Ga0306910_1000519_pt1 | contig 17690 bp, 17 predicted proteins | sample AntRauMFilla2698_FD_190438 | JGI IMG/M metagenome (GOLD analysis project Ga0306910, IMG submission 190438) | Saline lake microbial communities from Rauer Islands, Antarctica - Metagenome Filla 2 #698 (v2) (version 2) | ecosystem: Environmental > Aquatic > Non-marine Saline and Alkaline > Saline ... | reverse complement strand
ATCAAAGGCGACAAGGACGACCCGTTCAGTCAGGGCCATATCTGCCCCAAAGCGGTTGCCCTGCAGGATTTTTACGATGACAAAGACCGCCTGAAAACGCCCATTCGAAAAGTCGATGGGGCCTGGCAGGAAATCAGCTGGGACGACGCGCTGGACGAAATCGCCACGCGTTTTCGCGGCATTCAGCAGGAACATGGCCAGAACGCCGTTGGCGTGTATCTGGGCAACCCCAACGCCCACAACTTCGGCAACGCCATCACGCTACCGCGATTTTTCAAGGCGCTGGGCACCAACAGCCGGTTCAGCTCCGCCTCTGCGGATCAGTTACCCCATCACGTTGCGTCCAACTATATGCTGGGCGCCGGCATGCTGATTCCCGTGCCGGACATCGACCACACGGATTTCATGCTGATCATCGGCGCCAACCCGATTGTGTCCAACGGCAGCCTGATGACCGCACCCGGCGTGGGCAAGCGCCTGAAAGCCATTCAGCAGCGGGGCGGAAAGGTGGTCGTGATAGACCCACGCCGCACCGAAACCGCCAAGAAAGCGGACCAGCATCTGTTTATCCAGCCGGAAACCGACGCGCTGCTGATGCTGTCCCTGGCCCATACCCTGTTCGATGAGAATCGGGTAAACACTGGCCATCTGGAGCCGATGATCGAAGGGCTGGACCAGCTTGCCGATGCCGTCAAACCTTATGCACCAGAGACCGTCGCAAGCGCCTGCGGCATCGACGCCAACACCATCCGCCAGCTGGCCCGCGACATGGCCGACGCGAAAAGCGCGGTCTGCTACAGCCGCATGGGCGCCTCCACCCAGTCCTTCGGCGGCCTGTGCCAGTGGCTGAACAATGTACTGAACATTCTAACCGGCAATTTCGACCGGCGCGGCGGGGCCATGTTCCCGCAACCTGCCTTCGATTTGGTCAAGGATAAAAAAGGCAAACCCAGTTCCTACGGCCGCTTTGAATCCCGGGTGCGCAAACTGCCCTTCTTCAACAGCGAATTCCCGGTGGCTACATTGGCCGAGGAAATCCTCACACCCGGCGAAGGACAGATCCGCGCAATGATCACCATCGCCGGCAACCCGGTACTCTCGGCGCCCGGTGGCGCGGGCCTGGACAAAGCTTTTGAATCACTGGATTTCATGGTGGCGGTGGATATCTACCTGAACGAAACCACCCGGCATGCGGATATCATTCTGCCATCTACCACTGGCCTGGAAGTGTCCCACTTCGACGTCTTCTTCAACTCCTTTGCCGTGCGAAATACTGCGAAATACTCCGAACCCTTATTCGAGAAAACCGCCAACCAGAAGCACGACTGGGAAATTCTGCGGGACCTGGGTCTGAAACTGACCGGCCGGGAAGACGATGGCCTGACCCCGGAAATGATGCTGGATGGCGGCCTGAAGCACGGCGCCTACGGCAAAGACGGCATGAGCCTGGAACAGCTGAAAGCCAATCCCCACGGCGTGGATCTGGGCCCATTACAGCCCTGCCTGGAACAGCGAATCCAGACCGAGGACGACAAAATTCACATCGCCCCGCAGCTGTACCTGGATGACCTGAAACGGCTGAACGAATCGGGCTTGCTGGAGTCCGCCGGCAACAGCGACTACCCCTTCGCCATGATCAGCCGCCGCCTGCCCCGCAGCCACAACACCTGGACCCAGAATTCCCACAGGCTGGTCAAAGGCAAAGACCCTTGTACCCTGCAGATCAACCCCATTGACGCCCAGAGGCTGGGGCTGGAAGACGGTAAGCCGGCGATGGTGTCATCCCCCGTAGGCAGCATCCAGCTGCCCGTCGAGTTTGATGAGAACATGTTTGCAGGGGTGGTCAGTATCCCCCAGGGCTGGGGCCATAATCGTCAGAACACGGCCATGAACGTCGCCCACACCCAACCGGGCGTCAGCATCAATGACGTAACCGACTCACAGCGGGTGGACGAGCTGACCGGTAATGCGGCGTTCAACGGCACTCGGGTAAGTGTCGCGGCGGCTTAGACACCCGCTCCGCGTGAAGCCCGGTAAAGGCCGCGGATCCGGGTTTCGATTTCGAGAATCACCAGAACACTGACACCCATCCCGAAAGCAAAAAGCAACATCTCCAGGGACAGGGCACTGGTTTCGAAGGTCTTATGGAACCAGGGAAGGTAAGTAAACAACAGTTGCAGGATTACAACGGATGCCACTGCCCCCAACACGATGGGTGTTCCCAACACCCCCCGAAGCGTGATTGAGGGCGTATCCAGATAGCGCACGGCGAACAGGTAAAACACCTCCATGGCGACCAGCGTATTGACGGCCAGAGTACGCGCAATGCTCTGGTCATTATGCTGATGCATGGCCCAGAACCAGGCCGCGAATATCCCCGCCAGAAACAACAGCGATACGAAAAACACCCGCCAGAGCAGAAAACCCTGCATTAAAGACCGTTCTCTTGGCCTGGGAGGACGCCTCATCACGTCTGGCTCTGGTGGCTCAAACGCCAGGGTCATGGCCAGCAAAACAGAGCTGGCCATGTTCACCCAGAGAATCTGCAGCGCCGAAATGGGCAGTGCCAGGCCCAACAGTAACGCCGCAACAAGGCTGATGGACTCGCCACCGTTGATGGGCAGAATAAACGCAATGGCCTTCTTCAGGTTGGCGTAGACCGTGCGCCCCTCACGGACAGCCGCCACGATACTGGCAAAATTATCATCCAGCAGGACGACGGATGAAGCTTCACGGGCCGCTTCCGAACCCTTGACGCCCATGGCAATACCAACGTCGGCACGTTTCAGGGCCGGCGCGTCGTTGACCCCATCGCCGGTCATGGCAACCACCCCGTGCTGGGCCTGCAGGGCTTCTACCAGCCTCAGTTTATGTTCCGGACTGGTGCGAGCGAAAACATCAACCTCCGTCGCGAGTGTTTGTAGCGCTTCGGCACTCAGGCCATCCAGTTCCTTCCCGGTTAATACCCGTTCCGTGTTTCGCAGCCCCAGCTTGCGGGCGATTGCCCCGGCCGTCAGGGCGTGATCGCCGGTGATCATTTTGACTCGGATACCGGCGGCGTAGCAGTCGGAAATGGCGCGAATGGCCTCCTGCCGGGGTGGGTCCAGCAAACCCACCATGCCCAGCAGCTCCACCCCGGATTCCAGATCTTCCACAGCCAGTTCTGCCGCTCCCCGCGGCACGTTTTTGCGAGCCAGCGCGAGCACCCTCAGCCCCTCGGATGCCATATCAGCAATCACCTGGTCCCACCAGTCTCGTTCCAACGGGGCCGCCTCACCGCTTTCGGTCAGCTCGGCCTCGCACATGTCGAGTATCCGTTCGGGCGCTCCCTTCAGGAAAACCACAGCGTGGCCGTGATGATCGTGGTTTAGAGTGGCCATGAACCGGGTCTGGGTGTCGAAGGGGATTTCATCTTTGCGGGGCCATTCGCCAGCGCTGGTTTCGATATCAAACGACGCCTTGTGCGCAAAAACCTTCAGCGCAGCTTCCATCGGGTCGCCGTGAATGCGGGGCTGACCCTCGCGGAAATCCAGATGGGCATCGTTACAAAGCGCAGCCGCGTGGGCCAGCTCCGCTAACGGCCCGGCGACATCCGCAGGCTGATCGTCTCGCACCACCGTGCCTTCCAGCTCATAGCCCTCGCCGGTCACGTCCAGCCGCTGGCGACCCTGGACGGCGCTGACCACCATCATTTCGTTGCGGGTGAGGGTGCCGGTTTTGTCAGAGCAGATGACCGACACGGCCCCCAATGACTCAATAACCGGCATGCGCCGAACGACCGCTTTGCGGCGCGCCATCTGGCGCACGCCGATAGCCAGGGTAATAGTCAGTATGGCGGGGAGACCTTCCGGAATCGCCGCCACCGTCAGGCCAACCACGGCCATGAAAAGCTCTCGAGAAGGCAGTTCACTCAGCACCAGGCCACCGGCAAAAATGGCCAGTCCCGCGAGGATCACGATGATCGACAGCATCCGGGTAAACCGGTCCATCTGTTCCAGCAAAGGCGTCTTCAGGGAACGGGTCCCGGCCAGCAGGCCGGAGATCCGGCCAATCTCTGTGGCTGCCCCGGTGCAAACCACAATCCCACGCCCAGTGCCTGTTGAAACCATGGTTCCGGAAAACGCCATACCGGTCTGGTCGCCAAGTGCCGCCCCGTCTTCGACCGGTTCCGGTGATTTCTCCACCGCCTCGGACTCACCGGTCAGAATGGCCTCTTCTACTTTCAGGTTGTGGCATTTTTCCAGCCGGATATCGGCGGGCACGCGATCGCCCGGCTCCAACAGTACGGTGTCTCCGGGGACCAGGTCCGCAGCATCCACCTGATGCTGGCCGTCTTCCCGGACCACCCGGGCCTTGGGCGCCAGCATATGCCGAATGGCAGACAGCGCCTGCTCAGCTTTGCCCTCCTGAATAAAACCCACCAGGGTCTGGATTACCACCACCGCCAGAATGACGCCAGCATCCACCCAATGGCCGAGCGCTCCGGTGATGGCAGCCGCCGCCAACAAAACGTAAATCAGGAAGTTGCGGAGCTGGCGCCCGAGCCTGGCCCAGGGTCCGCTGACCTTTCCTTCCGGTAGCCGGTTCTCCCCGTACTCGGCAAGACGAGACAAAGAGTCTTCAGCGGATAGAGGGGCGGTTGCCTGCAAATGCTCTCGGGCCTCGGGAGCACCCATCCCATGCCAATGCAGGTCCGCGGATTGCTCTTTCAATGGCTTAGTTGACGACACAGGTGCCTGCCCGGCGCTCGAGTATATCCAGAGCATCGCCCAGCTTACCGATACCACTGAACCCCCCGCTTTCTGCGAAATCGCCTGCAGCGGTCATTTTCGGGCCCATGGACCCTTCCGGCAGGGCAAGGTGACGGGCTTCTTCCCGGGTCAGTTGGCGAATAGGGGCGGCGGTACCTTTGCCAAAATCACGATAGATGGCGTCCACATCGGTCAGAAGCAGCAACGCATCGGCACTGAGCTCGCGGGCCAGCAGGGCGCTGGCGGCATCCTTATCGATCACCGCCTCCACGCCGATCAGGCTGCCATCGTCACGGCGCAGCACGGGAATTCCGCCACCACCGGCGCAAATCACGATAACCCCTTGCTCCAGCAGCAATTGCAGCACGCGCGTGTCGGGAATTTCCAGGGGCTTCGGCGAGGGCACGACTCGTCGCCATTTATCGCCATCCTGAGCGATCTGCCAACCGGCGGCTTCGGCCCTGGTCTCTGCTTCCTTTCTTTCATAAACCGGCCCGACAAATTTCGTGGGTTTGTTGAAGGCCGGATCCGTCTTGTCCACCACCACCTGGGTCAATAGGGTAGCCACCGGCCGGTCATGACCCAGGGCATTCTCTAGCTCCTGCTCGATGATATAGCCGATCATACCTTCGGTTTCAGCGCCCAGAACATCGAGCGGGTAGGCTTCGTCCGGTTTGTAGGCTGCACCCTGCAGCGCCAGCAAACCAACCTGGGGCCCGTTGCCGTGGGTGACGACCAGTTGATGGCCGGCCCGGACGATTTTGGCCAGCGACGCGGCGGCAACTTTGATATTTGCGCGCTGGGCCTCGGCCGTCAGCGGTTCACCGCGACGCAACAGGGCGTTGCCGCCAAGGGCTGCTACCACAAGCATATCCGGTCCCCCATATCAGCTTCCCAGAGTGGCAACGAGAACCGCCTTGATGGTGTGCATGCGATTCTCTGCCTGGTCGAACACGATAGACGCAGGGCTCTCGAACACGTCTTCGGTAACTTCCATGGCATCGATGCCGAACTCTGCCTGCATCTCTTTGCCCACGGTGGTTTCGGTGTTGTGAAACGCTGGCAGGCAGTGCATGAACTTTGCCAGGGCGTTGCCGGTTCTTTCCATCAGAGCGGCGTTGACCTGGTAGGGCAATAGCAGCTTGATGCGCTCTGCCCACTTCTCTTTGGGCTCGCCCATGGATACCCAGACGTCGGTGTAGACAAAATCCACGCCCGCGGCGGCCGCGTCTATGTCCTCCGTAATCATGATTCGCGCACCGGTTTCACTGGCAATGGCCCGGGCTTCCTGCTGTATGGCCTCGCTGGGCCAGCAAGCTTCGGGAGCGCACAGGCGCACATCCATACCCATTTTGGCCCCGCCAATCAGCAAACTGTCCCCCATATTGTTGGCCGCGTCGCCGATGAACACATAGGCCACATCCCGCAGAGGCTTTTCCACGTTTTCCTGCATCGTAAGAAAGTCTGCCAGTATCTGGGTGGGGTGGAACTCGTTGGTCAGGCCGTTATAGACCGGCACACCGGCGTACTGCGCCAGCTCCTCAACCACCGCCTGGCCGAAACCCCGGTATTCGATGGCGTCATACACCCTTCCCAGCACCCGGGCGGTATCCTTCACCGATTCCTTGTGGCCAATGTGGGTGCCGGTAGGCCCCAAATAAGTCACTCTGGCGCCCTGATCAAACGCCGCCACTTCAAAGCCCACCCGGGTTCGGGTGGAGTTCTTTTCGAAGATCAGTGCTATGTCCTTGCCCTTTAATTGCGGCACTTCAGTACCTGCATACTTGGCGGTTTTCAAATCGGCGGAGAGCTTGAGCAGAAAACCGATCTCACGCGGAGTGAAGTCGCGAAGGGTCAGAAAATGCCGGTTCTTGAGATTGAAAGCCATAACATTGCTCCTTGCGTGTCAGACGGCATCCCGGATGGTCGGGCAGCTCATGCAGCGCCCGCCGCCTCTGCCCCGGCCCAATTCGGCGCCGGGAATGGCCAGCACCTCGATGCCGGCCGCCTCCAAGGCGGCATTGGTGTCGTCGTTGCGGTCGTAGCCGATCACAACACCCGGACTCAGTGCGAGTACGTTATTGCCATCGTTCCACTGCTCCCGCTCCCGCTCGGCAGGGGTATTGCCACCTGTGGCAACCACTTCCAGGGACGGTAAACCCAGAACCTCCGCAACTACCTCAAACAACGGCCGGGGGTCCTGTTGAAAGGACAGGTGTTTGCCATCTTTGCCCGGGCGCAGGTCATAACAAACCATCGCGTCAGCCACTTCCTTGAAGCTGGTCACCACATTGCCGCCACAAAAGGTGAACACGGTGTCCAGATGCATGGCCGAGCGGGTATTGGGGATCTGACAGGCAATCACTCTTTCCGCAGTGCCGTTTGCAAAGAGGGCTCTGGCCAACTGACCGATGGCTTGCGGGGATGATCGTTCCCCCATACCTACCAACACAGCCCCATTGCCGACGGGCATGATATCGCCGCCCTCCAGGGTCGCCAGAGCATGGTCTGCGCAAGGGTCACCCCAATGCACATTGACCCTGCCGGCGAACTTCGGGTGGAACTGGTAGATCGCACTCATCAATAACGTTTCCGGCTTCCGCGCTGCCCAGTACATGGGATTGAGAGTGACGCCGCCATAAATCCAGGCACTGTTATCACGGGTGAACAGGAAGTTCGGCAGCGGTGGCAGCACAAACCCGTGCGGCCCCAGGTGGTTGCCGAAAAGCCCGACCGGATCAAACGGCAGGTCCCCCACTTCCAGCCCACCAATCAGGAACTCCGCCAGCGCCTGGCCGGACAGCTCTTCCATCCAGGCTCGCAGGTCAGACACCATGCCCACCCCGATGTGGTTCCAGGTGATGCGGTTATCCAGAATCCAGGCTCTTGCCTCGGGAATAGCCAGGGTCTCTGCCAGCAGTTCGTTGACGTCCAGCACGTCTACGCCCCGGTCACGCATCAGCCCGGCGAATAGGTCGTGGTCTTTCTGCGCCTGCTTGACCCAGAAAACGTCGTCAAACAACAAGGCATCGCAGTTGGAGGGGGTCAGTCTTCGGTGGGCCAGCCCCGGGCGGCAGACAATCACCTGCCGCAGGGTGCCGGTTTCGGAATGAACGCCCAGTGTCTGTTCGGTCATGTCGCATGCTCCTTTGCCCGGGTTTTATGACGTTACAAAAAGGCGCCAACACTGATCACCACGGTGATAAAGACCGTCAGGATCAACAGCAGCGGCCAGATAAACGCCAGCCAGCGGTCATAGGAAATGCGGCCAATGGCCAAACCACCCACCACCACGGCAAAGGTGGGGTTGATCAGGTTCACCAGCCCGTTGGCAGACTGGTAAGCGGTGACCACCAGATCGCGCCCCACATCGGCAAAGTCCGCCAGCGGCGCCAGGATCGGCATCGAGAGCACAGCCAGACCGGATGAAGACGGCACGAAGAAGCTCATGCCCACTTCAATCCAGAACATCAGGTTGATAAAGGCCAGCTCCGGCAACCCGCCAAGTGTGGTTTCGGCACTGTGAAGGATGGTGTCGGCAATCATGCCCTGCTCCATGATCACCACAATGCCCCGGGCCAGCCCGACCACAAGGGCCACGCCCAACAGGTCGCGGGCGCCGTCGACAAAGCTGCCGGTCAGTTTTTTCTCGCCCAGTCGCGCGATCAAGCCAATCACGATGGCAGAACCGAAAAATAGCGAGCCCATCTGGGCCATCCACCAGCCCTGGGACGACACGCCCCAGATCATCACAATAAAGGTCACTGTGAAGATGATCAGGGCAATTTTCTGGATACCTGTCAGCTCAAAGTTCTCCAGTTCATCATGGCCCTGCAGGAACAGTTTGCGGTGGGCATCCCGCTGTTTGGCAACCACGGAACAGGAAGGGTCGGCCTTGACTCGCTGCGCATAGCGCATAACGTAGGCGGCACAAATAATGAGGCCACCCACCAGCAACACAAACCGCAGCACGATGCCGTCCGTAAACGGAATATCGGCCGCGTTCGAGGCAATCACGGTCGCAAACGGGTTGATAGTGGACCCCAGAACGCCGATACCGGCACCAACGAGAATGATGGCGACCGCAGTAACCGCGTCATACCCCGCCGAAATAATCACCGGAATAAGGATGGCGTAGAAAGCCAGGGTCTCCTCGGCCATGCCGTAGGTTGTCCCGCCCAGCGCAAACAGGGTCATCAATATCGGGATCATCCATATTTCCCGGCCTTCAAGCCGGTGCATGGCGCTGCGAATGCCGGTATCGATGGCCCCCGTGGCGTTCATCACGCCCAGAAAACCACCCAGAAACAGAACGAACAGGGCGACATCGATGGCGTTGGCGGCGTAGCTGTCCGGGTCATAGAAGCCCGCCGTAGGCGCCAGCATTACCTCCACAAAGCCCTGCGGGTTGAGGTCAACGGTCTGGTAGGTGCCGGGCACCGCAATGTCACGCCCGACTTCTTCATTCATGGCGCGCTCATATTGCCCGGCGGGGATAATCCAGGTTAGTGCTGCAACCAGGATAATCAGTAGAAACAATATGGTATAAGCCGTGGGGAATCGTGTGGCCAGATCTTCTTCGGGGTTGGATGGTGATGCATTTTCATCAGTCATTTGGCGCCTCCTGCGATAAATGTCGTACTGACGATAGGGACTTAAAGTATAGACTCGATCAATCTTTTAGCCAGCGACAGCCTCAGGGCTGGCTGCCGAACACTCGCTCCGCCTCCTCCACCACAATCCCGTGGCGCCGGGCGAGTTTCATCCGGTCGTCGTCATAGCCGCCGCCAATGACCGTGGCAACCGGGATACCCCGTCGTTTGAGCTCACTCAGAACCATCCGGTCCCGCTGTCGGATGCCCTGCTCGGATATGTTAATCCGCCCCAACGGGTCGCCCGCAAACACATCTACCCCGGCATCGTAGAGCACGATGTCCGGCGCGACCGACTCCACCACCTGTCTGAGTGTTTTATCAACGACTGCCAGGTAATCATCGTCAGCCATGTCGGCTGCCAGAGGTACATCCAGATCGCTGGTTTGTTTCTGGAACGGGAAATTGCGCTCGCAGTGAATAGAGCAGGTAAAGGCACGAGATTCCTGAGCCAGTAACGCGGCAGTGCCGTCGCCCTGGTGTACGTCGCAGTCGAAAATGAGTACGCGATTTATACCTTTCTGCTGGAGCAGGGCGTTGGCGGCAATCGCGAGGTCGTTAAGGATGCAGAAGCCCGACGCGTAATCGAAGTGGGCATGATGAGTGCCGCCTGCCAGGTGGCAGGCAATGCCCTTGTCCAGCGCCAGTTGTGCAGTCAATACAGTACCGGAAGGCGCGAGAAAGGTTCGCCTGACCAGCCCCTCGCTCCAGGGCAGATTCATCTGCTTTTGTTCCCGCGCAGACAATCGGTTGCTGTAGAAGCGTGCCAGATAATCCGGGCAGTGGGTGCGGGTTAGCCAGCTTTGGCGGCATGGCCCCGGGCGGTAGCTGTTGGCGGCCGTCAGCAACCCCTGATCACGCATATACGCTGTCAGAAGCCCGAATTTCTCCATCGGGAATCGATGCTTCTCCGGAAACGGGAAGCTGTAATCGGGGTGATGAACTATCGGTATCGGCATAGCGGTCGCGCTGGCACATATCCTGCTGTGTTTAATAGGTTGCCCAATCAGGACGATATCATGGCTTTTCTATCCGTAATCAAACCCATCCGTTCAATCCTGTTCAGTGTTGCGTTTCTGCTTTTGGGCAACGGTCTTATCAATACGTTGCTTACGCTCAGAGGTACCAGCGAAGGGCTCTCCAGCGCCACACTCGGCATGATCATGTCCGCCTATTTCGTTGGCTTCATCTGTGGCACCTGGGTCAGTGGCCGGCTGATCCGGCGCATGGGGCACATTCGCACCTTTGCATTCTGTGCCTCAATTTGTGCCTCGGCTGCCCTGCTGCACCTTATTTTTATTGATCCCTTAGCCTGGCTGGGGCTGCGTTTCATCTACGGGCTTTCCTACATCACCTTGATTACAGTGATAGAAAGCTGGCTGAACAGCCAGGCGGCCAGCCAGGAACGTGGGCGGGTATTCGCCATTTACATGGTGGTCAATCTCGGTGCACTGGCCATTGCCCAGCAAATTCTCCGGCTGGGTAGCACGGACGATTTTCTGTTATTCGCAGTGGTCTCTATCCTTATTTGCTGGGCACTGCTGCCCATCACCCTGACCCGCCGCGACCAGCCGGTTATTTCCGACCGCCCAAAAAGCAGTCTCAAGTCGCTGATGGGCTTTGCGCCGCTGGCGGTGGCGTCGGCAGCGCTATCAGGGCTGGCCATGGGTGCTTTCTGGGCAATGACACCGGTCTATGTCATTCGGTTGGGATTTGATGCTGTTGGGGTAGGCCTGGTCATGAGCCTTGCCATCGTCGGTGGCGCCTTGATGCAGATCCCTATCGGTCGTTACTCCGACCGGCACGATCGCCCCAGGGTAATGACCTATGTGGTTTTCATGGCAGCGGCGGTGGCCGCCCTGATACCCCTGGCACCAGGGCAGAACAGCCTGTTGGCGCTGTATTTCATCTGGGGTGGACTGGCGTTCTCACTTTATCCGCTGGCGGTCGCCCAGCTGATTGATCAACTGCAACCCAGCGAGGTGGTTTCCGGTTCATCCGACATGCTGGTGCTGCACGGCGCAGGCTGTGCGGTGGCGCCAATACTGGCGGGAACACTGATGAGTTCGTTTGGAAGCCACGCATTGCCATTGTATATCGCCGGCGTACTTAGCCTGCTTGGCACCTACGCGATATACCGCCGTCGACGCGTAACCGACTTGACCTCTGGCAGCACCGCCCACTTTGAGCCCATGGTTCAGACCGGGGCAGAGGCGCTGAAACTGGTGCGTGAGGAGTAATATAGATCGGCACCCGGCGAAGCAGCGACACAATGATAGCGGTGGCCCGCGCGATTCAGTTTGTGGTTGCAGACTGCTACTTCAGGTGCCGGTGTAAAAACTCTGTGCCTTCACCGATGGCACCCTGCCGAAACACGAAACTGGTAAAGTGGCCGCGCAGCTTCTGCAGATACAGCTCGGCGGGTACGCCGGCGCTCTTCAGCTCGTCGTAGAAATCAATGGCGTGATTGGTCGGAACCAGCATGTCCCAGGTACCGTGAAACAGAAAGAAAGGGGGTGCTTCAGAGTGCACGTGATAAACCGGTGACGCCTGCGCGTAGGTATCCGGTATCTCGGCCTGTGTTCCGCCCGTGAATTGCTCTACCAGGCGACCGTCCTCCCATTTGCGCAAGTCGCTGGGTGTGCCCCCGGACACCACTGCCGCAGGGCGTGTGAGTATCCCGCCGTAGGGTTGGTCGAGCTCGCCTCCCTGGCCGGCGACCAGCGCCATCAGGCTGACAAGGTGAGCGCCGGAAGAAAAGCCCAATGCCCCGACGCGCTCAGGGTCAACCTGTAATCGCTTCGCGTTGGCGTGAATCCAGTGCATGGCCTGTTGTAGATCGTGTAACTGCGCAGGAAAGCGATATTCAGGGGCAAAGCGGTGCTCCACGTTGATCGCTACAAATCCATGCCCAGCCAGATGACGGGCAATTGCATCCATATCCTCAGGCGAGCGCCTTTGCCAACCGCCGCCATGAACTACCAGCACCGCCGGATGAAGCCCGGGCCCCTTCGGAGTGTATACCTGCGCGTGCAAGGGCTGCGGCCAATCCTCCGGCGAGTAACGTTCCTTGTCAGACACATGATACCCGGTGTCGGGTAGCTCAATATCAGAGCCGTTGTGACCCTGATGGCTTGAACACGAAGCGAGTAAGACACCTGCCAATGCCAGTAGCGGCAAGTTGACTATGATGTTTTTAAAGGTCCCTGTAGAGGCTACGATTTTTAGCTGCATGAGCGATCCGTTTCCAACGCCGGTACTTTAATGCCCGGCTATAATTCTACGTTTTCACTCGTGGGCACAGATCATTCAGGCTGCGTTCAGCTTGTCCGAAAATCCATGATTTACATCCCGGTGCTTGGCCTCATCAGCCCTCACTGCAATGATGACTTCTCTTAGCCTGGCATCCTGAGGTAACTGCCAATAGTCGATCGCCAGCTGGGGCGCGGGAACATTCTCATATTGTCCGCTATCCACGCCTTGCAGATATTCCGTGTAGCTGTAAACGGCTTCTTCCTCCAGGTAACCGACAATACGGTGCGCTGTTTTGCTGGACAGAAGATAGAGCAGGAAAAACGCATTATAGAAAATACCCTGCGCAATGATGATCAGCACCCTTTCGAAAGTGGTTGGCTTTGCAATGTGAATAAAGGTCAACAGATGCATGCGCTCATTTTCAGCTTCATCCAGCAAAGTATGAATCCAGCCATCGTCGTTTTTCATTCGACGCAGTGAACTCAGGTGCTGAATATTGCCGGCCACCATGCCAGGCACAGCCGCGACGGTTTCCAGCACTACCGCACGATGGCCATAACGACCGGAAAAAAACGCATCCGCAAAAAACCGCATAAAACGCACAAGACGATACGCAATGCGGTCTGACATACTTTTTGGCGAGAAATGAGTGCTTTCTACTTCTACTGCTGAATTATCCATCGACATTCTCACGATCAAATTTACGGACAGGCCGCAAATCGTCCCTGACTCGTCAGCTACTCAGTGTTTACAGTCGGAAGTATAGCGGCTTTTTGCAGTAAGGCCTTCCGCCAGCCATCGATAAAAGGATCGCCGCCCATCACTTCCCCTTTGCCCTGCGATGGGTGACCTGCTCGCCACCAATTCCCCAGTTATCGGTATCGACCTCGTCAATCACCACCACCGTGGTGGCCGGGTTTTTATTCAGTACCTTTTCGAGCAAGTCAGTAACGCCAGCAATAAGCTCCCCTTTCTGTTCGGCGGTTGCGCCTTCGTTGGTGATCTTGATATTGACGTATGGCATTAGTGTTCTCCGTGAAAAATTGCGAGCGTAACGGGCCTTAAAAGGCCAAATCAGGGAACTCGAGTTATGCAGCCAGTTTCCACGATGCCAGCACCAGCATGGCAAGCACCACCACACAACCGACCATGAAAAGCCGCATTCGCACCGGCACATAGTTTGACCCCACGTGGACCCATGCGTGGGCGTATCGGGTCACGACAAACAGCCAGGCCAGAACAACGGCCGCAGTGCCAGCGACGTTAATCGTGTAGAGCACGAAGCAAAGAATGTAGAACAGGATCGGAACTTCAAACTGGTTGGCAATGTTGTTAGAAACCTTAATAACATCTTCCGGCCACAACCGATTGTCCAGGGCCGCTTTCTGACGATCGACCTTACCAGCTTTCACTGCCCTGGCCTTTCTCGCCCCGAGAACGATGAACATCATCATGGTCAGAAGGACCTGTGCCAACACAGGCCAGAAAATATGACTAGAACTCATTGGCTGCGGTCTCGCGAGTGATTGATACCATCGGTGGTTGGAATATCGCCCAGCTCGAACGGGTTTACACCTTCTATGCAAGCCACATTCACTGAAAACTGGTCCGGATTCGAGCGCCTTTTGTGGTGAGTGTAGATGCCGCAGGTCGAGCAAAAATAGTGTTCAGCCGTGTTGGTATTGAACTGATACAGACTCAAATTCTCCGCACCACGGACAACCGAAAAAGCCGACAGGGCAACCGAGGTAACGACAGCGCCGCGACGTGCGCACATTGAGCAGTTGCAACGACTCAGACTCTCGAAACCGTTGGGAAGATCAACTTCAAATTGGACACTACCGCAGTGGCAAGCGCCCCGGTTTAAACCTTTTACATCCATTTTGGTAGAGCTCCTGGTTTGTAACGCGAAGCTTTGCGGCAATTTTGGAGCCGCTAAGCGGTGAAAAAATTGTCCGACAGCAGTACCTTGTTAGGCTGTTCGGGAACTCGGCTCCTTGTAACAATCGAGGATACCAGGTCGCTCTCCAGACTAGTCTTTTCCATTATGGCCGAGAAAATCCGAGAAACACTGTGTCAGATGCCGCTCAATCATTAGTGTTATGAAAACCGCCATTAAATAGGCCTCTATCCACTCCCACTGAAGCGCGAAGAAAAAGAGAATTAACAAACAAATGCCAGGCACGGCAAAAGACAGTGCTACTTGAGGAGAGGTCTGGCGTTTGTCGAGTAAGGTGTCAACTCCCGCTTTGGGATCGGCACGCAAAAGAACAAAGGAATAAATCATCCAGGCAGCCCAATATAGGATCAGAATCGAGCTTAAAGCTCTGTAGGCGCCAGTTGACTGCGAGTTCCAGTAAATGACGATCCCTGAGTCTATCCAAAGAATCATTATTGAAACTACTCTTATATCCCTTTTAGTGAACGGTAAGAGAAGAGGCCCAATCAAATAGCAAAGCAACACCAACCCACCGACGATTGCGATGAATGTTTGTTTTGCTTTTTCAAGGAAGCCTTGGGAATGAGAAAAATTACGTAAAATCTTCAACCAGACTTCGTTAGCTGCGCTCGAAACAGCCTCTGTGAGCTCAGGTGAGATTAGAATTGCTGCGTAGAGCAACACCGTAATGATGAAAACGGTTAGCTCGTTGATTTTAGGAAATAGTCTATGCATAGGAGGGGTCAGTGGTTACGAATGCCAGGGTATAACGCTCGGAGTTTCTCTTGACCGTCTCGCCCCTGACGGGCCCTCTTTTGTGTCCGGCAGATGATCGTTCATTATGACGGTGCAAAACTGGGTTGCTGAGTGAAAATTCTATTTTTCGCAGCGCCCTATTGCCCTCAATGTAGATCGATCCATTATCGCTAGCCGCCGCTTTCTTTGGCCGTTCCTCGAGCATTTCTCGAGCCATGTGATCAGTGTCCATACAAAGTGCCTAACGCTCGTGTTCAGCGGCAGCCTTGGCAGAGCGAAGCGGCGAAAAGGCTGTCTTGTGGAGGGCCGTCCGGCCCGGAACAAACTGGAACTATTTGTTAGGGAATTTATCGTTATACCCTGGATCAATGCGATCTTTGAGCCGAAAAGAATTGCCGCCGTTATCCCGCAGTAACTCAGCCTCATGAGCTAATCGTAGACCCACTTGGCGGTCCTTAATGCTTATGCTGATAGCAGCTTGAAAGTCCAGAAGAACGAGTTGGGCGAAAAGGTCCCCAAGATTTCGAAACAGCACCTCTGCTGCAAATTCTTGCGTTTTCTTTACCGACAGCGAGGCGGTATCAAGCTGGTGGCTTAGCGAATAGTAACTGTAGGAACTATGTGAAGCATTTTGATTCAGATACTCCCTGAAACCCTTTAAATCTGAGCCGATCAACTTGGCCCTTTGCCCTGCTTTGGGCAGCCTGTCTTCTGCTGCTTCAGCGACTCGCTGGGGGTCCTGACTAAAGTAGATTAGCAGCTCATAGTATTCTAGAAATGGCCGGTTTAACGCTCCAGCTTCTTGCCCAAGATTGTCTAAAATCATTCCATATGCACCAAGCGCATAACTTTTTGCTTTCGCAAGCGTCAGGCCACATATCCGACAATACTGATCATCGGCAGCATTTTGGTTAAAAAAATCGATGGCTTTATTAATGAGCTCAAAAGCTTGTTCAATTGATACCTTTTGCTCAGCCAATTCAGAATCCAGAAGCTCTAGGGAGGCTGTTCTTGTTGACCAAAGATCCATATTTCTCCCTAACGCTTTTGTTCAGCGGCGACCTTTTTGCAGCGAAGCGAAGAAAAGGGCGTCCGGTGGAGGGCCATCAGGCCCGGAACGAACTGCAACTATTGGTTAGTTGCGTATTGGCCATCTCGCCAGTAATAAATGTCCAAATCCACCCTCGCGATACCGACTTTTTGAGCTTCTTCAGCCGCCTTCTCTTGGTAAATTGAGCTGATGTCCGGGGTAAGACGCCGGATATTTGGCCACTTTGGTAACGAGGGCTTGTGTAAGGCGTAAAGGTTTCGTGCCACATCCCCATCAAGAGGGATCTCGAGCCAGCTTCTCAGTCGTTCGATTGAATATTCTGCGCTCAAATATGTGTTGTAGAGACAGTCTCTGAAGAAGATGTTCAAAGCTTTGCGAGCAGCGCCCCAGTTTCCTTTTGCTCCCTCTGGAAACGACTCAGACAATTCTACGGTTTTGCTTTCAAGAAATCGGAGGTACTGATCATGGGTACTGACTGCGTTCAATTCCGATAGCTCGATCTGCTGCAGGAACGACCGCGCTCTACCGATCACTCCCGGCGCCCCCTGGTTACGGAGGGTAGAGCGACCGATAGCTAGCTGACCGGTTCTTTGTTGAAGAATACTAATAAATTCTTGATTCATAAAAACAACTAACGCCAGCCAGCATGCGCGGTTACGGAAAGGAGGCGAAGCCGCAATGTAGTGGACGTCGCGTGCTGGCTGGCGTTAGGACCCATTTGACAAGAAGTTAAAGAGCTCGACGAGAGCACTGAGCAATAAACCGGAAGCCGCAATCCACAATCCTATTACCGTATGCTTATGAGATTTCTTCAACTGGCGATTTTCTTGAAGCCTTCTCTGAAGCTCTTCAGCTGCCTTGAATGAGGTGCCTTCATCATAAGGGAAAAAAAAGCACCGATCTTCTCGGTTTCTCTCACAAACGATCTCTTGTAAAGGGATTCCGTTGTCATTGAAACGCTCATCCCATACTTCTTTCAAGCACCTAAGTGAGTACATGTCTGATATGCAGGTGAAATTGCCATTTTTAAGCTCATGCCTCTCCTTGCGTCCGACAAAAAAAGGCACCCCCTCACCTGGCGATTGGTGCGAATGCTGCTTGCCCAAGAAATGACAATTTGCACAAATTTTATTCATACCCGATGAGTTACATCCTTAGACTAACGCCAGAGCGCACCGGCGCACATTAGTGCGTCCGAGTGCCGTGAATTGTTATGCATTGCCGGCAGACTCGACGCTATGATGCCAGAGAACTTTGCCAGATCTAGACACGGCTACACTCTCAAT
>Ga0306910_1000516_pt1 | contig 17843 bp, 12 predicted proteins | sample AntRauMFilla2698_FD_190438 | JGI IMG/M metagenome (GOLD analysis project Ga0306910, IMG submission 190438) | Saline lake microbial communities from Rauer Islands, Antarctica - Metagenome Filla 2 #698 (v2) (version 2) | ecosystem: Environmental > Aquatic > Non-marine Saline and Alkaline > Saline ... | reverse complement strand
ATTCAGATAATTGGTTTCATTATCCTTGTTGTAGCTGTCGTGATCCAAATAACCCACTTTGGGATCAGATATATCGTCTTCGGCAATAATTTTTGAACGCCCCCATTCCTGCCCGGCGTGCAACATGGGCGTACCTTGCGAGAGCATGAGCAGCACTGCTCCGAGTTTGTGATATTTTAACTCTTCGGGTGAAAGAATCGGAAATGTATCAGGATCATCAACCGGCTTATTGAAATAATCGGGATTTAATGTGAGTCGTATAAAATCGCCAAATGTGTACCCATCATGACTTTCAATATAGTTCACAGAATAGCGTGAAGATGGGAAAAGTCCATTCATCTTGTATGTGAGCGTTCCACAAAGGTAATTATGGACAGAAGATTTGGATGCCAGGCCGTTTGTATTTCCAAAGATGTACCCGGTTTGAGCATGAGGCTCAATTCCTTTCACGCCGTTCCTAAAACGGTCGTTCCATGCCGACCATCCTTTATCAGCAAATTCGGTAGGAGTGTAGCCTCCATAAAACCAGGGTTCAGAGATTAGTAAAACGTGAGGGAATCTCTTTTTTAGCGCATCTTTTATGCTGTCTATGGTTTCCCAATCTAATAAGGCAGCCAGATCGAAACGAAAACCATCTATTTTAAACTCTTCAATCCAGTAGCAAAGAGAATCAACGATTAATTGTCTTGAGACAGGGAATTCTGTCTTTAAATCATTTCCGCAGCCGCTGTTTGATTCCATTCCACCATTTTGCCATCTGAAATAGGAAATAGGATCGAGATAGCGCAAAGGATTCAGGTCATAATTGGATACATGGTTGTACACCACATCAATTATTACTGAAATATTTTCTTTATGACACTCTCGCACCAGTGTTTTCAGTTCACGATGAGCCTGTTTGGAACTGTCGTTAACCACCTTTCGCTGTTGTTCAACATCGGAGCTGTAAAAAGATTCAGGGCTGAAATAGAGGGACGTCATGTATCCCCAATAGTTTCTTCCGTAGAAATTCCAGGTGTTCATGGAACCATCGGGAGAGGTTTGCATGTAGGGAGGCTCATAAACCGAAAACTTCTGCAGCGGAAGGAGTTCAACCGCGTTGACTCCTAAATTTTTAAGATGCTGTAATCCTCCGCGAGCCTGTGGGTCAACAAATCCCAAATAAGATTTCGGATGAGCTGATTGTGAAGAATTGTGCCCGGTTTGATCACATAGATGAGTTTCATAGATAACGAGATCACGCGGGTCATCCAGTTGGACATAATCCGTTCCCTGCCAGTCGAACCACTCTGATTTGTGCACAATCTTTGTGAGCGGTCGCTGCATGAAATCATGTTTCCACACAATGTGCGTGGAATAGGGATCGGCAATTGGCTCTTCTGAAACCGGAATTCGATGCGCGTGTTTCTCGGCTGGATATAATCTGTAGCCATACAGATGGTCATCCAATGAATTCAGAATTGTAACTCCCCAGAAATGGTTGTCATATTTGCGCAGAGGAATAGTTTGAACGTGTTCATCGTACGATTTGAACACTTGAAGTGTAAGCTGCCGTGCAACAGAACTGAATACCTTAAATGTAACCTGATTGTCCTCTTTATCTAACGTGTAGCCGGGTTTGATACCGGAGAGGTCATCAGGGTAAGAAAATGCAAAACCCACAAATAATGTGTATCAGGAGATGAGTAAACCAGGTTCAGCGTCTGAGGAGAGGAAAAAGAGTTTTCCTTCATCGTCTTCGGCCATTAAAATCATGCCTTCACTAAAGATTCCCATCATTTTACGGGGCTTGAGATTGGCGACAATTACAACGTTTCTGCCTTTTACTTCATCGGCGCTATAATATTCTTTGATGCCTGATAGAATCGTTCGTTGTTCAAAACCAAGGTCAACAGTGAGTTTGAGAAGTTTTTTTGACTTTTTGAGTTCTTCGGCTTCAATCACTGTTCCTGTGCGGAGGTCCAGTTTGGTGAAATCCTCAAATTCTACCTGTTCTTTCAAAGGTTCGTAGTTTTTTTCAGTTTCTTCGGTTGATGCGTCGCTTGCTCTAAGTTTCTCTATCTGTGCTTCAATCACTTCATCTTCAATTTTATTGAACAAAATGTCGGCTTCTTTAAATGTGTGTCCGGCTAAAAGCATCTCTTCGGTCACAGCGTTCCATGAGATTGGAGTGGATAGATTTAACTGCTCTCGCAGTGTTTTCATTTTATTCGGGATAATAGGATCGAACAGGGTTGAGAGTGCCGCAACCAATTGAGCGCAAACATGAAGTGTATTTCCACAATCCTCAATATTCGTCTTTCTGGTTTTCCACGGTTCTTTATCGGTAAAATATTTATTTCCCGCCCGTGCCAGATTCATGGTTTCATTTACCGCTTCTTTAAACTGATACCGTTCATATCTCTCTGAAATTTTTTCTTTTGCTTCTGTTATTGCTTTTAAAGCGTTGAGATCTGCCTCGGTTGGGTTTGAAAGCGCGGGAAGATCTCCATCAAAAAAGCGGTGCATAAAGGTAAATGTGCGATTGATGAAATTTCCTAAAACATCAGCCAACTCAGTGTTAATGCGTGTTTGAAAATCTTTCCAGGAAAAATCAGAGTCTTTGTTTTCTGGAAGCGTGGTTGAAAGGGCATAGCGCATTAAATCGCCGTCAAACTCTTCAAGATATTTATGCAGCCACACAGCCCAGCCACGGGAGGTTGAAAGTTTTCTGCCTTCAAGATTCAGAAACTCATTAGAAGGGACATTATCTGGCAAAATGTAGTTTCCGTGCGCCTGAAGCATGGCGGGGAACATGATACAGTGGAAGACGATGTTGTCTTTACCGATAAAATGAATCAGTTGCGTTTCGTCATCCTGCCAATAGGTTTTCCATTTTTCAGCATCACCCTGAAGTTCAGCCCATTCTTTTGTAGCAGAAATATAGCCTATAGGTGCGTCGAACCAGACATAGAGTACCTTTCCTTCTGCTCCTTCGAGCGGGACTTCAACGCCCCATGTTAAATCGCGTGTAACTGCACGATCGACTAATCCTTCTTTCAGCCAGCTTTTAACCTGTCCGAGAACATTATTTTTCCAGTAGTCTTTTGTGTCTAACCACTTTTCAAGTTCCGGCTGTAAATCCCCCAGCGGGATGTACCAGTGAGTGGTTTCTTTACGTATGGGTTTTGAACCCGACAATACTGAAACCGGATTCTTTAATTCTGTAGGCGATAGCGAGCTGCCACATTTTTCACATTGATCACCATAGGCTTCATCAAATCCACAAACGGGACATTCACCTTTTACATATCTGTCGGGTAAAAACATGGAGCGTTCTTCGTCATAATATTGCTCCTCTGTTTTCTGCTTGAAAATCCCTTTATCGTAGAGATTTTTGAACATTCCCTGCGATGTTTCATGATGTGTTTTTGAGCTTGTACGTCCGAAAAAATCGAATGAGATACCAAATTTCTCAAACGTCTCTTTATTCAACTCGTGATATTGGTCAACAATTTTTTGAGGTGAAACGCCCTCTTTTTCAGCCGCAATAGTGATAGGAACTCCGTGTTCGTCAGAACCGCAGATAAATACAATATCGTCGTTTTTCAGTCGCCGGTAACGCACAAAAAGGTCGGCAGGAAGATAAGCTCCGGCAAGATGTCCAAGGTGAAGCGGTCCGTTTGCGTAGGGCAGGGCCGAGGTAACAAGTGTGCGTTTAAACATGGATGATAAAATGATTTAATTCTATTTCTTTTAGCGACCGAAAATACAACGATACATTCGCAATTTGAAACATTGATCAGATTATGCGGAAATATTTTCAATTTTTTGAAATAACGCATACAGACTGATTCCCGCTGTGACAGAAACGTTAAAAGAATGTTTTTTACCAAATTGCGGAATTTCTAAAAAGGTGTGAATGAAAGGGAAGAGTTCCGAATCCAAACCCTTAACTTCGTTGCCCATAATTATGCAAAACGGGCGGTTATCGGGTTGATAGGTAACCATATTTTCACTTTGGTTTGTCTGTTCAATGCCGATAATAGTATGAGTTTTACCAAGTTCAGAAAGTAAATCTACGGCGTTAACCTGTTCCCAGGGAACAAATTCTTCCGCACCGAGGGCGGCCTTACTGATTTCAGGTCGTGGCGGAACGGGAGTAAATCCCGATAGGTATAGTTTTTGAATACCAAAACCGTCAGCGCTTCGGAAAACAGAACCAACATTATGCATACTCCGTATATTATGAAGCAAAATGGAACTCTTATGAAAAATGGAGGTTCTTTTACGAGACTGATTTTGAGCGAAAATTTCTCGCGTGGTAAGTTTTTTAACTGTATTCAATAGATAATGATTTATTTAGTTAGCGGACTGTTTGTATTACTGGTCGGTTTATGCCTGACTCAATTTAGCTATGTTGTTGCAAAAGCTAAAGATCTGAACGACCATCCTGATGATGACCGCAAGTTACACAATGAACCTACTCCACACACGGGCGGAATGGGAATTGGTATTGCTTTTTTGCTTGGTGTTTTTGTGATTATGGTGATTAACGGGATTGAGGCATCTGAGTATTTTAAAAGTTTCTTGTGGTACTTTTTGGCCGGATCGTTTGTGATGTATTTAACCGGTGTATATGATGATCTGTTCGGCATGAGTTCGAAGCCTAAATTCGCCATGCAGACGATTGCTTCCATTGTTGTTATGGTAGGGTTCCACAACGAATACCTGATTCATTACGAAACTTATACTGAGGCGGGTTTAGGGTTTAGGCTTATAATTTACGGTGCCATTCTTTTCTGGATGCTTGCTACCACAAACATGATAAATTTAATTGATGGAGTAGACGGATTGGCCGGTTCCATTTCTCTTACAGTATTGGGTGCATTCATGTTTATTGCCATTACCTGGCAGGCTCCCGAATTAGCAGTGATAGCAACACCCTTAGCCGCAGCGATTATCGCTTTTTTGAACTTTAACAAACCACCGGCTTCTATTTTTATGGGAGATACGGGTAGTTTACTCATAGGTTTCTCAATAGGGGTGAGTGGAGTTGTTCTGGCTTTTTATGCTCCTCATTACAAATTCAGCTTTTCACTTTTGCTTGTAATGGCAGTTCCTGCTATTGATACCCTCTTTTCTATCATTCGTCGACTTAAAATGGGCATTAATCCATTTGAATCCGATCATTTCCATATTCATCATATCTTACAGACGTATTTTAGAAGTCCTGCCTTAACCGTTTTGGCACTATCGGTTTTATCGGGAATATTTGGACTAACCTCAATCTTGCTTGCTAACTCTCAGAATGATGTGATATATTTCTCGGTTTTGGGATTCTTTGCATTGATGCTCATAATTATCTCATCCGTTTATTATAGTAAGCTTGAGTTATTTCTGGAGGTTATTAATGAACACAGAATAAAAATGGATGCACAGTTGCAGGAAGCTCACTTTTTAGAAAAAAATCATTCAAAAACTTTTGAGAAAAAAGAGAAGGATGAATCGAAGAATTATGCAAACAGATTTAAAAATTAGATATGAATTACCTTAGTAAAGAAGGCTACGAAAAATTAGACGCCGAATTAAGAGAATTAAAAACAAAAGGGAGAAAGAAAATAGCTGAAGATATCGCCGAAGCAAGAGCAAAGGGCGACTTGAGTGAAAATGCCGAGTACGATGCGGCCAAAGAAGCCCAGGGGCATATGGAGTCGAAAATTGCCGATATCGAAAATACACTGGCTAATTCCCGAATCATTGATGAAAAAAATATTGATACATCAAAAGTATATCTTCTTAATAATGTTACCATTTTAAATAAGAAGATGAATAAAAAACAACAATATACACTTGTATCTCCTCAGGAAGCTGATTTTAAAGCAGGTAAAATCTCTGTAAAATCACCTATTGGTGAAGCACTGTTAGGTAAAGAGGTAGGGGATGTTGTGGATGTAAAAGTTCCGGCCGGTATAATGCAGCTGGAAATTCTGAACATTGAACGTAAATAATCTAACTCTATTTAATTATATGAATATATCAGTAATTGGAACGGGCTATGTGGGACTGGTTTCAGGTACCTGCTTTGCCGATAGCGGAAATAACGTAGTTTGTGTTGATAACAATCAAGAAAAACTGAAGAAGCTTAAAAATGGTGAAGTACCGATTTATGAGCCGGGCTTAGAAACACTTTTCGATCGCTCAGTTCGTGAAAATCGTCTTTCGTTTACAGACGATTTGGAAGCGGCTGTGAAGCATGCTGACATCATTTTTTTATGTCTTCCAACTCCGCCCGGTGCAGATGGACAGGCCGATTTAAGTGCTGTGCTTTCAGTGGGGGGACAGATAGGATCAATGATTGAAAGCTACAAGGTTATTGTTAATAAAAGTACAGTTCCTGTTGGTACAGGTGATCGTGTTGAAGCCAAAGTTGCTAAAAATTGCGATAAAGAACTTTTTGACGTGGTTTCTAATCCCGAGTTTTTGCGTGAAGGCGCAGCTTTGGATGATTTCCTTAAGCCGGAACGCGTTGTAATAGGCACCGATTCTACCAAAGCCGCAGAACTGATGGAATTGTTATACGAACCGTTTGTACGCAGCGGAAATCCCATCATTATAATGGACAGAAGAAGTTCAGAGCTTACTAAATACGCCGCAAATTCATTTCTGGCGACAAAAATTTCATTCATGAATGAAATCGCTAATCTGTGTGAGCGTGTTGGAGCGAATGTTGACAATGTGCGTCGTGGAATTGGAACAGATTCACGTGTTGGCAAACGTTTTCTATTTGCCGGAATTGGATACGGTGGAAGCTGCTTTCCAAAAGATGTTCAGGCGCTCGACTACACCGCTGATGAAAACGATTACAATTTCAATATTCTGAAGGCTGTAATGGATGTAAATGAACGACAGAAAACGTCCATCGTGGAAAAAATGAAGCTCTTTTACCAAAATGATTTAGAAGGGAAAACTTTTGGAGTATGGGGACTAGCCTTTAAACCTGAAACAGATGACGTCCGCGAAGCACCCGCTATCTACATAATAAAAGCGTTGCTCGAAGCGGGAGCCAGGATACAGGCCTACGATCCTGAAGCAATAGAAACATTTAAGACAGCCATAGGCGAAGAAGTAGCCTCTCAGGTGACATTTGTCGACACACAAAATAAAGCAACTAATGGTGCCGAGGCATTGATTATTTGCACCGAGTGGAATGAATTTCGTCGTCCTAGCTTTGATGAAATCAGGGAGAATTTGAAATCCCCTGTCATATTCGACGGTCGAAATCTCTACGACCTAAAAAGAGCAAAAGACGCAGGTTTTACCTACATCAGTGTTGGAAGACCCATGGTATCGTAATTGATTGGTGGATATTTTTGGAAGTTGAAGAATTGTTCTCTTTCAAGCATGGTGTCTGATGTATAGTTTTGAAAAACTTAGAATTTGGAAGAATGCCAATTTTTTTCTGTCGACTTGTATAAAACTACACTTGGATGTTATTTCCGAAGAATATTATGATAAACTCAAGATGAATAAGACGACATCACTGCTCAATGTGACAAATTGCATAAATAACAATCAAATCTTAAGTGTGGAATTGAATAACATCTTAACTAATAAACTTATAAATACATCAACAATAGTTTGAAACAACGAGTACTTATTACCGGCGGAGCCGGATTTTTAGGATCGCATTTGTGTGAGCGATATCTTCAGGAAGGATTCGAGGTTATCTGCATGGATAATCTGCTTACCGGAAGGGCCGAGAATATTGAGCACCTGTTGGGGAATGATGATTTTACATTCTTTAAGCACGATGTAACAAATTACATACACGTTAGCGGAGAACTCGATCTGGTACTGCATTTTGCATCACCCGCAAGTCCAATCGATTATCTTGAAATGCCTATTCAAACCCTAAAAGTGGGTTCTCTTGGAACGCATAAAGCGTTAGGACTTGCAAAAGATAAAAACGCACGGTTTTTACTGGCATCAACGAGTGAAATTTATGGCGACCCGCTTACACATCCTCAACAGGAGGATTATTGGGGAAATGTAAATCCTATAGGTTCGCGTGGAGTGTACGATGAAGCAAAACGTTTTTCGGAAGCTATCACTATGGCGTATCACCGCTTTCACGATGTTGACACACGTATTGTACGGATATTCAATACATATGGTCCGAGAATGAGATTGGAAGACGGTCGGGCACTTCCCACATTTATGTCGCAGGCGCTTAAAGGAGAAGACATAACCGTTTTTGGAGATGGTTCACAAACCCGTTCATTTTGTTATGTGGATGATCTTGTTGAGGGGATTTATCGTTTGTCACAATCAGATTACTGCGAGCCCGTTAACATTGGCAATCCGGATGAAATCAGCATATTGGACTTTGCTAAAGAAGTGATAGAACTCATCAATTCAAACAGCAAGGTTATTTTCAAAGAATTACCGGAAGATGATCCAAAAATACGACAACCCGATACAGCGAGAGCTGAAAAAATATTAGATTGGAAGGCTAACGTTCCACGTAAAGAGGGGCTCAAGCGCACACTTGATTACTTTAAAGAGCAAATAGATAAAGGATAACTAAGTGCAAAACGGTGTCAATCAACAAAATACTACAGGTCAGTTAAACGGCAATATTGCCGAACCGTCCGCCTACGATCGCATCCAGAAATATTGGTGGCTGATCAAGCGAAGACTTTGGCTTGTCATTTTGTTCGCAATGATTGGCGCTATCTATAAGTACAACGAAATCCTAAACGTTCAGGAGCGTTTTTCGTCCGTTAGTACTGTCATTTTAGACGGAAGTTCTACCGACAGAGCCGTTGCTCTTTTGGGAATACCCGGTGCCCGTTACGGTTACCAAAATGAGATCTATATTCTTCGCTCCGATCGTCTTTCTCAGCGCGTTGCTGAAAACCTCATAGAAAACTTTCAAGCCAAGCAGCCACGAGACACACTTGGTATTTTAAAAGCGGGTGGTAGCATTGCTTCAATTCAGACAGTAGGACAGCGATTGCGAGGCAGCGTTCGGTTCATAAATGAGGAGGAGCAAAATATTATTCGAATTCAGGGATTCGCAAATGATCCTAATGAAGCCGCACAACTATCCAACGCGTTTGCAAAAACCTATGAGGAGTTTAACAGGGATGAAAGTGTTAAGCAGATCAGGGAAACGAAGGAATTCTTAAGAAAGAAAATTGAAGAAACAAGTGATTCCCTTATCAAGTTTGACAGGGAAATTCTTGATTTTTATCGCACCAATGATTTTTCAAATTATGACCTCTCAACAGAGTCTCTGATCAAACAGGTTTCAGCGCTTTACGAACAGTTAGATCAGGTTCAGATTGAATTAATTTCGAATAGGGAAGAGATTCGCGCTATTGACTCCACATTAAACAGCAGCAGAAGAGACGAAAATAGCTACCTGGTCAACGTTACTGATAAGTTTATTGAGCTGTACTCGGAAAAAATCACCGAGTTGGAAATTCAAAAAGAAGAAGAACTAACGGCCCTCACATCCGCGGCAGATTCCACAAATCCCCGAATTCAGGTAATAAATGACAAACTTGATGTCTTCAGAGATAAACTCAGATTTCACCTTGAGCGAAAATTAGATAACACATCCCTCTTGGCAACTGTCGATGGATCTGTAGCAAAATATTGGATAGAGCTCAATGCCCGGAAAATGGGACTAGAAAATATGAACAGAACACTTCCTGTTAAGAAAAAAGAGATACAGCAGCAGATTGCGGATTATAACACCCGACTCGAAAAAATTCCTTTCAAACAAATTGAATTAGATAAACTTCAGCGTAAACGTCAACGCTTTGCCGAAGCCAATACAAAGTTCTATAATCGATTTATAGACATGGATTTAGCAGAAGCAAGCGAAGGCGGATATGTAACCATTCTGGATTCAGCAAAACCTAATTACAATCCCATCAATAAACAAGCCACAACAGGTGTGTTTCAGGGACTTTTTGCCGGTATAGCCTTAGCTATTGGAATCATTGTGGGGCTTGACAAAATTGATGATCGTATCAAATCTGACGAAGATGTGGTCGATTTGCCGGTAAATGTTCTGGGCGGAATTCCAACGATGAAAACGATAATAGAGAAAGATTTCAACGGAAAGCGTTTTGTGGAATATAAGCAAGCATTTATTTCAACGCGTTTGCTCACAATTCTTCAACCTTTGTCGGGAATAGCCGAAATGTACCGTCGTTTACGCAGCGATTTTCAATTTTCACTTCCGGATAAGCACTCAAAATCCATTCTTGTTTCCAGCGCCAATCCTCAGGAAGGAAAATCTGTTACAGCTGCCAATTTGAGTATTGTACTAGCGCAAAGCGGTAAGAAAGTGTTGCTGGTAGATGCTGATTTACGACGTCCAAATGTTGAAGTGATCTTTGGTCTGTCTGGAGAAGGGTTAACTGATTTTATTATTGGCAACGCTGGTGAGGATGACATTATCAGAACTTCTGTTGTTGATAATCTGAATATTGTATGCGCCGGTACTCAGGTTCCAAACCCATCGGAACTACTTGGTTCTGAGGCATTTAAACGCTTTTATGATCAGGTGATAGAAGAATACGATTTTGTCGTGATCGATTCTCCGCCTATTAATTCTGTAGTTGATGCTGTAACGATGTCAGATATGGCTGACCTTATGCTATTGGTGGTACGTGCCGGTAAAACCAAGAAGAAAGAAGTCATGAAGATGCTGAATGTTCTTCATCGGGTGCACACGAAAATCAAAGGAATTCTCCTCAACGATATCAACCAGAAGAGTTATATATCTGACTATAACTATTACAGTAACTACAACTATTATGGCAGCCGTCCGGCTGATAATGTACGGCCGTCAGAGAAAAAACAGGGAAATTTCTGGGACAGGCTTAATGCATAGATCAACACTTTTTCTTGTAATCTTATCTATTCTTATTTCAACTGATTTTATTCAGGCTCAGTCGTTTGACAGCTATGGGTTTGGTTCTGTTATAGGGGGAGATACGCGAAAATCCGGACTAAATGCTACGAGTTTTTTAGAAGATAACGAACAGGGTATTAGGGTCGTGTTGGTTCGTTCGCAGTCATCAGGTGTCGGTTCATTGAGAGGGTCTCGCGGCGGAGGCGGAATTCAGATTTATGATATTCCCAAAGACACCGATTATCTCGAATTGATTATGTTTTATGCAAAAATGGATCCACGCTCTATCCATAAAAAGAAAATCAAAATATTGCGCGTGAAGTCAACGGGAGATAAACCCTATTTGAGTGAAAACACTTATCGCTACTGGACAAGCCATAATTTTGAAGAAGAATACGAACGCGGAGGTCCATTTGAGACGCTGCGACCGGGAGATATTGTAATAATTGAAGGGCGTGGAATATTTAACCGTCCGTTTTTTGATCCTCTAACAGACATTAACTTCCTGCTGACGCTGCCAACACTTGTATTATCGTTTTTATCTCTTTACAACACCTTTTTGTAACTAATAAGAGAATTGCATGCGTGAATCTTATCCCATTTCTAATATGGCACTTATTGTGTTCATGGGATACACGTTATTTGCCTACGACACTGGTTCCGGCGATCTCAATACAGCTCTGAATATTGATAACAACCATTACGCTCTTCTTTTAACACTCGCAATTTTAGTTTATCCCCTTGAAAAAGTGCTAAAAGGTGGTTTACGCCGATTAATTGAGACAGATGTTCTCTTGGTGAGTAGTTTTATCTATTGGTCACTACTGGATATTTTACAGAGTCGGTATCCACTTACTATGGTGGAGCCGGAATCTGTGAAATTGACATTTATTTATATTGCGCTGTTTGTTCTTTTCGTTGAGATAGGGGCACAGTACAGTTTTAAACTTCCAAAATTGGTTCAGGAAGCGGTAAAGGTTGATATCTCCTCTAAAAACTTATTTACTATTTTCTTAGCCTGTTTTTTTATTGGAATTTTCTACTTTTTCTATGCTTCCTATTTTGATTTCTGGTACATGATTAGCGCTCTTGATCGCCCTCGTTTCAATGCTCCTTGGTCCAGGGGAGCGTTTGGCGGTTTTTCTGCTATTATTGAACACCTAAAATATTTTGGCTATCTGCTTCCCACGCTTTTTGTACTTATTGCATTAAAAGAGGGAAAGATGAATGCCAAGGTTCTGATAGCTTTAGTTTTAACAATATTTTTTTCAGCCTTTGAATTTCAGGGTGGAGGACGCAGAATAACCGGTTTTTTAATTGGTGTAGGAGCAATTACGTATATGGTTTACAAGCGTAATGAATTGGGTGTTCGACATTATCTGATTATGACTATTCTGGCAGCCGGAATGCTGGTCTTACTCGATATGCAGCTTGCTTTTCGAAATAAAGGCTATGAAAATATGTTCAGTACTTACGATGTAGAGCAGCTGGACGAAGTTCGCGTGGATGATAATTTTTTACGCATCGCTCAGATGATTGAGCTTATTCCTGAATCACATCCATACGGCGGATTTAAATATTACATCTATTCGTTAGGCCGACCAATTCCTCGATTTTTCTGGCCCGGTAAACCATTAGATCCCGGGTTTGTGGTCAACGAAATGGTTGGCGAAGTGGGTGTTAGTTTAACCACAACTGTTGTGGGAGAAGCGTATGCTTCGATGGGAGTCATTAATATTATATTTATGGCTTTTATGTATGGATTAATTGCCGGATCAGTGAGGCAAATGGTCTATTACAAAATGGGAATTCTTGGATTTACGATTTATGCACTTCAAACACTTGCTATTGTTGGTGGTGTACGCGCTCTGGTTGATATGGTGATTTTTTCGTATGCTTTTCTTGGTTTAATGGTCATGTATAAATTTTGGATTCGCAAAAAGGCTGTATTTATTGACACTCAACATGCCTGAGATCTGTTTTTTTTGGTTAACAATGGGCACCTATCATTACGCCCGAATGAACGCGCTTGTAGAAGCAGGATTATCGGTACGTGTTATTGAACTGACCGACAAAGACGATCACTTTTGGGAGTTGAAGGAGGATGCTCAATTTGAGCGAATTACGTTACATCATGAGCTTTTAAGTGATGAACTTCTCACAAAAAATATCGATCAGGTACTCAACGCAATTGGATCGGATTCAGATAAGATAATTGTAAACGGAGCCGGATTTTTCAATCTGAAGTTTAACTTTGCCCTTTCCAGACATGCTGGGAAGAGTGACATAAAGCTCTTGCTATGGTCGGAGAGTACACTTTATGATAATTCCACAAATTTTTTAAAGAAATTAGCTAAGCGATACGCTGTTTCAGCTTACGATGCCTCTTTGGTTGCCGGAAAAAGACACCGCACCTATCTCGAAAAACACGGAATGAAACCTGGCAAGATCTACGAAGTGGGAAATGTAGTTGAGAATAAGTCATTTGAACCGACTGATGAGGTCTCCAAAAAAGCGAGAAGAAACTTTCTGTTTGTTGGCAGATTACTCACTATTAAAGGAGTTGACCTGCTTTTGTATTCATTTGCCCGGTATCGTGATTTGTGTGAATTGCACAAAATGCTACCCTGGGAATTAACTATTTGTGGTGATGGTCCTGAAATGAAGTATTTGAAGGGCATCGCAAAAAATATGGAAATTGATGAATACGTTAAGTTTAAAGGTAATTTGCAACCCAAAGATATTAGAAAAGAGTATTTGAATCACGCGGTTTTCATTCTTCCGAGTCTTAGCGAACCTTGGGGTTTGGTTGTAAATGAAGCAATGGCTTCTTCACTTCCTGTTATTGTAAGTGAGAATTGTGGCTGTGTCCCTGAATTGGTCCACGAATCTGATAATGGATTTCGGTTTATCCCTGATCGCGAGAATCCACAGATTTTAGCTGAATTGATGCTTAGAATTCAAAAAGACCCGGAACTAAGATCGTACATGGCTTCTCAATCAAGTAAAATTATTAAAAATTTTACTCCTAAAACCTATGCACAAAAGTGTTCAGAGGCTTTTCAAGACGTGTTGAAGTCGGATGAAGAATGAGTGTTTCCGAAACTCAAAAATGGCTTTACTCGCTGTGGACTTTCCCCGTGTGGCATTTCCTGCTTTTTGGTTCGGCTCTGTTCTGGATTGATCTTCCGGTAATTCAAACATTCGCTCACTTGATTGCCGTATCGCTTCCTGTTGGACTTGCGTTGATCTTTTTTTACCGAATCCCACCACTTTTAAAAGTAAATAGAAAGCATTTTCAGTTCCCCGATCTTAAAATGCGATCAACGGCAACTATTTCTTTGATGTTATTTGTGTTTCTTTCTGTTGTGAAATGGTTTCTGCTCGATGACTTTCGGTACGAGACGCGAATGACGGGATTTTCTTCATCTCTATTTGCACTAAATTATTCATCCTGGTTTTTGCTGGGATTTGGATTTGTTTCTGTTCTCAAACTGAAGAAGAAGTCCATAATATTTTTGACACTGTGCGCTATTTTGGCTGAGCTTTTCTTCATAATTCTTACTGGAGTCAGGCAGGATCTGCTACTTTTTCTGCTTTTACTTATTTTGATTGTTCTCTTTAATAATCCACGATTATTTACTGTCAAGCGAATTTCAATAGCAGCTCTATTTTTTTTAGTTGTTCTAATGTTGATGTTGTTCTCCCGCACTCAGCGGGTTGACTCACAAGTCACCTTCCAAAATGAGTTGACGCAGGTTTCAAGCTATATTTCAAAGTCTGCTGAGCGTATATACGCTGAACCCATCGCATTTTCCAAAGTAATTTCCATGACGCCGGATCAGGTTGATTTTGTGTCCTCCGAACAGTTTATTTCTTCTTTAAAAACTGCTTTTACTCCAAGATTTTTGGATAAAACTAAACCTGAATTACGCCCCGGAAATGAGTTTTATCAAAGCTACTTCTCTCAAGAGGATGAAAAGTCTCACATCAGCTATCCCACCGGAATTTTCACTGATACCTACCGGGTTTGGGGTGATTGGAGTCCGCTATCTACATTTTGTTTTTCTGTTGTAGCGGTTTTCTTTTGGTGGTTAATTGTTCAATCAGGAGTACCGGTCTGGCTTGGATCCTTTATCTTTATATCGGAACTTGCTGTTGGGAATCATATCCCATTTTGGCTCACCGGCTGGCTAAGGTTGTTGATTTTAGCGCTGATAATTTTGCTTGTGTTAGGATCAGTTCAAAAAATCATTGAATCCACATTCTACTCTCAGCAAAGCAAACAGTGATAAATTGTCCTCCTAAACATATTTTGATTCTTGGTACACACTCCTGTAACTATGGTGGAATTCAGCATGTGGCGGAATATGTGAATAAGTTGGTGAGTGAAAACGATGAATTCAGTACAACTACTATTATCTATCAACCAACTCAGCGATTGAGCTTTTATCGGGAAGTCAGGGCAGCTTTGAGAAACGCGGATGTTGTTGTCTCCATGCATTTGTCGCTGCAGATTGCTTTGCTTGGTACATCTGTTCCAAGCGTGCAGTTTATTCATGGAATTGAGCTGGAGCATCATCCCAACCAGCTTACAAGGTTTCTGCTTTCTAAGGCTGAGATTCTGTTTTGCAGCACAAACTTTGTACGGGATTCTGTAGTTCAGTTGATGAATGGTTCAGTATCAGTCATGCAAGCTCTCTATCCATCGCCACTTTTTTGCCGTGATTTTGAACGGAATAACAATTCACAGAAAAATGGAATCCTGCTCGTTTCCAGGTTGACCCAATCGGACCGCTATAAAGGTGTGCTGGATGTGATTGAAATATATGCTTCAGAAAGTTCAGAAGATTTGCCTGATTTGAATATTGTCGGAGATGGAGATGATCGGGATTTTCTTGAGTCACGGGTAAATGAAAATAGTCTTCAGGATAAAATCAGGTTCACGGGATTGTTGTCAAATGAAGAGCTTAAAAATGCGTTTAAATCAGCCGGGGGATTTGTTTTGTTGAGTACTAACGAAGGGCAGGGCTTGGTATATGTGGAAGCTTTGAGCTATGGATTACCTGTTCTCGCTTTGAAAGATACCGTTGCGGAAGAGTTGATTGAACACGGGAAAAGTGGATTTTTGGCAGATAAAAATGACAGAGACTGCATCAAAGACTATCTTCGTGAAATGGTTAAAAAGAAGGAGATGAGAGTTCAGGCAAGAAAAAGGTTTGAAGCGCTGCGAATAACAGAAAAGTTTAACCAAAAACTCATTTATACGCTGAACAGATGTGCGGAATAGCCGGTTCACTTAGTTTTAGTGGAATTTCCAAACAGCACCTTTTGTGGGTTGAGGAGGCCGTGCGTTTACAATCTCATCGCGGACCTGATTTTGATGCTGTAAAAAAATGCTCTGAAAAAGTTGTCTTTGGCCATAATCGTCTCTCTATTTTAGATTTGGATGAGCGTTCTCATCAGCCGTTTTCCAAAGATAATGTGCACTGGCTGGTATTTAATGGCGAAATTTATAACTACAAACAGCTTGCTAAGAAATATGAGCTGAAAATTGCCACTGAATCTGACACCGAAGTACTGTGGGAATTGTTGATAAAGCTTCCGATTGAACGCGTGTTAAAAGAGATAAACGGTATGTTCGCATTTGCTTTTTATTCAAAATCTGATGGAACTGTTGTATTAGCTCGCGACAGGTTTGGTATTAAACCTCTGCATTTATTCAAGGATAAGGAAGGTCTATTCTTCAGTTCTGAACTGCGTCCGCTCATCTCCCGTTCTGGAAAAAAACTCAACCTCACCGCTTTTTCTGAATATTTATTGTATCAGGCACCACTTCACGAGAATGATTTAATTGACGGAATTTCACGTCTAAAGCCGGGCGAAGCTTTGCGTATCGATTTGAATTCAGGCGATGAACAGCGTTTTTTATGGTACAAACCAAACCTTGCTGAAACTCCGGACGACACCGATTTAAAAAGTGTTTTTCAAAATGCCGTTAAGCACAGAATGATTTCTGATGTTCCCATTGGCGCTTTTTTATCCGGCGGAATTGATTCAACGGCTATCGTGACCGCGATGCGTTCGGTGAGTAATTCTGAAGTCCATACTTTTAACGTACGCTTTCCGGATTTTGAATCCACAGACTCAGATTTAGCCCAAAAAACAGCTGAAATGCTTGGGACACATCATACAGCTATTGAATTATCCGAGAATGAAATTATATCCATGATTCCCGATTTGGTTCTGTCGATGGATGTTCCATCTCCCGATGCGATCAACACTGGAATTGTGAGTAAAAAAACAAAGGAAGCGGGAATTACCGTTGCATTGTCGGGCGTTGGCGGAGATGAATTCTTTGCTGGTTATCCATCTTTCAGGAGATTTCAAAAACTAAGAAAAACAGGTTTTTTGAAACCTTTTGTTCAGCTCACCGCTGAAATTCTCGCGTTGTCGGGCAAAAGATCTTTCCAAAAATCTGCCCGAATACTTCGTAATAGTGATAATTCTGAAATGGTTACCGCGCTCAGCCGATTGTTGTTTCTCCCTGAAGAAGTGGAAGCACTTGGAATGAAAAGCAATGTAAATCAGGCTTTAGTTCAGACTAATGGTTTCAGGGCCGTTTCTGACGCTGAATTAAATTACTATACTTTTCCTCTGCTTTTGCGCGATGCCGACCAAATGAGTATGCAGCACGCATTGGAGGTCAGAGTCCCATTTTTTGATCATCTTCTGGTTGAATATATTCGCTCTAAGGGAGATCACTACTTTTCTCCCACAAAAGTGGCAAAATCATATCTCATTGAAGCTTTGTCTCCTGGTTTTCCGACGCACGTGATAAATCAACCCAAAACGGGCTTTGTTTTACCAATGGACCAATGGTTGAAAGGGAAACTTAAAGATTTTACGCATTCGGGGTTAGATTCTG
>Ga0306910_1000515_pt1 | contig 17867 bp, 14 predicted proteins | sample AntRauMFilla2698_FD_190438 | JGI IMG/M metagenome (GOLD analysis project Ga0306910, IMG submission 190438) | Saline lake microbial communities from Rauer Islands, Antarctica - Metagenome Filla 2 #698 (v2) (version 2) | ecosystem: Environmental > Aquatic > Non-marine Saline and Alkaline > Saline ... | reverse complement strand
AAACTTCCCTCTTTTCGGTATTTGTAAACGGTCGGAACAGAAATGTTGGTATAATCTGAACCATAACGCAGGTCGGAGTCGATCGATTTTGTACGGACAATTTTGGCGGGATTAAAAATGTCCGCCGGATCAAATATGTCTTTGAGTTCTTCAAGCACGGGCATCATCTCCTCACTGAGCACATAGGGAATGTAGGGAGCGCGTACTCGTCCATCGCCATGCTCACCGGAAAGAGATCCCTTGTATTTTTTCACCAACAGCGCGATTTCATGCGCCATCTTTTTCATTTTTTCAATTCCGTCCTGTGTTTTAATATCAAGCGCCGGGCGCAGATGAAGCTCACCTACAGAAGCGTGGGCATAATACACGCATGAACAGTTGTATTTTTCCAGTATCTCATCAAAATCTTCAATGTAATGGGGCAGATCTTCAACCCGTACGGCTGTATCTTCCACAAATGAGGGCGTCTTTTCATCCTTTCCAAGACCCATAAGAAGTCCCAGTCCGGCTTTGCGCAGATCCCAAACGCGTTTCTGTTTTTCAGGATCTCTTACAATGGGATAGGCATAGCCAAGGCCACGCTCTTTCAGGTCGTTAATGATGTTTTTAGCTCGTTTTTCAAGATCTTCCATGGAATTTCCGTCGAGCTGAACGGTGAGAATAGCATCGGGATCACCCTCCAGAAAAAAACGATTGCGGCTTTGCTCCCGGTTTCCCTTGGTTGCGTCGAGAATGATTCTGTCGGCCAGCTCTACAGCGGCGGGACCACTTTTTACAATTTCGACCGTACTGGTAAGCGATTCTTTGAGCGAGTGATAATGAGGAATAATCAGCAGGCTGTGCTTGTCGAGTACGTCTAAGTTAACCGTGGCCTGAGTAATAATTCCAAGAGTTCCTTCACTCCCGCAGACAAGTTCAGCCAGATTGAACGGACGTCCGCCGGGCGTAAATGGTTCCATTTTTAGCAACACATCGAGCGCATAACCTGTATTTCTTCTGATGATATCGGGATGAGGATAACTCTCTACAATTAATTCCCGGTGTTTTTTCAGCAACGCGTTGACTTCCCGGTAAATCTCACCTTCACGATTCTGAAGCTGTGTTTTTGCTTCAAGCTCCTCATTTGTAAGTGGTTCAAAAGTGGCAACAGATCCGTCGTCGAGCACCATCTCCACAGAATGAATTTTATCGCGCGTGGTTCCGTATTTGATAGAAAATGATCCGGCTGAATTGTTTCCGATCATTCCCCCGATCATACACCGATTTGTCGTTGATGTGTCCGGACCGAAAATCAACCCGTATTTCGCTGCTTCTCCGTTCAGCGTGTCTCTGATTACTCCGGGCTGAACGGTGGCTTTTTGATTCTCCTGATCAAATTCAAGGATATCGGTCATGTTTCTGGAGATATCCATCACTATTCCGCCACCGGTTGTTTGTCCGGCAAGGCTGGTTCCTGCCGCGCGTGGAGTAATGGGAATTCGGTGCTGAGCCGCCCATGAAATCAGCTTCGATATATCGTTTGTGGTAGATGGAAAACAGACGCCTTTGGGAAGTTCCTCGTACATAGAGGCATCGTTGGCGTAGAGTCGGCGTGTGAGTTCGTCAGTAAAAACGGAAATGGGAGCGTCGGAGAATGATTGTGCCATCAGGGCTTATTGAGAAAGTGGTTGAGTGCGATTATGAGTGAGTAAAATAACAAGGGGAGTTGAGATAAAAAGCCTCATTTTTGAAGATTATTTTGCTTCGCCTTATGACGTCTATTTATCCGGACATCAAAGATGTTTTGCTGTCGTTTATTGTGCGTTGTTTAAGTGGTTTTTCATCCGGAAGAGGTTTGATAAAAGTAAATGTTGTAAAAAGCAGATAAACTGGTCAGTTTTTGGGATAATCAGGCGATAAGTTGTTAAGATTCTTTAATAAAAGGCGTAAATGCTATGTCTGTAAATTCATTTTTAGTAACTTATAAGTGGCTATTAAAAAGTTTTCATCTACTTTTTTTATGAAAAAAAAACATCTACCCCGGTTTGTAACGGCATTTGTCTTATATGCCATTTTCTCCACTCCAATTCTGCTCTCAGCACAGGGAACAGTTACGCTCACCCCCGACTCGTCGAACTATTTTGGTCAGTATGAGATTGACGGCTCGATTGATGCGGCCGAGTATCTCTGGATTTTTGTTGCAAATGACCCATCACTAAATGCGGGTGAGGTTATGGATATCACCTTCCCGGCCGGTACAATTCTTCCATCTTCGATCGATCCATCCAAAATTATAGTTACGGGTGTAAGTAATTTTGATGAAACCAATAGTTCTCCGGCTTCGGCAGTATCAATCAGCGGACAGACAGTTTCCATAACTATTCCTGTAAATATGGGTGAAGGAACCGATTTTACGGTTAAGTTTTTGACCTCTGCCAAAGTAAGAAATCCGGATCCGGGAACGGGGTTTACTATTTCGTATAACACTCCGAAGCAAGCCGCAAATACTACGAGCGGTTATGATGTGGTGGCTTCAAATACAGAACTTCAACCTGCCTCAGTGAGTGTTTTTCCATCAGTAGAAAATACCTACGCTGATTATTCAATAGCTTTTGTAACCGGAAGGGGTGGATACCTTGAAACTGGTCAAGTTGTAACCATTGAATTTCCCGCGGGAATACAGATGCCGGATGGAAATATTACCGGAACGGCTATTAAAGTTGATAACGTGGCAACAAGTGGAGTTGCAGATTCAACCAATAAAACCATTCAGGTAACCCTGCCAAACGATGTTTCTAATAATTTGGCTGTAATCATCAGTTTTGATAGCGGATTGAATATCAGAAACCCCATTTCGGGGAACTACACGCTTTCTGTGTATTCAGAAGTTGAAACAACGCCCATAACAAGCAACAGCTTCACCGTTACGCCAGTCGGGGCAACAAGTGTACAACGAATTTTATTGTCAGATAATAACGCGAACGCGCGTTCAGCATACGATATCGATTTTAAACTCGGAACTGTAAATGATCTGACAACGAGCGATCAAGTTGAATTGACATTTCCGGGAAGCACACGGGTTCCCTCTTCCATTAATACTGAACTCATAACTATTTCAGGGGGAGGATTTACCGGTAATCCTGATGCTGTTACAACCAGTGGAAATACCATTACCCTTGATGTTCCTTTCCTGATTGCAGCGGGATCTGATATCAATGTGAATATTGAAACCGGAGCAAATATCTTAAATCCGCTCGACCAGGGTTCTTACAGTCTCGATCTGGAATTAAGCTCGAATCCTGGGACAATCATTACCTCAAACCCCTACTTGATTCGTCAGCCCGAAACAGCTGTGAGTCAGGCCAATATCACACTCGCAAATACGAGCGATGGAGCTACAACCAACTATACCGTCGGTTTTAACGCGGGCAGTTACGGCCGCTTGGTTGGCGGAACGAGCTCTGTGGAGATTGTTTTTCCCTCAGGAACGACATTTGGAGCACTGAGCGGAACAATGAACGGAACAGCGATATCTTCATTTTCTACCAGCGGAACAGAAGTTACAATTGATGTTCCTGCTTCGGTAGATGTTAGCAATGGTGGTGCGGTAACGTTGGTGATTAATAATATCACAAATCCTACCGCGGGTTCATATACATTGAGTATAAGTACAAGCAGTGAGCCTGTAGAAAGTGTGTCAAATCAATATCTGATTGGCGCCTTTGCGTTAAATTTTCAAAGTCTGAGTTTAAACTCCGGTTTAGTCAATAGCAGTGAGCAATTTGTACTTCAATTTTCAACCAACCGTGATCACTATTACAGAGATAGAACATTATTTAATACAGAAGTTTTTGATTATTTCCGTGTGATATTCCCCGATGGAACCGAATTGCCCTCAACTGTGGGAACCGGAGATGTTCAAATTCAATATAATGGCACAAATTACACGCCCGAAGATGTGGTTGTGAATCAGGCTTACCGCTATGTAGATGTATATGTTATGGATCGAATTGGCGGTGGTGGTTCTGATATCCCGAATGGTTCAACTGTTCAATTACGATTTTTGACCTCCGGCGGAATTAAAAACCCTTCTGTCCCCTCGTCAAACTATAAGCTGATTTTCTATTCAAGTGCCGAATTAGAGCAGGTTGAAACCAGTACCTACACACTCAATTCAAACAACGTAGCCGTAACCGCCGGAACAGCTACAGCTTTCCCAAATTCTATAAACACAAGCAGTGTAAAGCTGGAAATCCCCATCGATCTCGGTGCAAACGGTAAATTGGTAGGCGGAATCGAAAGTGGTTCAAATACCGTTACGCTGAATTTCCCGAATCCAATTCTCGTTCCGGGCGCCATTAATCCCTCCGATATAAAAATAAACGGGAACGCGTTGGAAGATGTGACCATAAATTCATCTGGCGCAGGTGGTGTAATTACCTTTTCAATTCCTGATGGTGATATTATTCAGTCTTCATCCACTGCGAATGTATTAATCACCGCAAACGCCGGGTTTGACATCGATAACATTTCGGTTTCCAATCCATATCAAATTCTTATCAGTACAACTGCTGAATCAACAGCAAGTAATGATAACAATTTGACCCTTCAGGATGTCTCAAATCTTACCATAACTCAGGTTGTGAATTCTCCCAGGGGGATCAATCAATCTGCCGCTTATTCTTTCGATCTCCTTCTTGGATCAGTCGGGGCGTTAGCGGCCGGGAATCAAATTTGGCTCGATTTTCCTGATAATACTTTGATCCCCACTCAGTCAGGAGACCCAACAGCGCCTGATTTTTCAACCGCGAATGTGTTGGTGAATGGAGCAAATCCAACAAGCATGGAGGTGAGCGGACAAGTTCTAAAACTAATTTTATCTGAATCGCTCTCCGCAAATACTCCATATACCATTAATCTAAGTTCAAACGCCGGAATTTTGAATCCCTCAACGCCGGGGACTTCCTACAGTATCGATATGTCAACCTATCAGACCGATGGAACAACGGTAATAGAATCGGCTGTGAGTTCTCCGACGTATGAAATCCAATCGGCGAGTAGCAGCATTTCAAATGTGGTTGTTTCTTTGAGTGACAACACGTTTTCAGCGGTTTCAAATTACACTGTAACATTCAGAACGGGAACTTCCGGTCGGTTGATCGCAGGTTCAAGCACTATCACCCTGAATTTTCCTTACGCAGTGAGTCCTTCAGCCGTCTCCGTAAATGGAGTTGCGGCAAGCGGAACAATGGTTACCACAACCCGGGGCGAAATTACAGTTCCTAATGGAGTATCGATTAGCAATGATGAAATAGTCACGATTGAAATATCCGGCATCACAAATCCGGCTTCAGGCGGAAGTTATTCGCTGACTGCGGAAACATCGGTTGAGCCTACGGCTGTTACAAGCTCGTCATACAACATCTCATCTGTAAATTCATCAGTTGCATTTCAATCTCTTACCGTTTCAACGGATACTGTTAATCAGGCATTTGGAATGGATTTCAGCATTGCCACCAATGAAATTGCCACCGTTCTGGCAGTCGTTTTCCCAACAAGTGTGAGTATGCCAAGCACAATAGGAATCGGAGACATCACCGTAAATGGATTACTTTCGACCAGCATAATAGTCCAGCCTGGTAATAATTTAATTTTGATTACAAACCTCGCTCTGGGTACTACTGGTACTATGAATGTGAGCATCAGCCCGAACGCGGGACTCAGAAATCCGCAGCTACCGGGCGAATATGGAATTTCGGTTTATTCCAACATCGAGTCGAGCACGATTAACAGTGTGGATAACGGGCAATCCTATATGATTTATCCGTCTATAAATACGCAGCTTCAAATTCTTGCGATAGATAATACACCCAAAGTCGCTGGTGCACCACAAGCCTGGAACTGGACTCTGCAAACCGGTCCCTTGGGAGCTTTGCAACCCGGCGCTGGATTGATAAAACTGATTTTTCCCTTAGGAAGAATAAACGCTCCGGCATCGGTTTCAAAATCTGCCATTGAAATTAACGGCCAAAATCCTGCTCAGGTAAATTTCAGTGCTGATACGTTGATTCTGAAAGTGCCCTCTAATGTGGCAATTGGCAACAACAGCATCATCAACCTTACGATTGATGAATCTGCGAACGTCTATGTCACAAGTGCAAACAAACAAACTGCCGGTAAAGCCAGTTACGGAGCATCGGGCGGTACTATCCCGTCAACGATGGACGCTCAGAATTATGGTGCAAGTTCATCTTCTGAGACAAATGCCTCAACCCTGTTGACCAACCCACTTCCCGTAGAACTTGCGTCTTTCGGCACACGTTCGGCAGGACAAGGGTTCGATGAATATGCTGTACTGAGCTGGACAACAGCCACCGAGCGCGAAAATAACGGATTCTATGTGGAGCGAAGATTTGTGCGCGGACTTACCGAAGACGTTCACGTTGATAGCACATGGAGCGAGATTGTATTTATAAAAGGTCAGGGTTTCAGCACCGAATCGGTGACTTACACGTTCGAAGACAAATCGTTGCAAACTGCGGGGAAATATGAATATCGCCTGATTCAGGAAGATTATGATGGCACTAAAACTACGTTTGATGAGATTGAATTTCAGTTTGCATCACCGCATAAAGCCGGATTATTCGCCAACTATCCCAATCCGTTTAATCCAACCACAACCATCCCATATTCTGTTTCAGTTAATGGTGATGTGCGAATGGAGGTGTTTAATATACTTGGCCAGCGTGTGAGGGTGTTGGTGAATCAGGAGTTGGCCCCAGGGCGTTATTCGGCCAATTTTGACGCACGTACGCTCAGTTCCGGAGTTTATTTCCTCAGAATGGTGACTGGCGGCGAAGTATTTACGAGAAAAATGCTGTTGGTGAAGTAAACGCGATTTGAAGAGTTTTCCAATGTTTGAACATTATGAAAATAACAGTCGCAAACGGAAATCTGGTTGATTAGGAAGTTGCATGAATCCGGAGGCAAAAATCTGAAAGTTTTGTGTAAATAAACGTACAAACGCCATGAAAGACTCAGAAACACTTCTGACAGATCTGCTCGAGTATCATCATGTTATAAATCAGGAGATTATCGACCATCTGCATGATCATTCTGAGAAAATGAGTGAAGAGGCGCATGATCTCATTTCACATACGCTTGTGGCTCATCAAACCTGGAATAATCGAATTGATCATTCATGCGAGGCTCCGTTTACACTTCAGAAGATTATTCCACTGAATCTTTGTAGCCAGATTGATACTCAGAATTACCAAAATTCCATTAAAATACTGAGTAGCAAGGATTTTGATAAAAAGATCACCTACAAAAATTCTAAAGGGATAGAATTCACAAATTCAGTTACTGAGATATTATCCCATATTTCAAACCACACATCCCATCACAGGGGACAATTGATGGCAGAACTAAAATCGTGTGGAATTCCAACCACCTCTACCGATTACATCTTCTATAAAAGGAAATAACCTGAAAAAGGTGTTGCGTGGTTGATTGAAAACACCATCCTTATCCGTCAGGGGAATTTCATGAAATTCCCCTGACGGATAAGGATAAAATTCTGAATCGGAGATCATCAATAATCTCCCAAAATCAGAAAAACAAACTAACTGTCACGCCTTTAGTGCGAGAATTTTGTGTAAGCCCCAATTCGTGTCCACATGCCTTGGCTAACTGAACCGCGCGGGGAAGTCCCAACCCCATTCCTCTGGCTTTGGTGGTGAAAAACGGGTGAAAAAGCTGTCGGGCTTCTTCTATGGAAAGTGTTAATCCGCTGTGAGATACATCCACGCGCTGCTCTTCGCCAAATATTGATACTGTTACCTCCGGCATATCATCACCTTCAACATGTTCGTGGGCGTTGATGACCAACTCCTTTAAAATGAAATGCAGTTTCTGTTGATCGGAATGGACAATGAGCGGTCCGGAGGCAGAATCCAGCACCGTATTTCTGCGCTGATGAGCGGGCAAATTTGCCACTATACTTTGAATCACCTCTGAGACCAATAACTCCTGACGCTCACAACGAGAGATTTGGGTAATGTCTTCTAACCGGTTTAATTGATCGGTAATCTGCTTAAATCCCTTGTCAATAAATGGTTTTTGATCTTCGGGAATATCAATCATATCCATAAACCCCTTCAATCCTGTTATGGGAGAACGCATACGATGGACTAAAACCGAGGCGGCATGTTCTGCAAACTCTAATAAATCATCTGATAATGGTGAAAGTGGTTCGCAGTAGAGAAATGTAATACGCTCGTCGGGCGATAACGTTTTTGTGATGCGGACATTCAAATGACGAAACGACCCCTGAATATCTTTTCCCCGTAATTTAATGGGAGTGAAAAACTGTTCCCAGGAATGATGTGACGCATCCCCAAACTGCTCAATAAAAACCTGATTACACCAAAGTACGTTGCCGGAAAGTGTGTCAGCAGAACAGACCGCGAGCGGAGCTTCATCAAGCACCGAGTAAAAAGAATCATAATTTGGGGAGGAAGGTGTCATATCAAAACCGGATTGTATTCTTGTATCAGGCAGATTTTATCAAAATGTGAGCCAAAAATAAACAGTGAGTATTGAATAAAAACGTGCCGTTCAGGAAAATGATGCCAGTAAATTATTCTTGCAGCTATCAGATATTTTCCCCGTTTATCAAGCTTTATGGAGCAAGAGACGTGGTTTGGGGCGATGAGACAGGTTGGCACGAGTCTTGTTCATAGCAGAAGGCAGAAGAATCAAACAGACATTTTATGAAATTAATCGATAGTCAGCATACAAATTTACTCTCCCGGGCAATGGACGCCTACACGCTTCGTCAAAAAGCGATTGCGTCGAATGTGGCCAATATCAATACTCCCGGTTATAAAAAATTAGAAGTACCATTTGAGCAGGAGCTGCAAAAGGCGGCCGCCTCAAGTATGGGCTCACAGGATATTGAGAATGTATCTTTTGAGATGCAGCAGACAGGAGAAGATGTACTGCTTGAAGATGAAATGCTCGAGCTCGCTGATACGCAAATTCGTGTTCAAATGGTGGCCAGATCGCTTCGTCACAGCTTTCAGCTGATGAAGCAGGGAATTACCGGCAGAACACAATAAATAGAATAGAACTATGGAAATAGATCGTTTTTTTACAGTATTCAAAACAGCTTCCCGCGGGATGTCGGTTCAGCGTCAGAACCTTCAGGTAAGCGCGGAAAATATTGCCAATGCGTACACCACGCGCACAGAAGAGGGCGGGGCTTACAAGCCGAAAGCTCTTAGCGTGCAACAAAATGAAAATACGGAAGGCATCAGAAGCTCATTCCAGAATACCATTTTGAAGCTGCAGCAAACAAGAAACGAGCATCGCGACAGTAACTTGAAAATCAGTAGTCGTCAGCAAATACAGGACATGGGTCCGCAGGAAGAGATCATTCAGCAGGAAAAATATCGCTACGAATATGATCCCGAGCACCCCGATTCTGACGAGAACGGAATGGTGCAATATCCCGATCTCGATATGGTGGAAGAGATGACTAATATGATTAGCGCCAACCGATTGTATGAAGCCAATCTCGCCGTGGTTGAAGCTGAGAAGCAGGTAATCAAACGATCTTTCGAAATTTAATCTCCCTGAAAAACGAATCGAATAACAGAGCTGAAAATTGAGAGCTATGAAACTGAATCAGATACCATCACTCGAACAAGCGAACAAAATACAGGGAACGCAGTCGGCTTCACGTTTGCAAAGTAAGCAGATGAAACCGTTGAGCTCTGAAGAACAGGAGTTGATTCAAGACAGGTTTCCAAAGGGAATGAATCGAAAATTAGAGCTTTATCTGGCAACCGGCTCTTCTCATACCGAACAACCTGCGGCTAAAGGACAGAATTTTGATTTCAGAGTGTAATTGTCCATTTAATGGGGATAATTTCTCACACAAACCAGCTTTTGATATAAAAAGACACATTATCGCGTTATGGCAGTAGATCTGAATAGCACAAGAATTAAAGGAGTTCAGCCCGACTCGGAACTTTTCCAGCGGAAGCAGCGACTGGGCGGAGAACCGCAGGGGCAAACATTCGGGGATATGCTGAGTAACGCCATCGATTCGGTAGATAATCAGATGCATTCGGCAGATCAGAAAGTGGCTGATGTGGTTGCCGGAAAATCAGAAAATATCCACGATGTGATGATCTCAATGCAGAAAGCGCAGCTCAGTTTTCAGCTCATGACTGAGATCAGAAATAAAGCGATAGAAACCTATCAGGAACTTTCACGGATGCAAATTTAGCGGAGTATTTTGTTTCGCGATCTCACCCTACTCTTGAGAATAAATATTTATGGCACAATTCACTGAATCACTGAAAAGCTTTTTTGAACCGCTGAGCACTGCCCAGAAGGTGTTGTTTGGTACGCTTTCAGTTATTGTACTGTCGGTAATGATTAGCGTATTTGTGTGGGCCACCAAGCCTGATTACACGCTGTTGTTTGGCTCGCTGACATCCAGCTCGGCTCAATCTATTATTGAGGAGTTACGGACACAGAGTGTTTCGTATGAATTACGTGATAATGGAAAGTCGATCTATGTGCCACGCTCTTATGTGTACGATTTACGCATCCAGTTTGCCAGCGAGGGAATGACGGATTCCAATTATAAGGGATATGAGTTGTTTGACAGCAACACGCTGGGAATGACAGATTTTATGCAGCGCGTGAATTTAAAACGTGCTTTAGAGGGGGAACTTTCGCGCACTATCAACAATTTAAATCAGGTTGAGTTTTCACGAGTACACCTTGTGCTGCCCGAGCGTTCTCCTTTCAGTGAAGGAAGCGTGGAAGCGTCTTCTTCGGTAATCCTGAATATTAAGCCGAGCCAACGCTTAACCAATTCTCAAATTGAGGGAATTTCTGCGCTTGTTGCCGGTAGTGTTGAAGAGCTGATGGTGGAAAATGTGACCATCCTCGACCAAAAAGGAAATAAAATCTCCCAGAATGATATGATGGCTGGCGATATGGCCACAAGTAGCGCCCAGTTGAAGCTTCAGCGCGAAACAGAGCTCTATCTCAGGGAGAAAGGACAGACCATGCTCGATCGTGTTCTGGGAGCCGGAAACAGCATACTGCGTGTGTCAACCGACCACGATTTTGAGCGTATTTCAAGAAATTCCCAACTTATTGATCCCGAAAGCAGAATTGTGATTTCGGAAGAACAGCGAACCGAAACGAACAATAATATTAAGCGGGAACCTGTACCCTATGATGAAAATGATCCGCCGGATTTACGTGGACAAAGCATCGATCTGGGTGGCGGAAATAGTGAGTCGCAGGTAAAGATCAGAAACTATGAAGTGAACACCACGCAACAGAGCTATGAAAAACCTGTGGGCGTAGTAACCAGAATGTCGGTTTCTGTATTGCTCGATTATAAACGTAATGTAATGGCCGGTGCGGAAGGGCAGGATTCTGTTGTTTACACACCTTACGCCAATGCCGAAATCAGAGATATTGAAAATGTGGTTCGATCTGCCTTAGGAATTCAAATTGGTCGGGGAGATGAAGTCAGTATTACGCAGATTCGCTTCCAGGATGATTTTGCTAACGAATTTATGAATCAGCAGGTGTACTATCAGGAGCAGATTCAGATGAATGAATGGCTGCGCTGGGGATTGATTCTCCTTGGACTGATGGCCGCGCTTGGATTGCTTTACGGAATTGTGAGAAGAGTGAATCCAAATGCTCCGCCGCTGTTTTTTGATATGAAGAAAGAGATCGATCAGTCGCAACAGCAGCAAAAAGCACTGCCCGGACAAGGATCTGAAGATGAAACTATTTCAGAAGAAGAAGCAGAACTTGATTATTTGGATGATGATTTAGATGTCTATCAGCGTAAATTATCTCCTGAAGCACAGCGTCGACTCAAGATGAAATCCAAGATGTATGATGAAGTGAAAAATTTCGCAGAATTTAAATCGGAAGATGCAGCCAATATGGTCAGAAGCTTGCTGATGCAGAATAAAAACAGTGAGGACAATTAAGCAGTATGAACGCCTCAACAAAAGTTCAAAGACGAAAAGTTATTGACAATCCCGATAATATGACGGGAATCCAAAAGGTAGCGGTTTTAATGATCGCTTTGGGAATCGGACCGGCTTCAAATGTGTTTCGTCAGCTTACAGATAGTGAGATTGAGAAGGTCACCGTCGAAATTGCCAATATGCAAAATATATCACCACGCGTGGTCGATGAAGTATTGCAGGAATTTCACGATTTGATGCTCGCCAAACAGTATGTAATGGAGGGCGGACTCGATTACGCCAGAGATATTTTGAAAAGTTCGCGTGGAGATAAAGCCGCGCGCGATTTAATTCGACGCATTGAAGCCGCTACAGAGATGAGTGCGTTTGCGCTGTTCCAAACGGCTGATACTTCGCAAATGGTGCAGTTTCTGCAAAGCGAACATCCCCAAACAGCCGCTCTGATTCTGGGAAATCTAAAAGTAGATCGCTCGGCAGAGGTCCTTTCAAATCTTACTGAAGATATTCGCGGTGAAGTCATTTATCGCCTCGCAACCATGGGGAAAGTGGCACCGGAAGTCATAAAAGAAATTGAACACGTAATCCGTGAGCAAATGGGCGGATACGACAGCGATTCCGGTTTATCCTCCGGTGGAGCTAACATTGTGGCAAATATTCTTAACGCGGCAACAATCTCAACAGAACGCATGGTGCTTGAAGAGATTGAGACTCGTGATCCTGAGCTTGCGGAAGAAATTAAAAGCCTTATGTTCCTCTTCGAAGATATTCTTGCCCTCGAAGATCGTGTGGTACAACGTGTTATTTCTGAAGTGGATAAGCAGGATCTGGTTGTTGCCCTCAAAGGCGCCGATCAATCGCTGGTTGAGAAATTCACAAGTAATATGTCGAACCGGGCACGAAATATTCTGCTCGAAGATATGGACGCTCTCGGCCCAATGCGCCTCAAAGAGGTGGAAGACGCCCAGCAACGCATTATTCAGCGTATCAAGCAGCTGGAAGAAACGGGGCAAATTGCCATCAGAAAAACAACCGAAGAACAGTTCGTGGAGTGATGACCAACTATGCCTGATCCTAAATTGATACATAAAGAACGTTTTAACGTTGAGGAGGAGCAAAAAGCCCGCATCTCCTACAACGACATTTTCCGAATGGAAGAGGAGGAGGATGTTGATTATTCTGAAGTCATAGAACGGAATAATCTGGAATGGTCACGCCGACTCAACGAAGCCAAACAGGAAGCTGTGCGCGAAGGCTATGAAGCCGGCGTCCAGGATGGTAAAGAGAAAGCGAAAGTGATCATTGAAGATCAACTTCATCATTTTGAACGCGCGTTAATGGATTTGGACCAGCGGATGCAGCATGTGGTGGATGATTTAAAACCGGGCGTCACCAGCCTTATTTTTGATCTCGTCGAAAAAGTGATTGAAGTGCCGTTACAATCAGAGGAGTTGGCAGCAAAAGTGTTGGAACAAGTAGAAGCGGCACTGGAAAAAATTTCTGAAAAAAGAGATATCAAAATGACCGTGGCCGAAGAAGATTACGAAGCCATCCACACACTGCTTGAAAAATTAAATTACGGCGGACAGATTGATATTCGCTATGATGGAAATCAAAATCCGGGCGAATTCAGAATTGATACCCCAAATGAAGCCATCATCAATAATTTCAAAAAGAAACTCGAAGATATCAGAGCCAATCTGAGTGTTAAGGATTGGGGAAGAAAAAACTAAAATCATTGATTAGAAAAAACAGATTCTAACGACCAGAACAGGTTCAATACCTGAAAATTCATGCTTCAGCTTTTAAATCATATACAACAAAATGTCTCCGCGATAAAAAGCTCGCCCACAAGCTACGGGCGTGTTTCATCGGTTGTGGGATTGCTGATTGAAGCAACGGGATTGCAGGCAAGCCTGGGAGAACTTTTTTTGATTCACGTCTCCGAAACCACAAAAGTAGAAGCCGAAGTGGTTGGCGTACGTGGACAAATCACCCATTTAATGCCGCTCGATCGTACCGAAGGTATGAAAACCGGCGTGTTGGTCGAACCCTATCGCCAGCCGCTCACCATTCCTGTGGGCGAATCGATGCTCGGCCGTGTAGTTGACGCCAACGCTCAGCCCATCGATGGCAAAGGCCCGCTGGGTGAAGCAGAACCATTTCCCGTCCACAACGATCCACCCGGACCGATGGAAAGAGAAAATATCGACTCAACCATGAGAACAGGCGTTCGCGCTATAGATGCGTTTGTGACCACCGGAAAAGGTCAGCGCATGGGAATATTTGCGGGATCAGGTGTTGGAAAATCCGTTTTGATGGGAATGATCGCCAAACAATCGGGAGCAGATGTAAACGTCATCGCCCTTATTGGAGAACGTGGCCGTGAGGTAAGAGAATTTGTGGAAGACTCTCTCGGTCCCGAAGGATTAAAACGCTCCATCGTAGTTGCGGTAACATCAGATAAAGCCGCCATGAGCCGGATTAAGGGCGCGTATGTGGCAACCGCAATAGCAGAATATTTCAGAGATCGCGGAAATGATGTTATGCTGATGATGGACTCGGTGACTCGTGTGGCGATGGCGCAGCGCGAAATTGGTCTGGCTTCGGGCGAACCACCCACAACCAAAGGATACACTCCAAGCGTTTTTGCTCTCTTACCCAGATTGCTGGAACGGGCAGGACGAACACAAAGCGGCAGTATAACCGGATTGTACACGATTTTGGTGGACAACGACGACATGAACGAGCCCATCGCCGACGCCGTGCGTTCAATTATTGACGGACACATTGTGCTTTCGCGGGACCTGGCTCATAAAAACCACTATCCCGCAATTGATGTGCTGGAAAGCGTTTCCCGTGTAATGCCAAAAATAGTGACCAACGAGCAGCGTAAGCTTGCGCAATCGGGACGTGAAATTTTGGCTACATACAGAGAAGCTGAAGATTTGGTAAATATCGGGGCCTACGTAAAAGGCTCAAATCCAGCCATCGACAAAGCACTTGGAAAAATTGACCAGCTGAATAATTTCCTGCAGCAGGATATGTATCAGCACGATTTTGATGCCCAATTATGGCGGCGTTTGGCCGATGTGGTTGGTTCTGAAGTACGGCAGCAGCAGCAGCAGCAAACTCAGGCCGGTGTGGGAGGCAGATAATGAAAAAGTACAAATTTGAGCTCGAGACCGTACTGAAAGTGAGAAATTATCGCGAGAAAGCGCAGCAGCAGAAATACGCTCAGGCGCTGCAGAAACAAACCTCGCTCGAAAATCACAAACAATCACTTATAGATGAATTGAGCTCCTACGCACATTGGTCGAATTCACAAAACGGTGCTATTGATGCTCGTCATTTTCAATATATTGAGCAAAAGCATCAGCAGATTAGAAAAATGGACGAACGCATCGTCCGCGCGAAAAGTGAGACGGAAGCCGAGCGAAAAAAATTGCTGGAAGCACGAAGAAATACAAAGGCGATGGAAAATCTGGAGCATCAACATCGTATGGCTTACTTGAAAGAAATGGATCGCGAAGAACAAAAAGTGATGAATGAAATTGCGACCATCCGATATAACAGAAACGATCGATAATTATGTACGGTAAACGATTTGTTTACATCATACTTGGCTTTATAGCGGCATTTTTGCTGTTTATGGTCATATCGTACTATCTCTACCCGATAATAAATCCCGATGCAGCAGCAACATCAGGAATTGAGGGAGAAATATATTTGTACGACTATGCCGCGTTTGGCCCGGCTGTGGTGGAAGAATTAAAAAAAAAAGTTAGCAGCTTAGAGGAACAACTCGAAGAAAAACGGGGAAAAGAAATGCGTGATCTCGCCACAATCGACTCACTGTTTCAGGTAACCCGCAATCTTGAAGATGACCTCGCTGTGTACGAGCGAAAGGGCGGAGGAACCGGTGCCGGAAATGGCCCCGATCTGAGTCCTTCTGAAGAACAACGGGTGGTTGAGCTCTCAAAAAGCTTAATGCGCCTCGATGAGGATGAACTTGCGCCAATTTTAGCACGCGTAAGCGATCCCATGCTGATACGACTCTACAATTCATCGAACAGTATTCAGCGTGAAAAATTACTTCGGTCGCTCGACCCCAGTCAGGCTGCCGCATTGTTAAGACGGGTAATGTCATGAGTTTCAACGTATTCAAAAAACTGGCTTCATTAGTTGGCGGTTCATCAGAAACCGTTAAAAACACTGCTTCTTCCAAGCAAGCAGGCGGGATAAATGCGGCTAATCAACCTGGAGCGTTTAAAGAAACATTAGGCGCGAATATTGAGCAAAGTAGTCCATCTGAAAAAATGGCCGCCTACTCAAAATCGTTGCTCGGTGTTCGTCAGGCTCATCTCGCAAAACACGATCTTGATGTACAGATTACATTTGATGAGGAACAGCTTCCGGTGAATAAAAAGTCGGGCGAAAATGAAGTTTCGGTTCAATCAAACGGTAATAAAAAAAGAGATGAAGCTAATGCTGATGAAAATGGCTCAGTAAATAAAAGTCAGGGTGAGAACAAATCCGAAGAAACCAAAGCTTCAGCTGAAAAGACAAATTCAAAGAGTTCGGGTGATGTTTCTACATCTGAATCAAAAAATAAGGGTCAGATAACAGAGAATACGTCTCAAAAAGCTGCTGCGGCAGATGTAAAAACAGAGACAAAATCACAATCGCCGGCAAAGACTCAACATCAATCTGAACTGACGTTTTCAACAGAATCAGAAAGCAAATCATCTGAAAAGCCTGCTGTTAGTAAAGATTCTAACTCCGGGACAAAAGCTACGCAAAAAAATACTGCTGCTTCAGGTGATGGAAAAATATCAGAATCACCCAAAAGCAATGTGAAAGCCTCGGGCGGGGATCAAAATCAGAAAACCCCGGCTTCATCTGCTCAACCGGAATCATCCGCACAACAAAAGGATGTTCATTCTACAGAAGCCAAAGCCGCATCTGTAGCAAATAAATCTGGTACATCTTCAACTCCATCTGCACCGCAATCTCAATCTTCTGAACAATCCCGAAGCACCACAGAATCCGGGCAAACTAAAGAACCCACTGTTTCTCAAAAACTGAGTGGAAAAGCTCCGGCCGGTGACAATGTTAAGCCGCAAAAAATCAGTCTGAACCAATTGCTGAGTGGCGGAAAAAGCACTGAATCAACAAACGGAAGCCAGGAAAACCGTTATCAGAAAGCTAATACGTCCGCTCCTCCCGCAGAATTGAAATCGGATGCTACATCTAATAGTGCAACAGACTCGATCAACACATCAACAACAAAGGGCGATGAAGCCGCTACAAAATCCACGAATCCGGAAAAGACAACAGTAAACGGACAGGGTAAAACGGCGGATGTTGATGGTTCGAATAAGCAAAATGTCCAAACAGGTGAAAAATCTGTAAATGGTTCAGCGGATGCGAAACAACCCACAGCCAGCAAAACCCCGAAAACTGCTGAAAATGTGTCCGCCTCTTCAAAGAATCCGATTGAAAATGGATTGAAACCTAAGTCCGGAGATAATAACGGGGCTGAGGCAAAATCGACAAGTCAGCCAACGAATGTTTCATCTGAAGAATCTGCGAAAGGAAAGACCGCGGATTTGAATAAAGAAACGGTTTCTCAATCAACCAACAACTCAACGAAAACAACTTCCGCAAAGTCAGAATCCGGCCAAAAGGGATTATTTGATCCATCTGAGGCAGAAAGTGGAAAAACTCAAAATACATCCACAGAGACAAATAAAGCTCAGGCTGATGTAAAAGCCGAATTCAAAGCCCAGGCCGACAAGAATTTTTCTCCAACGCAGACCCAATCTCAAACCGGAAAAGAAACCGTAG
>Ga0306910_1000511_pt1 | contig 17949 bp, 18 predicted proteins | sample AntRauMFilla2698_FD_190438 | JGI IMG/M metagenome (GOLD analysis project Ga0306910, IMG submission 190438) | Saline lake microbial communities from Rauer Islands, Antarctica - Metagenome Filla 2 #698 (v2) (version 2) | ecosystem: Environmental > Aquatic > Non-marine Saline and Alkaline > Saline ... | reverse complement strand
GCCGCAAACAACGGCAAAGTCCATAAAAGCGGCGATCCTGAACATTGATCTGAACGGGGAGGATGTGTTCCCGCTCACTACCTTGCTTAGGGCAAACGGTGTGCCGTTCCTGTTCCACACCGGCCATGGCACGCGCGCCGATCTGACAGTCGAATTCGTAACTGTGCCCGCATGCCCCAAGTCTGCCCTTATATCATCCGCGGCGTTTCGGGTGAACGTCCGCAGTTGGACAAAAACCTATTGCCAATACCTATGCAGCAAAAACGCTTCTTTTCTGCATGGGCACAATGCACCCCGTTTGACGCTACCAAAACCCCGTTCAAAACCTGAGCAGTTGTTGAAGTTTTTTGGCTCTCTCATGTTAGCGGACATCCGAGCATCATGCGGCATCCGTCACTTTGGGCTCAAAGCCGACTTGCGGCGGTGCAGCACTCGATTATGGACCATCATCGCCCCAGAGGGTTTGCCTCGGTGACCGCTGCCAGCCCAAAGCGGACCCACAGCTCTGGACGCGAATTTGCGATAGCTGTCCTCCGCCGCGCGTGTAGCGAACTGGTAAGGTGCGGGACAAAACCGCCTTTGGCATTTTTTCGACCAGTGGCTGCTTTTTCTATGCCACTCTTGCAGCGAAACGCAGTATCGGCGGAGAACGTACTTTCGCTGCGGGAGCGGCGGGGCAGTTTGCAATAACCGAAGCTGACATTCGACAATCTCAGATCTATGGTCGGTGCTCGGCTGCGGAAGGCTGATGAAACGCATCTTGCGCTCTTTGAGATGAAGCTAATGGCAGCATCCCTTGCTTGAGTTTCTCAAATATTTACTGCCCGCGCAGCCAAGAGGTATCTTGACCAGAGCAAAGTAGCTTCCATTAGAGGACAAAAAGAGAGGTCCAAATCGGGGTTTTATTGGGCATAGAGCAGCAGTCATGGTTAACTACATCTATACATGTCCTCGAAAGGTCACTTTCTATCCTAAGTGTTTTTTCACCAATGGAATTTATGATTGAAATTTCTGCTGCACTGCGACGCGGTAAGCAACCATTGTAGGAATTTCGATGCCAACTTACACTATAACGGCGTTTACTCCCACTGACGCTGCCAATCTTACAACACCTGGAGCCGCAGGCGCATTTCCGACAACTGGTGACGAATACCGCCTACGTTCCGATTGGTCGAATTCTACAAATGCACGTACAATCACAATTACTGACGATGATCCAACGCTTGCCGGTGACCCAAGAGGAACTGCCAATGGTGACTCGTCTCAGCAAACGGCGGTCGTAACAGATCCAAGTGGCGCGACGGTTACCAGTGGCTTCATACATGCGGGATACGCATTCGTTATAGAGGGCCCGGACACGACGCCCCTGACCATCTATTCACTTTATATCGGTAACACCTTGGTAGGTTATGCTGCTGATGGCCCGGTACAGCCCGGCGCGAACTATCTCGTCACTGATTCCTATAATCCAACGGCTTCGCTTGCCCCGTCCTACAGCAGTTTCGATCCGCAGAAATACGAACAGGCACCCGACAATGCGATTAGCGGCACCGAAAGGCAGGATAGCCTTGATGGAGGAGCCGGGAACGATACGATTTTTGCGGGAGATGGAAATGACACGCTGCGCGGCGGCGATGGCAACGATACGCTGGACGGCGGCGCAGACGAAGACAGCCTCGGGGGTGGCGCCGGCAACGACAGCATCATTGGTGGTGCTGGTGCCGATACCCTCGCTGGCGGCGATGGCGACGACTATATCGAAGGGGGGGCGGGCGATGACTTCCTGACCACAGGTCTGGGTCAGGACACTTTGATGGGCGGTGACGGCAACGACACGCTGATGAACTCTGACGGCGATGACAGCCTTGATGGTGGTGCAGGCGATGACAGCATCGTCGCGACTGGCGGCATGGATACGCTGCGCGGTGGCACCGGTGCCGACTATATGGACGGGGGGGATGACGCCGATACCTTTATCATTGAGGATAGCTTCGGCAATGACACGATCATCGGCGGTGAAGGTCTCACCGACGGTACAGATGTAGACTCCGACACTATAGACGGCGGCACACTCAGCGGAAACGTCACGGTGTCCTTCACCGGTGACGAGGCAGGCACAATCACCGACGGCACCGACACGATCACATTCAGTCAGATCGAAAATGTCTTTAGCGGCAGTGGCGACGATGTACTTGACGCCAGCAGCGAAGGGGTGGGTGTCGGCCTGTTTGGTGGAGCGGGGTCGGACACGATCACCGGCGGCACCGGAGATGACTATGTTGAAGGGGGCGATGACGCTGATACGCTCATCCTGCGCGATGGCTTTGGCACAGATACGATTATCGGCGGTGAGGGTGGCGTAGATTTCGACACCATCGACCTGACCGCGCTGACTGTTCCCGTCACGGTCACCTTCACCAGTAGCGAGGCTGGCACGATCAGCGATGGTACTAATACCATCACTTTCGCCCAGATCGAACATCTGGTCCTGACCGATCAGAACGATACGGTAGATGCCGTCACAAATTGGGCGGGCGCCGTCTATGTTGACGGCGGCGGGGGGGATGACAGCATCGACGGCGGCGTTGGTCTTGGCGCGGGCGATACACTCATCGGCGGCGCAGGCAACGACACCCTGCGCGGTTGGGACGGCGACGACATCCTGATTGGCGGCGAAGGGAATGACGTGCTCACCGGCGATCAGGGCGCGGACAGTCTGGACGGCGGTGTAGGCGACGACCAGCTGAGCAGTTATGGCGGCGCAGCCACCCTTTCGGGTGGCGACGGGTCCGATCTCTTTACCATTTTTGATTCTTCCGTGGCATTTGGGGGCACACCGGGCATTGACGGTGTTGTCATCGACGGCGGCGAAGGCGGCACCGATCAGGATCTGGTGTCGCTCGCATCCTTCGCTACCGGCGCAACGGTCACGTTCACCGGTGACGAAGACGGTATCATCGCAGCAGGGGGCGAGACTGCCAATTTCACCGGGATCGAAGCCTTCTATGGCTCCAACTCGGATGATTTTTTCGATGCATCGGCCACCTATTCGGGACTTGTTGGTGGTGCCCCCGGCATCACTATCTATGGGCTGAGCGGCAATGACACCGTACTGGGCGGGCGTGGCGGAGACACAATTGAGGGCGGAGCGGGCCTCGACTCGATCCGCGGCGGCGCGGGCAACGACAGCATCGACGGCGGCGATGATAACGACAAGCTCTACGGCGAGGCGGGATCGGATACGCTAAAGGGGGGGATGGGGAACGACACGCTGGATGGGGGCGCTGACAACGACTATATTGTCGGCGGGGACGGTAACGACTATATCGCCAGTTCCAATACCAACAGCGGCGACGACACGATCGAGGGCGGCCTCGGCAACGATATCATTTATACTGGTAGCGGCAGTGACTGGGTAGATGGGGGCGACGGACGAGACACAATCTACCTCGCGGGGGGCGAGAACACGGTCTTTGGCGGGGCAGGTAACGACCGCATTACCACGTCGGGTGTTGGCGGTTCGTCCAGTATAGATGGTGGCACTGGCGACGACGTCATCTCGACATACAACGGTGCGAATAACGCAGACACCGTTGAGGGCGGCGATGGCAACGACATGATCAGCACCTTTGACGGTGATGATTCAGTCTCCGGTGACGACGGAAACGATACCATCGATGCAGGCGCGGGTGACGACACCATTACAGGTGGTACCGGTAATGACAGCCTCACGGGCGATGGTGGTGACGATATATTCCATTACAATGCTGGCGACGGCGCAGATACAATCACCGACTTCAACAGCGGCAACACCGGTATCCTTAATGACGGCGACAGCACCAACAATGACTTCATCGACCTATCAGCCTTTTATGACGATATCTGGGAACTGCACGCCGACCAGGCGGACGACGGCATCCTCAACCAGTCCAACGATGGCGTGGACGGGGCCGACTATTCGGACAACGAAAGCTTTGGTGGTGGCGGGATCACCTTCACCGGGGCCAGCGCAGACAATGCCTCCTTCACGGCGGAAAATACCAATGTCGTTTGCTATTCCTGCGGTACATGGATCGACACACCAGACGGACCTCGGGCGGTGGAGACGTTGCATCCTAGCGATCTGGTTAATACTGTAGATCATGGACCCCAGCCGATCTGCTGGGTGCGCAGCAGTGACCATCCGCTGGAGGGGCTCGCAGTTGAGGACAAACCCGTTCTAATCAGCGCTGGTGCACTTGGCCTGGGGCGTCCAGCACAAGACCTGATCGTATCGCCGCAACACCGCATCTTTGTCGGTGGAGGTGGGCAATTGCTTGGTCCTTTCAAGACCGAGGCCTTTGCCCCGGCCAAATCCCTGACATCACTACAAGGCATCCGCCATATGAAAGGCAAGTCCAAAATCACATGGATACATTTCGCATGTGACCGTCACGAGCTCGTCACAGCCAATGGTTGTCTGTCAGAATCGCTTTTGCTTGGTCCAATGGTATTAAATGGGCTGACGACAAGAGAACGCCGCGCTCTGATCGACTTCTTCGGGCCTGCTTCGTCTCCCGACTTGGCCCTTAATGGGGCACCAGCCCGCGTGCCACTCAAGGTCGGGGAGGTTCGCCGCCTTCTCACAGAATATGCAAAGGCTAAAAGGCACCACAACGAAATGGCAATCCGCAAATGGGACTGGGATCTTGCCGCAGAAAGATACGATGCGGAGCGTTTGCGTGATGCAAGGTCACCAGACCGCTCCCGCGCTATGGCTTCCAGAGCCGGTTAGGTCAAAGCTTACATCAGATGCACCCGCAGCGAGCAAACACCTTCCTGCCTGACCGTCGTTTCAACCACGAAAACAAAGAGCATTCATGAACGGCCGGTTTGGCGCAGCCGTAGCGCAGCCATGATTGCTCAAAGTCTGTTTTGGGCCAATATTTTAAGACCCACTTTTCGGCCGCCTCCGGACCGGACATTGGTGCGCGCTGCAGCATCGGAGATTCAGGGCTCTCTCGACACCTTCGCCGCGCACTGGACGAGTGGCCGCTGTTGAGAAATGGACCAGACTTTGCAAACTCCGCTTTCTGCGCATTGCTGACGTTGATGCACGGTGCAGCATTGGCACACTGATCAAATGGGCGGTGAAGGGCCGCTTGTTCCTTTCTGACACTAGCCTCTCGCGGTTGCAGCGAATGACCGGAATCCGCCCATTGAGCAGATAGCCAATGCCAAAAATATTAGCTTCCCTAGTCAGAGATTTTCGAGGCCCTTGCCTGCCGTTTCTGCTGGGCTGCGGCGTCGCCTCCAAACTTTTCAATGCTGGCCTTAGGATGCCATCGCTAGTTCATGAATCTTCGATAAACCGTATTTGCTCTTTCAAGGGAGTCGGCAAGGACATTGCTGACAAGTTGCTTTCTTAGGTACTCAATTTCAAAGGCGTGTTTGCCTAAACTCCCGCATCAGTGCCGCTAGGTTCTTGCCTTCTGCACGCGCCATTGCACTGGCCTGTCCGTGCTTCCAGTTTGGGTGCGCATTACCAGCTCCTACGCCGCCCCGCGCGCCATGCATCCTGCAAACGCTCCACCCCCTAACCGCCGGGCTTTTGCAGGGATGGCCGCTGCGTTTTGATTTCGCGCTGCATCGGGGCGCACAGTGCATGGGGTAAGCGTCACTTTTCATCATCCGCCCTCCCCTCCCTTGGTCACGTTCCCTACTATAGCCTGCCCGCCACTTTCCACCGTCACACGCTCAACGCGCACTGTCTGCCCCTTGCTGCGGTATCGCTTCAGCGTGTCCATCTGGGCGGCGTAGGTGCGCCCCAGCTTGTTCAGCGCGCGCTCCGCTGCATCCTGTTGCGGGATGTTCTCAACGTGGTTCAGTCTGCGTGCTAGCATCATGGTGGCTTGGTGAACCGCTGCCATCTGTGTGAACAGCAACGCTTCGGCTGCATCCTTCGGTGCCATCGCATCAAGAAACCCTATCGCGAAGTTTGAAGCAACTTCGTCGATCCGTTTCGAGTGCGACCCCATGCAGGCAATATGCCCGATAAGCCCAAGGGCAACCGCCTTACCCGTGGTCGGGTTAGATATCCGGCTAAAGTCTCCGTCAATCTCGATTCCCAAAATGTCACTTTCATTTTCGCGAAGCTGCAAGGACGGGGGCTTGCGGTCGGTAGTCTTCAGGCTTGACGCACGCTTATTTTCTATGTCAGTCGACATTGTCGCATTCCTTCGGGGTTTCCCATTGCTTCGTTAATCCGTTCCAGTGTTGGCTTTTTGGCCCGTGCCGCTCCCACTCCGACAGCATCCGCCATGCGGTCAGCGAAACAACGCGGCCCGTCCATGTCAGGGGTCCCCCGTCAAAGCTGGTGCCGTGCGGGTGCTGGTCGATTCGATCCGAAGCAAATTCGGGTTTCTGGGCGGGGGGCATTGCGACACTCGCGACAATCGCGACACGGGGCGCAGGTATTGGTGCCGGATCCTGCACCTTCGATTGCACCGAAGGGGGCGGCGTGCCCCCCTCGATTTCCGTTAGCGCCTGTTGCACATCAAACCATATGCGTGCCGCCCTTCACGATACGCCAGCATTCCGCCCGCGCAGCGCCGCGCACATGCGTGCCGGGGTCGAGCGGGACAATCCAGCCGTGCTGCTCCAGTAGGGCGAGAGCCGCGCGCGCCTTTGGGCTTTCGCGCAGGGGGTTGGGGCCAAGGCGCACAACATCACGCACCATGATTTCTGGCTCTGTCCATCCATCCAGCATCCACTTGCGCAGGGCTTCGGTCCGGTCAATTTCCACAGATACCGTTGCCGCATCGGCCAGCCGTACCGCTTCGGACAAATGAAACTGCGCCAAGTCGATGCCGTTACCCATATCGGCAGAGGTCACTTCGGGCGCGTTGAGGTCGCCCCACATCGTCAGCACGCCTGCAATGCGCGCCGCCTGTTCTGCGGATTTACTGGCATACCCCGGCAAGCGGTGCAGATTGCCGCCCGGTGCCTGTGCTGCCTCTACAGCGTCCGCATAGCGAATCAACAACGCCCGCGCGCCATCCGACAACGGTAGTGTGCGCGGCTGCAATTCGCGGGTGTCAGGGTCCATAGGCATGGTCGTTTCGAGGATATCGCGCAGCCGTACCCCGAAGCGGTCGAGTGCGCCATCATCTCGGCGCATGTTCCCATGCAACCGCGTGCCAATGGTGCTGTGCGGTTCGCAGATCAGAAAGCGGGGCAGAAAGCCCATATCCGCTGCCATCGGGTCCGCCATGAAGCCGCGCGCCACGCCGGGTTGCACCATGAGATGCACGGCCAGCCGCCGCCCGAACAACGTCGAGTGTCCATCACCAGAGCGGGTGCGCCGGATCGGGTTGCCCATCCAAAGGTCATTCAACGCGGCCAGCGTCTTTTGCCGGTTCTCCGAGTTCATGGCGTGCCCGCCCAGAAACTGCCCGCCTTCGTCACTGAAGATGCCAAGGGACGGTTGGCCGGTCGCAAACAGACGTGTCAGCCCCTCAAAGGTTGGTTCGGTCACGGTTCGGTCAGTGGACGGGGGTGCCGCCGGTTCCGCGCCCAGCGCATCAAGATCCGCGCCCGCTGCGGTTTTCTTCTCGCCTTTGCCGCGCTTGGCGTCGGCCAGGATCCTATCGCGCTCGCCTTTCCAGAGTGCCTGCGCGTTAAGCCATGATTTCATATCGTCGCGCTGGGCTTTGCCTTGTTCGCGCTCATACTCACGTAGAGACGCCATTAAAGGCGCATCGCAGCTGGATTTGCGCGCGCCACTGCCTGCGATGGTCAGCAGGTACAGCGACAGCGCCCGCGTGCCGCCCAGCGTCTCTACATCCGCGAAGCCCTGCACGGCCAGCGATGCCACGGCCAGCGCCGATGCCGCAGGAATTGCCAGCGGTGCCTGCGTCATGCCCTGTACCGCCTGCGCGGCGTCGACCAGCGGTCCCAGCGCCTGCATTGGATAATCTGCACCGGCTGCGATTTCGCGCAAGAGCGGTTGCGGCCCTTCGGGCGTGAAGGGTGATGGTGTTGGAAGAACCTGCATCACGCGGCCCCCTTTCCGGTCAAAATATCGTTCCAGTCGCGCCCGTCAGGGGCAGGCAACAGCGATACCTGCCACCCCAAGCCGTGCGCGCGTGTTGCCAATGCCTGCGCCGCTGCACGACCTGCTGCATCGCCATCGGGGGCAATCGTCAGCCGCCCCGGCGCATCCGGCAGGTGCAGCCCGCGAATCCCCGAAGTAGACAGCGCCGCCCAGACGGTAGCAGGGGCGTGCAGGAGTCCGCTGGGCAGGCTCAACGCCGTCTCAATGCCTTCGGCCACCACAAGCGGGCCGGAGCAGTCAGACAGACGCACAGCGCCGCCCTGCACCGCGCCCAGCATTGCCTTGGGCGGCGTCACATCAGCCTTGCCGCTGCCATCATCGCGCAGATAGGTGCGATGCACCGCGAAGCCTGCGCCGCCCACGACCAGCGCCACCAATGCCGGAAAGCGTTTGGCGCTCGCGTGCCAGCACTGCGGATCAACCCGAAGGGTTTCGGGAAGAGGGCAGGAAATGCCCCGCCCCCTCAGATAGCTTTCTGCAACTGTGCCCGCGACAGGCTGCGCGCCCGTCCAGAGCCGCTGCGCCTGCTGCGCGCGCTTCGCATCATCCTTGCGCTTTTCTGCTGCAAGCTGGGCGACGACAGCCGTATCCGGCAGCGTGTAGGTGCCACGTGTGACACCTGCGATTGTCGCAATGTCGCGATAGTCGCAGCCGCCCTTCTTGCAGTTCAACAGCAGCTTGCCGCCGGTGCCATCCGCCAAAGTCAGCGCGTTCTGCGCTTTATGGCCTTCACATTGGCACACGGGGCAAGGCGCGCAGCCATAGCGCCCGTACCATTTGCCGCGCAGGGTTTGGGTGAGGTGCTTTGCATCCATCACGAAGCCCCCCAGATCAGCACAGCCAAGGCGTGCGCCTGTGCTTCGGTCAAACCGTGAAGGCGACGCAGGTAGAGAATTTGCAGTCTGGTCATATCGCACCCCCCTGCATCCCGCGCGTCACGGTCGAGCGCAGGACATAGCGTCCGTGGGTGCCTGCAAACTCGCCTTCGTGCGGTTCGTGGATGGTGTCGATCTCGATACCCATGCCGCGAAGGTCGAAGATGTACGCGCTCCACCGGGGTGCCGGGTTGTCGATAGGGGTGCAGCCTGAATTGCCAGCAGTGCGCAGCTGGTGGAGCGCCCATTGCACGCGGCCAGAGACAACTACGCGGAACATATCGCCACCGGTTGTATTGACGGTGTAAGATGAGCCGCCGTTGTGGCGCGTTGGTTTGCGCTGTGCTATGATTTGTTTACTAGCCGCTCTACCATGGCTATCTACCCGGCCCGGTTCCTGTTGACGCAGGTTCCGGGCCTCTTTCTTTGTGCGGCTCATATTAAGCCACCGTTTCGCGCATGGCGCGCAGGTGCGTTTCAACGTCGCCTTCCGGCCAGTAGAGACGCCCGCCCAGCTTTACCGGCTGGGGCAGACGCCCCGCCGCAAGGTCGAGATAAATTGCAGAACGTGACTGCCCGCCAAGCTTGGCACGCAGTTCGTTTAGAGTGAGGTAGGTTTGCATATCGCAACATCCTTTAGTGTTTCGGATGGTGCAAAGATGTCATTTTAGAATTGGCAACGCTTACCAAGGCTTGCCAACTATCTTTCAGAAGTTAGCCACGAATTGCTTTAAGATCGGCTCTAACAGTTCGTTTTTTTACACTAATGTTATGAGCTGCCTCAAGTTTTTGGATCAGAAATTTTTCTAGGGCACCTCCCTTTAACCGAGTCGTTGCCAGAAGCGTCAAAATAATATCCCGCCTGTTTGCTACCTTAGTCGCGGCACGCCTGTTTTTGGTTTCACGTAATCCGGTCAGGTGTTTTGACTGCTTGCGCCCAATCGCAGAATGAGCGCGGTTCCTTACTGAAAGTTCAAATTCCCTAGCTGTCGCACCAGCTACAAACATACTTTCGGCAACCAACAAGCTGTTGCCGCTATCGTGAGGGGTGCGACACGCAGTTAACCAACAGAGATAACATTTTAGCGCCAGCCAATCATCGCCGTGTTCTTCCAACCCCTCGCAAAGCAAACCAATCACTGGAAGAATAGCTTCATATCTCGCTTCAGTGAGTTCGGGATACACCAACGGAAAGCCCCAAAAAATGCGCGGCAGCCCCAATTCACAAGCCCTTTCGAGTGCGCCTTCCATATAGTCTATGACGTGGTCATTGTAGCACAACAATCGCGACGGCTTTTCAGTTAGGATTCCGGTGTTGCCAAGCTCTCTTATTTGACTGGAACTTGGTGCAAAATCATCATCGAATGATACTCCTTCATTATTCAGTGATTTGCTTTTGGCAGCTTCGATTGCGTTAGAACCGCGTTCAATCCGTTTTGAGTTTTCAATAGATGAAAATGGTTGGGACTCGGGTTTCCTCACCGTACTTTCCCCATCAACTTCACCACCTGCCCACCGCCGCCGGTCACATGGTTGGCCCAGCGGTCGGCCAATGCGCGGCGTTGCTCCAAATAATCCGTGCGGCGATAGGCGCGCACCACCCCGCCATCCACCACATGCGCCAACATCCCTTCGGCCACTTCATGCGGCGCGTCGGTCGCTTCGGCCAGCCATGTGCGCAGGCTGGCGCGGAATCCATGCGGGCGCGCTTCCAGCCCGCGCCGTTCCATATGCCGTGAAAGGGTCATGTCGCTGATTACCCCGCCGCGCGTGTTGGGAAACAAAAAGCCGTTGCGAGCGTGCGGGCGCGCAAGGTCGATTATGCGCTGGGCTTCGTGCGACAGGGGCACGCGGAAAGGGGCGGTTGCGCCCTTGCGGCCCTTCATTTCTTCCGCTGGCACGGTCCATACGTCTCCGTCGATCTGGTCGAGCCGGATCTTGCGCAGCGGGCCAGAGCGCAACCCTGTCAGGATCAATAGCCGCATTGCAAGGTGTGTCAGGGTCGGCTCTTCTAGGGTGGCGTAGAAGGCCGGGACATCTGGCCACATCATCGCGGGGATGTTCTTTGGCTGGTGACGCGTTTTGCCCAGCAGCGCCTTGGCCTTTTCAGTCGCTTGCAGATCCACATCCAAGCCGAGCGCCGCCGCATGCCGCAGCACGATTGCGAGCCGGTTCATCGCCTTGCGCGCCGTGTCGGCCTTCGTGTGCCAGATAGGGGCCAGCGTGTCGCGAATGTCGCGTTGGTCTAGGTCCGTTACCGGCACGCGGCCCAACTTTGGCAGAACGTGTATCGTTAGAGGCGAAAGCCACCGGCCCGCTGTGCCATCCCCTTTCAATTCAGCCTTGCGGGATTCAAACGCATCTGCGGTCAATATCTCGAGCGTGATATCCTCGTGCCGCGCGGCCCGCTCTTCGGCTTCACGCTCTTTAATGGGGTCGCGGCCCGCCGCTGCCACTGTACGCCACCTCTCCGAAAGCTTGCGCGCATCTGCCAGCCCTAATGCGGGATAGCCCCCCAGACCCATTTCGCGCCGCCGCCCGTGAACAGTCACACGCTGCACCCACTGCGCGCCGCCGTCATCGCGCTTCACCAGCCAAAGCCCACCACCGTCACAGTGCTTACCCACGGGGGCAGATTTCATAAACTGCGCAGAAAATCTACTTTTCGCCCGCATATCCTATCCCCCTAAATATCCACCTTAGGCTAGTGGATAAGGACGAACACGGCAAGACAGTTCGGGACAGTCAGGCTCATACTTTTAGGGGGATACAGTCGAAAGTGAACATATAAAAACACTTTAAAACAAGGGCTTGGCTCCTCTTCTGGGCACCAAATTTCCTCAAAATGAATTGTAGAAATTAGATATTTGGCGCTGCTGGCCCGCACTTTAAACTCGATTAACGGCACCAACCTTGTGTGCTGGCACTCGACAGTGATCACTCTATAGTATCGCCATGTTCGACCAATGGATCCGTTGATGGCTTCTAACCCTTATCACAACACCAAGACTGCTCTTCTAGCGATGGGCAGGCAGCAGGTTTGGTCGTTGATGGCGTCGCTTTTCGGAGATCTTGCGCAGGCCGAGGGAAGCACGATCGACGGCCCCGTTCTCTCTGCCATTATGAAGGAGATGGACGTGCGGCCAGAGGCGGTGCGTGTTGCACTTTACCGGTTGCGCAACGATGGTTGGATCGTGTCGGAAAAACTCGGGCGCACGGGACGTCACAGCCTGACGATCACAAGCCGCGCAGAGACATTGGCGGCCTCTGCCAGAATTTACGCCAGCCCTCTTGCGCAGGAGAACGGGTGGCAAGTCATCCTGACCCAATATACCGAAGCCCACTGTGCGGCAGAGCGTCAGGGATTCGCAGCATTGATGCCACGAGTCTATGTCGGCAGTTTACAACTGGCCGCTCCTGAGGGTGCTCTTGTTTTGACAGGGTCGGATGTACCCGATTGGCTGCGCGAACAGCTTGCTGCCGTAATGCTGGAGCAAGATTATGAAGCTCTGCTGCCCCACGTGAAACAGGCTCACGAAACACTTACGCACGGCATGCTGACTCCGCTGCAAACGGCGGTGCTGCGGTGCCTTCTCGTACACAACTGGCGTCGCATTATTCTGCGCCACCCATCGCTTCCACGTGCATTGCTGCCCAACGATTGGGCGGGGCATGAGTGTCATCTGCTGATCGACGCACTTCTCAGTCGCTTTCCGCGGCCGGAAATCGACACTATCATGCCGAACTGACGGTACAGCGCTTTCACCCAGATTTTCCCCGCTATATAGAGTAAGACATGACAAACACCGTATATCAGAACGACCTGCCGGATGACCTCGATCTTGGGTCTGTTGTTGCCATTGACTGTGAAACCATGGGACTGCATCCGCACCGCGACCGGCTTTGTGTGGTTCAACTGTCAGGCGGGGACGGTAATGCGCATCTGGTCCAGATCGCCCGCGGCCAGACCGAAGCACCGAACCTGTGCCGTCTGCTGGAAGACCCCGATGTCCTCAAATTATTCCACTTTGGCCGGTTCGATATCGCCGCGATGCTTAACGCCTTTGGCGCGGTCACGGCGCCGGTGTACTGCACTAAAATCTCAAGCCGCCTGATCCGCACGTTCACCGACCGTCACGGCCTTGCGAAACTCTTGCAGGAATTATTGAACGTCGACATCTCCAAACAGCAACAATCCAGCGATTGGGGCGCGCCCGAGCTGACGAAGGCGCAGATTGATTACGCGGCCTCCGATGTGCTGTACCTCCATCAGTTGCGCGATGCCCTCAACATCATGCTGGAGCGGGAAGGCCGGATGGATCTGGCGCAATCGTGCTTTGATTTCCTGCCTACCCGCGCGCAGCTCGATCTGGCGGGATGGCCCGATACGGACATCTTTGCCCACGCATGAGACAGGCGCCGCGATGATGAGGCCGGACCGCTATTCACGCACGGTCGCGTTGCTGAAAGTGGCGTTCCCGCTGGCAGCTCTCGCTCTTTTGTCCACACTGTTTCTCGTGGCCCGCGCAATGAATACGGAAACCGTGATCCCCTTTGCCGACAAGGAGATACAAGACCGGCTGCGCGATCAGCAAATCACCGGACCTTTTTTTTCGGGTACGACGCAGGACGGTGACCAGATGTCTTTCTCCGCTGATAAACTGATCACTCTGCGCGACGCTGTCGGCACCAACCGCGCCGAAGGCGTAACGGCACAAATGCAGACAGCGCAGGGCGCCACGTTTCAACTTCAGGCCGATGTGGTCGAGCTGGATATCGCTGATGGTGCCGCGCTCATGACGGGGGACGTATCGGTTGTGACCTCAACGGGATATCTTGTGAATACCGCACGCCTGACCTCTCTGATCTCGACACTCGATCTCACTGCACCGGAGACAGTCGACGCAAAGGGCCCGTTGGGAACATTTACTGCCGGAACGATGAGGGTCTTTTCCCCAAAAGATGTGTCGGGCACGCAAATGATTTTCAGTGGCGGCGTGAAACTGGTATATCTCCCCTAACCAAGTAAGAAAGTACGCGTATCATGGGCCTTCGTTTGTTGCTGACAGCGCTTTTTGCGGCGCTCCTTTCGACTTCGGTGATGGCGCAGGGGGCCAATGTCGCGTTCGGGACCATAGCGCAAGACACCAGCCTGCCGGTTGAGGTCACCTCGGACGAACTGTTCGTTGACCAACAGACCGGAGAGGCAGTTTTTAGCGGCAACGTGGTCATCGGTCAGGGTGAAATGCGGCTATCTGCCGGTCGGGTCGTGGTGGTGTACCGCGCCGAATCTCAGGGAATCGCAACCATGCAAGCAACGGGCGGCGTCACGCTGGTATCAGGCGACGACGCGGCAGAATCGGAGCGCGCGGATTATAGCATCGACGAAGGCACCATCGTGATGAGCGGCAGTGTTCTGCTGGCGCAAGGTGCAAGTGCGATCAGCGCCGATACCATGACCATCCGGCTGCGGGACGGAACCGCGCAAATGTCGGGTAACGTGCGCACCCGGCTGCAAACGGACGGCAATAACTGATGCCTGATCTGACCGTTGCCGAAGGCAGTGCGGGCCTGCGCATTTCCAACCTGCGCAAATCCTACCGCAAGAAAATCGTGATACGTGATTTCTCGATGGAACTCCGGCGCGGGGAGGTCGTGGCGCTCCTTGGCCCGAACGGTAGTGGAAAATCGACGACTTTCTATGCGATCGCGGGTCTTGTGACGCCCGAAGGCGGCACGGTTCTGATTGACGGAAAGGATGTAACGACCCTGCCGATGTACCGCCGCGCCCAGCTTGGCATCGGTTATCTGCCGCAGGAAATGAGCATCTTCCGGGGGCTGTCGGTCGAAGAAAACATTATGGCAGTTCTCGACATCGTCGAGAAGGACCGCCGCACCCGGTTGCTGCGTCTCGATGAGCTGCTGAGCGAATTTTCAATCGAACACCTGCGCCGGGCGCCTGCCATGGCCCTGTCCGGCGGCGAGCGTCGCCGCGTGGAAATCGCGCGTTGTTTGGCCGCGAACCCCAAGTATCTCCTGCTCGACGAGCCTTTTGCCGGCGTCGATCCGATCTCGGTCGGTGATATACGGCATCTTGTGGCGGATCTGAAAAAACGCGGAATCGGCGTTTTGATCACCGACCATAACGTGCGCGAAACACTCGAAATCGTCGACCGCGCGTATATCCTGCACGACGGCCGCGTTTTGATGTCAGGTACGCCCGACGAGGTCGTCAATAACGGTGATGTGCGCCGCGTTTATCTTGGTGACAATTTTAAGTTCTCTTAAGCAAATTCCCGCGTCGGGAGTGTGGGGTTTCATCATAAATGATTGACTTTCAACGGCCTCTGCCCGTCTAATCAGGTATGGCGAGATTGCTGTGCACGTTTGATATAACCACGCCACCCCCGGGTGAGGCGTCGTATTTCAAGCAAGGGGCAGTCGCCATTATCCAGCATCCGACTGCAAAGGCCGGTGCCCCGACGGGGCATTGACTGTCGTCGGGTAACACACTTGAAGGAGACATTATGCGGTACCAGATCAGCGGAAAACAAATCGACATCGGCGAAGCCCTGCAAACGCATGTTAAGACCGAGCTCGACATCGCCGTGCAAAAATACGCAGAGCGTCCGACGGATGCCCTCGTCGTGTTCTCGAAGTCCGCTCATGAGTTTGTCTGCGAAGCGACAGTACACCTGTCCACCGGGCTTACGGCCTCTGCAAAGGCCCACGCAACAGAGATTTATGCCGCTTTCGATGCGTGCAGCGAAAAGATGGAGAAACAACTGCGGCGGTACAAGCGTAGGTTGAAGGATCACCACCGTGAGCGTGCATCGCCCGTTGAACTTTTGGGCGCTTCGACGTATATCTTGGCCTCTGATCAAGATACGGATGCGGATGAGCCAGATACACTCAACCCTCTGATCATCGCAGAGATGCAGACGCAAATCGCGACCCTGTCTGTCGGTGAAGCGGTCATGCAGATGGAATTATCCGGCGCGCCAGTGTTGGTGTTTAAAAAAGAGGGCAAGACCGGCGTAAATGTGGTGTACCGCCGCGAAGACGGCAACATCGGTTGGATTGACCCTGCATAGAGAAGCAGTTATGCGCGCGCTCACACGCACGCTGAGTTAAGGGCAGGCAGAAACATGAACTTCGCAAAGCTTCTAACGCCCAAGGCAATAAAAGTGCTGTCGTCGACCACCAGCAAAAAACGGCTTCTGACGGAGCTGGGTGATCTGGCGGCTTCCGCCTACGGCTTTGATTATGCCGAAGTTCTTGCAGCACTTCTTGCCCGCGAAGCACTGGGGCCCACAGGAGTGGGCCGCGGTGTGGCGCTGCCTCATGCGCGCCTTGATGGTGTGACGAAAGTCACCGGAATGTTTGTTCTGCTGGAAAAGCCCGTTGATTTCGGATCAGTGGACCGGCAGCCGGTTGATATTACCTTCGCCCTGTTTGCCCCCGAGGACGCGGGCGTGGAGCATTTGAAGGCGCTGGCGCTGGTATCGCGTACCCTGCGGGATAGCGCAATTTGTGCCAAATTACGATCTAACCCGAGCGCGAACACGCTCTACACGATTCTGACTGAAGCTGAAGGTGTCAAAGCGGCCTGAAACCCGATCACCGCCAGCGGTCAAATCCGAACATCATATAGTCACGTTGATACACCTCTGCGCCCAGCGCTTCGACTTCGTCATCGTAAAAATCGGCCAAGGCATAGGGACCATGAGATCCCGCCGGTGCAATACGAGGGGTATCGCGATATCCAACGTGGGCGGCCAGCAGGACTAACTCCTGCGCAAGTGTATCTTCACGCAGTATCATATCGGGATAGGTGAATTCGCCAAAGCCCAGCACCACCTCGGCTTGTGTCGCCCATGCCGGGTCGACCCGGACGGCTGTCTGCCCTGCCAAGTTCCCTTTCAAAAATGTAAGGAAAGCCAAGAAAGCGGTGCGATGCGCCGCGATATCAATGCTGTTTTCTTTGCCGTCCTCTGGCAGCGGTAGCTTGTATCGTCGCACAAGTGTGCGGCGCAATTGTAAATAACTCCCCTTACCGCTGTTCAGAATACGGTGGCAAAACACTTCATGCGCGCGCAGAAGTGGGTGGCGCAAAACGGCAAAACTTCGGTGGCCTTTGTTTTCGCGTTTCCATTGGCGCAGATCCTTCTGCGTCATCTTCATGCCCAGCGCGTTCTGCTTTTCACCGTCGAGCGCGGCAAGCCAACGGCGCACTTCCTGCTGCGGGCCACCCGCGATCGGCATGAATAACAGCGGTGCTTTAACCCCGACAACATATCCCGGTACATTGGGGCCGCGACGCGGCTCGAAATTCGGCGTGCGGGTCAGATCAAACCGGTCCAAGCGCGATAGGGCCTGCTCCATCACATCAAAATTGCTCACCTTTTCTGACAGCGGGCTGGGATTTTGTTTCTTAAGATTCTTGTCCAATTCTTCCAGCATCTCGGGTACCCCCAGATATGTCGCGATCCCGTTCATCACTTCGACGCTTTGCAGATCCTCATAGGCCACGTAAAACGCGGTCTGCCCGCTCGTCTGAAGACGATTCATCAGTCTAAGCTGGAAAGACTGAAGCGCTTCCAGATGCGCCTCGAACTCAGCCGCGTCAAACGTCGCCTTGGCGGCCTTGCGCGCCTTCATATCGGTGAGCTTCCACTGGCCAGTTTCCTGCGCGATCTTCCAGCTGATATAGCTTTCGACCGGATTGCGGGTCAGGATAATCTTGGCGCATTCAGAATCATTCAATACCAGATCCAACACGCGCGGATCATGGTCGTGAAAATAGCGAAATCCGCCCATCGCCGACGGATCATGCCGGATCGCGCGCAGCAGTGCGTATTCCGGGGTCATCCGGCCAGTGATTCCGAAAGTATCCGGCCACCCATTCCGATTTTATCCGGCCACTGATTCCGGAGCATCCGGCCACCCTGTGATGTGATGCTGCGAGGCAATCTGTAA
>Ga0306910_1000510_pt1 | contig 17989 bp, 7 predicted proteins | sample AntRauMFilla2698_FD_190438 | JGI IMG/M metagenome (GOLD analysis project Ga0306910, IMG submission 190438) | Saline lake microbial communities from Rauer Islands, Antarctica - Metagenome Filla 2 #698 (v2) (version 2) | ecosystem: Environmental > Aquatic > Non-marine Saline and Alkaline > Saline ... | reverse complement strand
TCTGAGGGCTTTTTTTTTATTTTAACCCAATCTAACCTTGCCAAGGTTGGAGTCGTCCCGAGACTTCGGGAAATCTCGTCTCTCGCTCATTATTTAGCCTTCAGGTTTCGATCTGAGGGCTTTTTTTTTATTTTAACCCAATCTAACCTTGCCAAGGTTGGAGTCGTCCCGAGACTTCGGGAAATCTCGTCTCTCGCTCATTATTTAGCCTTCAGGTTTCGATCTGAGGGCTTTTTTTATTTATACCAATATCAAAAGAACTATGTGCCACGTCTATATCCTGTATTCCGAATCAAAAGACCGCTACTACATTGGATATACATGTCAGGAGGTTACGATCAGACTCAGTCAACACAACGATGGGTGGTCCCGATCAACAAAATCAGGTATCCCCTGGAAGATTGTCTATACGGAATCATATGAGGGTAAATCAGAGGCCATTAAACGAGAAAACTTCATCAAAAGGCAAAAGTCCAGAGCATTTATAGAATCGTTAATTTACTCCGGGGAGTAAAGCCAAGGTCGGAGTCGTCCCGAGGTTTCGGGAAATCTCGTCTCTCGCTCATTCAATAAGCGTTCTGGAAAGAGTATCAGGACGCTTATTTTGTATCCCGTATGAGAGAACCGGTTTAATGCAAGAAACCCGACCATGTTTGACAGGCACCAATTATCGCTGGATCAAATAAATAGACACCCGCACGGTTATTTTTTGGGGATAAAAATACCTCATCTATTCTTGGTCTTATACTATGGAATGATGCGATAATAGTGGATATCAGCGTTTACGTATGAGTACAACCCAGTCTTTTTTGATCTTTGAAGGCGGAGACCCAAGGTCTTGCTTACTTCCTCCCGGGATCTGTGTTAGCGAACCCGTTTGCAGCGCCCCTCCCTGTAAAGGGTCATACCAGAATAGATCAAAATCACCGGACGCCTTGCTCATATCTATGGTTGCCTGAGAATAATTTGGGATATATGCTGCGTAGATCTCGTTGTGTTTAGCCAAACAAAAACTTTTGGGTTTATCGATTAATCCGTGATCTGGTTTCATTTCCCAATAGTTGAGATACTCTTCAAAAAATATTTTTGCGTGATTGGTTATTTCCCATAATTGATCACGCTGTCTCCAATCTTCAGATGTCAAATCATTTTGTGGACTATTGGCTCCAAAATACCATTCCACACCTGCTGAGCCTGATAATAATGTCCCCCACAGCACTAAATGCGTAAGGCTGGGATGATTTGGGTCGGCTGAGTCCACTTTAGCGCCGGTATGCCACATCCCAATTTCATCCATAGTTACAAGCCATTCGTGTCCGGCATTCATTGACTTTTCTTTAAGATCCATTACGACCTCCGCGGCATCCTCCCGGTCGTGATGCTGTAGCGAAATGCCATCCAAATCAGTAAATCCAAGTAAACTATTTAATACCGGCTCTCGCAGATCTTCATTAGGCAATGTGTGGATTATAACCGGGTGATTAAAAGGATCATTTTTTTTGATATATGTAGCGGCTGCTTTTCGCTGAGCATCAGTTTGAGCTCCTGTTCCAACCCAGGGTGCAGGGCCATTTTCTTCTCCTAAATTCCAGATCAATGCATTGTGGTGTCCAAACCGGGCGATCAATTCCTGAAAGTATAACTTACGGGCAGGCCCCATGTCTCCGCCATCCAGCATGGTTTCATTCTCAGTCTCCTGCAATACCACATGAAGCATAATTCCTTTTGATTGCATGTGCTGAAACAGAATTTCCCATTGCTGTAATTTACTCACATCAAAACGGAAAAAATCATCGGTACTACGATACATCCATACATCCTTTCCGTCCCCTTTTATGTTCAAAGTGAGAAAGTAGATCGCGTTCATTCCTTTAGAAGCCAGGTAATTGGTCGCGCCAATAATTGCTTTTCCTTTTCCATTTTGCCAGGTCGGGTCGCCGGGATTCCAATCCTGTACATGCGGTTCGTAGAAGTGGATCTCCCCCGTTGTTTTGGCTTCACCATCTTTGTTTAAGGCTTCCATCCGATAGGTATTGTCGAAGTCCTTAAAAGCCAAAAAGTTCTCAGGACTATCAGCACCGGCTTTCAGAAAATAGTTGCCTGAATGTTCAAATCTAAAGTATCCATTATCAGCAATCATTCTTCCCTGAGACCTGAAATCAGGCGCTTTCTTTTGGGAGGGGACAACTTCAAACATACCTTTGTTATTGGGAAGTGTGATCTCCTCTGCCGATTCAATGTTTTGCGATATGGCAATGCTGTCCCCTTTAAACAGCGAGGCTGAATATTTCCATTCTCCCAGGTGTTCAGGATTGAATCGGACTTGCCAAACCGAACCTGAATCCGCACTGGTCTCGGCTGCGTTTCCATCGGCAGCATAGAAACCGCGAATTACTTTTGTCGTTTCTTTATGCTCAAATTCAACCAGTAATACATATTGCATAAAGGGATTTTCAGAACTGTATTCTGAGGTATTAGGACCTTCAAATGAAATGGTATGGGGATGCCATTGCTGAATCTGTGGAATAGAGTCTTGTTCACCAATACAACTCAGAAATAGGAAAGCTGAGACGACAAGCAGAATGATATGTTTAATTTTCATACAATAGAGGAAATATATTTTAAAATATCTTGCTTCTAATGAAGGAAAATCCCACCAATATGAAAAGCTATTTTCTCGTTTTATTTTTTCTTGCCAGCACAATTTCGTGTTCTCAATCCGGTTCGGATTGTGATCAGGGGATATTGATTGAAGATGACGGTATGGTGATTGTAGAAACTGAATTCTCAACTCTTTCAAACGGATGGAAACTTCAGGACGAAGTTCAGGGATATTCCGGTGAGGGCTATCTGACATGGATACTTCCCACTAATACTCAGGCCCAAGGTCAGGGTTTATTAAGTTATACTTTCAAGATCAGCCAATCGGGTAAATACACCGTAAAAATAAGGAATTATCATGATTGTGAAGATTTTACGGAATGCAACGATATTTTTGTGAAAATGGATGATGGTTCGTGGGTGAAGAATTTCAACCATACGTTAGGTGAATGGGACTGGAACTCACGCCAGGATATAGATCATGTTTTTTCTGATGCTACTTACGAGCTTAAAGCAGGTATCCATACGCTTTATCTGAGTGGGCGATCTCAAGATTTCAGTATCGATAAAATCGCCATTTTTCTGGATGGGACTCCAAAAGATGCCTATACGACTGCAAAGGCTTCTACCTGTATGTAGAAGAATTTGGAGTACCTGTTCCACTAACACCGAAATAGCGAAGTGGAGGTTCTTTTTACCATCATGGTACATCGAGTAGCCAACTTGTCAGATAAGAAAAAGCAGCAGGTAACTACAGAGTAAACTATGGTGCTAACCGGCAACTTTATTCGACAGGCGATGAGAATATATTGTGTGTAATAAAAAAAATCAGTTACTTAAAACTACACTTATATATTAGCATCTAAAAGTCATGAAAATACGAGTAATAACTGCTCTTTGTATGTTAATAGCCTTCATGGGCTGTTCTGATGCAAAACGTGGTGAAGCTCACGTGCAGGAATTGAAATCTGATAAATTTTACCAGTATTCGATTTGGTGGGCTTTTGTCAACAAAGTTTTTGATGGTGACCTGAAAGTAAATGAACTTAAGAAACATGGCGATATTGGCTTAGGATCATTTGATTTTCTTGATGGTGAATTGGTAATGCTGGATGGTATCCCGTATCGAATTCGTGAAGATGGTGAAATTTCCGTTGGTGAAGATAACGATGAAATTGTGTACGCTAATGCTACTTTTTTTGATGAAGATGGAGCTTTCAAATTAGAAAACCCGTCTGATTACACATCTTTTCAGGCTCAATTAGACAGCTTAATGCCTAATGAAAATTACTTCTACGCTTATGTAGCGCATGGAACTTTTGAATCTATCAAATTAGGCGGTGTTCCAAAAGTAGCCCCACCTTTTGATGACGGTTTAGATGTACTGCTTCCTGAACGACCAATATTTACGGGTGAAAATATTACAGGAACCATGATTGGCTTTTATTGTCCGGAATTCATCGGCAACATAAATGCTGTTGGATACCACTTTCATTTTATCTCTGATGATTTAAAACTGGGAGGACACATATTGGAATTCAGAATGAAAGATGCTGTAGAGGTCAGATATGATCAGATGACAGAGTATCAGTTTACATTGCCAGATAACGATACCTACGAAAATGTTACATTGGATAAGGAATTTCAATACAATAATTAATCATGAGAGATTTTATTTTCCGGGAATTAGACTTCTCTTTTCCTTAATCAAGCAGGGTATACGTTGAGTCTCTAAACAGGTTCCGGTTTTGAAATTGAGTTTTCCTCTCGCGCATGATTCTGCTTTGATATTTGACTGATTTCTTGTTCACTTCCCCAACTTCTAAGAAAAGATAAATCTATGAAAACAATAAAAAAGATTTTTCGACTACTACCTTTATTTCTTTTAGCCCTGCTTCTACAGAGCATGAGTGTATTGGCACAAAACAATGCAGAAATAGAACCGGGTTTTAAAACCGGGAGTCCCACAGATAATTTGCCTCCCTACGTAAAGTTTATAAGCGGTTTTGGAGAACGCCCAAATTGGTCTCATGATGGCAAATTTCTTCTTTTTTTAGATCAGCCTATGGGTGAAGTTTATGAATTAGAACTGGAAACCGGCATTATAAGGCCAAAAACAAGACATTTTAATCATTACGGTTTTACCAGAGCAAAGTATCTGGCTAATGGTGACATTCTGCTTGCAGGGCCCAATGAACCCTTTGATCCTACTGATGAAGAAGAAAGATATATAGCACGCAACATGACATGGTTGTATGTAATGGATAAAAGCGGTGAAAAGTCTCCGGTTCCTTTGAATACTCTTATTGCGGAAGGGCCGGCTGTTTCCAGAGATAAAATGAGAATAGCCTGGACACAACGTGACCGCCAATTACCTGAGTTGGGAAAAAACAGGGCAAAGTTATATATGGCTGACATAGTTTATGAAGATGGAGTGCCGATGCTATCCAATAAGAAAGAGATCTTTGATTCTAAGCAGTTACCTTTTTCACTGGGTGATGCAAGCCTTGAAACACAGGATTTTGTTCCCCCGGAGGATGTAAAAGTAACATTTACCGTGTATACTATTAATGAAGGAAGTAATACGGATGTGTATATGGTAGATAGCGAAACCGGTGAATATGAAGTTATCACCGATTCTCCTTGTTGCTACGATGAGGCCGAAGGAATTTTCCCTGACGGTGAACACACGCTGGTCGAACACGCACCCTCCGACAAAACAGCCTGGCCATTGATTGATCTGTATAAATTGAAATTAGATGGATCAGGCGAAATGCAACGATTAACGCATTTTACTGATTATAAGGGATACAAGGCTAATCAGGGAGTAATTTCAGACGACGGGAAATATATGAGCTTTCAGATAGGAAAGATTGATACAGAACCCGGAGCAGGTTTTGGTTTCCTTATTATGGACCTGGAAGAAGCTGCAAAACATCTGGGTGATTTTAAATCTTATAATGAGTAACAAGGGTACAGGTCTTTTTTGGAAGGGCATCCTTTAAATAGTTATTAAAAATTGAGTGCTACAATGAGGAAAATGTTGGGTTGTTTTGCCATCCAGTATTTTCCTCGTTCAGTTTATAGTAACTGAGTCCCCAAAACATGACCAACTACTCAGACTCCGAATAAAATCAGTAATGGATAATCATAAAGTTGACCAGCCAACTTCATTACTGTTAGTAGCTGTAACTTTTACTACTTTATTTGCAATGAAACGAGTTATTAAACCCATTTGATTATGCTTACTAATTTTAAAATCTGTGCTATTCTGTTAAGCTTTTTACTTACTGCCTGTATTGGTAATAATCAGGGACATCTCAGGGTGGAGGGTCAGGAAATTGTAAATGATAACGGAAATTTTATTATCAGAAGTATTGGTACCGGGAATTGGATGATTCAGGAAGGATATATGATGCAGTCAACGGATGCGGGGATTGGTACTCATACTGAATTTCGCACCAAGCTGGAAGAAATTATGGGCGCTGAAAAGACCGCAGAATATTATCAGGACTGGCTGAATAATCATATGACCAAAGCAGATCTGGATAGTCTGAAAGCATGGGGATTTAACGCCATTCGTCCCGCGCTGCATTACAAGTGGTTTACCCTTCCCATTGAGGATGAACCTGTAAAAGGCACCCAAACCCGGATAGATACCGGTTTCGATAAGATGGACGAACTAATGGAATGGGCCGAAGCTAATGAGATGTATGTGATGTTTGATATGCACGGGGCGCCCGGCGGGCAGGGAAAAAATAAGAATATAAGTGATTATGACGAAGACCTTCCGGGCCTGTTTGAGAGTGAGGAAAACAAAGATAAACTTGTCGCTTTGTGGGTGAAACTCGCAAATCGCTATAAAGATAATCCATGGTTTGGAGGATATGATTTAATCAATGAACCTAATTGGAAGCTGGGTGATACAGGAAATAAAAATGGCTGTGGTACTGAAAATAATGATGAGCTTTGGGATTTACACCTGCGCTTAACCAAGGCGATTCGGGAGGTTGATCAGAAGAATATCATCTACATCTCGGGTAATTGCTGGGGAAATAATTACAGCAGTTTTGAAGCTCATCCATTAAACAGCTACGATGATAATACCGTGATCACTTTCCACAAATACTGGAATACCAATGATCAGGAGTCTATTCAATGGGCTCTGGATATGCGGAAAGAGTATAACCGTCCACTATGGATGAGTGAATCGGGTGAAAATTCAAATCAGTGGTTTGCGGATGCTATTCATCTGTTTGAATCAAATAATATTGGTTGGTCGTGGTGGCCGGTTAAAAAGAGCAGGACTAATAATGTTTTGAAAGTAACAACTCCCCAAAGCTATTCAAACCTGATCACTTCATGGGAAGAAGAGACGCCACTCAATGCCGAAAAAACTTTCGAAGCCATAATGGACTATTCCGAGGCTCACAAAATTGAAAACAACACTGTAGCTCCCGATGTCATTTACTCTTTGATCCATAATGTGGATACTGAAGCTACGAAGGCATTTAAAACACATTCAGAAAATCAATGGGTCGCGTTTGTAGATTACGATCTTGGAAGAGATAGATTCGCTTACCATGATCAACTCTCACAGAATATTCATGATGGGGAAACACGCTGGAGCGTTTGGAATGAAGGAAGACAATATCGAAATGACGGAGTTGATATCGGGAGTTCTGAAGATGGATATTATGTGGGTTGGACAGATAGCGGCGAATGGCTGCAATATACCCTGCAGGTTGAAGAAAGCGGTGTTTATGATCTACAGCTTCGAACGGCGGGTGAGGCCGGACTTATCACCATCGAAATTAATAATGAGGTTGTAGCGGAAAGCATATCTCTGCCGAATTCCAAAAATTGGTCTGAATCAACCATTGAGGGCATCGAGCTGCTGCAGGGTGAAGTGCAGATTCGCTTTAATATTTTAGAAGGCGGACCTCATCTGAAAGCTTTTGGTTTCATGAATTAGATTTAAAACCCGAAGAGTTACGGGATGGCTTGGATCTGGGGCAACTCAAAGGAATCAACACCACAATCGTTATCGGGCACTCCATCAGAGGCGGGAGTAAAATTTTAAATTACGCTCCCTGTTTAAAATATAGATTCCCGAATTGGTTCTTTTTTTAATATCCAGCGGATATTCCGTAAACGCCATCACAAAATGCAGTAAAAACAGGAATAAGTTATTGGTTTTATAAGCTGAAATAAATTATCATTATTCCTCATTCTCCATAATTTAGCTTGTAGGAATAATGCAATATTTAAAGAGTTCCGCATATCTGATAACAGCCATTTTTGTAGGCTTTTCGCTCTTTTTAACGACTAATTCCTACGCTCAAAATATTACGGTGGGGGAAGGAAGTTACAGTACTATCGTTCCTGCTGGTGGTGCGGGCCCTCAAATGCATAACGGTGAGGATATAATGCCAAAAATATCTGCCTCCTTTAACAAACAGGTTCAAACGAATGATTTCTGGAGCAGTTTAATTTTTCCCTATCGTGGAAATCCATTTTCAAATAACATTTTTGCGCATCCATTACATTTTAAAGCCGTTAGTGATGGCTTGCAAATAGGGTATACTTCAACTCCTACTGTTGGAAACAACGATTACATATTCCCGTTTTCGCATCAGATTACTGTAGGCGTGAGCGGACTAACAGCTCAGGAAACATTGACCGATGATTATGGTGACTGGACCGTAACTGCACAATGGGAAAATGAATCTGCTTCTATGAAAGCAACTCTTGGTCATGGATTGCCCTATGCTTTTTTTACCGTTTCAGGCGGAAATGCTGTTATTAGCAGCACTCAGTCACCCACGGTCTGGTATAATCAGGATGAAGTGCTTGGTATAACTATTGATGGTGTGCATTATGGAATTTTCGCTCCAACAGGCGCCGGCTGGACAGGGACAGATACATTTGAGTCATCGCTAAATGGGAAAGATTATTTTTCCATAGCTCTGTTACCTGATACGAATACAGAAACCCTGGAGCTGTTCAGAAAACATGCCTATGCGTTTGTCATAAACAGCACGGTTGATTGGGAATATGATGAACCCACTTCCATGATGACAAGTACCTTCTCTTATGAAACCGTACTGATGGATAGTGCAACATCAAATGTTGATGAAACTATGAGTGCACTCTACAGGCATCAGTGGCTAAACACGTCGGATCCTCTGACCAGTTATACTTATAATTCTCCTCGCGGATTAATGAAGTTGTACGAAGGAAGCACCTTCACTACCGAAATGATGTTTTCCGGTATATTGCCCACTTTGCCGGATATTGGTGATTATAACAGAGCCCAATTGCTCAGTTTTATACAGGAAGCAGCAACTGAAACGCTGACATCGGAACCTACGTATCAAAGTGGCAAGTCAATGGGGCGCTTTTCACGATTAGTCCACATTGCAGATCAACTGGGTGCGATATCCGAACGAAATCATTTTCTTTCTGAAATTAAAATTCGCTTAGAAGATTGGTTAACAGCCGGTGGATCTCAGGAATATTCATACAATGAGAACTGGGATGTTTTAACGGGATATCCTTCGGGTTTTGGAGCTTCTTCTGAAATTAATGATCACCATTTTCATAGCGGATATGCTATTATGGCTGCCGCTACTATTGCACAATACGACAGCGTTTGGGCATCTCAGGAAAACTGGGGTGGAATGGTGAACCTGTTAATAAAAGATGCAAATAACTGGGACAGAAACGATCCTCAGTTTCCATTTCTACGCACTCATGATGCTTACGCAGGTCATTCCTGGGCGGCCGGTCATGCTGACTTTGCCGAGGGGAATAATCAGGAGTCGAGTTCGGAGTCGATGAACTTTTCAACCGCGGTATTTTTGTGGGGAGATTTAACCAATCAGCAGGAAATCAGGGATTTGGGAATCTTTCTAAATACGACCGAAGCTTCTGCTATTGAACATTATTGGTTTGATGTTGATGATCAGGTTTTTCCTGATAATTACGATAAAAAAGCCTTGGGAATCGTTTGGGGAAATAAAGGATCTCACACCACCTGGTTTGGTAACAGACCTGAATTTATTCACGGAATCAATTTTCTTCCCATTACAAGCGGGTCGTTGTATCTGGGTCGAAATCCTGAATATATACAAACCAATTATGACGCAATGGTTAGTGAATTGGGGGGACAACCAACTATGTGGAAAGATGTATTTTGGGAATATCTGGCCCTGTCAGATCCCGATCAGGCACTTTCCTATTATATTGCGGATCCCGGTTACGAACCTTTTGATGGAGAATCAAAAGCTCATACTCTGCATTGGCTGTATAACATAAAAAAGATGGGCCGGTTTAACACAGATATATCTGCGGATATTCCAACCTATTCAGTTTTTGTTACGCCTTCTGATGATACTACCTATGTAGCCTACAACTCTGGCCCGGTAGAAAAAGTGGTTAATTTTTCGAGTGGATTTTCAATTAATGTCCCTGCCAATGATATTGCGTTCTATAACGCTACTTTTGCAGAAGACACCCTCGAAGCGGCACCGTTGCCAATGGATGATCCTGAAAATGTGATATCTGTTTTTAGTGATTCCTATGTTAGTATTCCCAACACTGATTTCAATCCGGATCAGGGTCAGGCAACAGAAACCACCATTGAAAATTTAAAAGGAAATAATACGCTAAAGTATGCGGGATTAGATTTTCAGGGAATGGTGTTCGAAAATCCTCAGGATGTTTCATCAAGAACAACACTGCACGTAGACTACCTGACAGATGACGCAACTGAGTTGCAAATTTTACTCATTAGTCCGGGACCGCAGGACACAGCGCATATTTTTACGGTTGAAACCGGTAGCTGGCAGAGTGTGGATATTCCTCTGAGTGTTTTTTCAGAAGTTGTTGATCTTACTAATGTCGTTCAGCTTAAAGTAGCTGGAAATGGAACGGTATATTTGGACAATATTTACTTTACCGGTGATACACCCGTTCCTTCGGGGCCAAGTGGCGCTGCTCCGTCACCTGAAGCAGATCTGGATAATGTACTTTCCATATTCAGCGATAGCTATGCAAACGTGGAAGGCACTGATTTTGATCCATCCTGGGGACAAGCTACTAATGCCAACATCATCACAATAGAAGGTAATAATACCCTGAAATATGAAGACTTGGATTATCAGGGCACTCAGCTTGGAAGCTCACAGGATGTTTCCGGGTTTAGCTGGTTTCATGTTGACTACTGGACGGATGATGCTGAAACCTTAGAAATATTCCTGATTAGTTCAGGTCCACAGGAAACCTTTTATAGTATTGAAATAACTAAGAATAGCTGGCAAAGTGTGGATATTCCTCTTTCTGAGTTTTCAAGTGTAGTTGACCTTTCTGATGTCGTTCAGATTAAAGTAGTCGGTGATGGTACTGTGTATTTGGATAATTTTTACTTTGGAAAAGAATCTGAAATCACGGCCGCTCCTGAACCTGTTCATGATCCATTAAAAGTGATCTCATTATTTAGTAATACATATACCGATGCAGAGGTTGATACCTGGTCAGCCGGCTGGGATCGAGCCAATGTAGAAGATCAGCAAATTGATGGGAATGATATCAAGTTCTATTCAGGGCTGGGCTATGCAGGTATTGAATTCACTTCAGAAACCATAGATGCTACTAAACTGACTAATTTCCGGTTCGATTTATGGACTGCAAATCCTGTTAATGAATCTTCAGAATTCAGAGTAAAACTGGTGGATTTTGGAGCTAATGGTTCATGGAGCGGGGGAGATGATGTTGAGCATGAACTTGCGTTTGATAATACGACTACTCCGGCTCTGGCAAGCAATCGGTGGGTTAGTTTTGATATACCATTAACCGACTTTACGAATATGGTGACGAAAGAGCATCTTGCGCAGTTACTGTTTGTCAATTCTGGTGGAATGGATGAATTTTATATTGATAATGTTTACTTCTATGGCGATGAAGTGCTCACTGGCATAACTGATAATGAAGTTGGAATGCCTGAAGATTTTTCACTTTCCCAAAATTATCCAAACCCCTTCAACCCGTCCACACAAATCAGCTACTCTTTGCCAGAGCCGGCTGACGTAAGACTGGATATAATGAATATGCTTGGACAAAAGATCGCAACCCTTGTTAACGAACGCATGAACACTGGCCGCTATACGGTCAACTTTGATGCTTCACGTCTTTCAAGCGGTGTGTACATCTATTCGATAAAAGCCGGGAGTTTCAGACAAACCAAGAAGATGTTGTTGATTAAATAGATGGCTAACTGAGCTGCCTCGTCACGCAACTGGCGAGGTGGTGTAATTTCAGACAGGCAAAAATGAATGACCCTATACATCGGACCTGATTTGGGCAAGCTGGCAAGAATTCAGGTAATCATTACTACTTCATTGGAAGTACGATTCTAAAGGTTGATCCCTCTCCTGACTTAGAGGATATCCGGAATGTGCCATCAGCTTTATCAATCAGATGTTTAACTAATGATAAACCATAACCAAACCCTGTTTCGCCTTTGGTTCCCTCAGTGCTTTTTTTCCCGCCTATTAAGATTTCATCTTTAGTTTCCTCATCCATTCCAACCCCGTTGTCGGCAACTTTAATAAATAATTCGACCTGATCTTTCTCTTCCTTACGTGTTTGAAGATCTACATGTACCTCACCTTTTTCGGGAGTGAACTTTATTGAATTTGAGATAAGATTACCCACTATTTGAAGGAGTTTATTTTTTGGGTAGCTATCAATAGAACTTCCATCAGTATTAATAGTAAGATTAATTTTTTTTGATTGTGCCTGAGGCGAGTAAAGTTTATTCAGCTTTTGAGCAAAGTCAGAACAGGTATATTCATCGTCAGTCTTTTGCTCAGAATCCCTCATCATAACCTGGTCTGCGAGGTCAATCAATGATTCTCCGGTTTGCCTTATCGCGGTCAACATTTTGATAATGTTTTCGGCTTGGTCCGGATTTAACTCTGCTTTTATTATTTCCGTCATCCCAATTATCCCACTTAACGGACTTCTTATATCGTGGCTTACTTTCTTTTGATTTTCGCGTAAATCCCGAAGTTGTTCTCTGAGTTTATTGTTTTCCTTTAAAAACTCGAGCCGTCTGATCACCTCATTAGCTATAAGTTTGAGTAGTTCTTTCTTTTCAGGATCGAGAGATTTTGGTTTGGAATCCAATACACACAGAGCTCCAATATTATTTCCCTCTTTGGTTTTTAAAGGAATGCCGAAGTAATATTTAGCATTAGGGTCGGCTGTGACGTAAAATTTATCATTAAATCGTTCATCCTTTTCAAGGTTTTGAATCTCTAATCCTTCATCTCCTGTAATAGTATATTGACAAACAGAATCCTCTCGCTGCATTTGTTCCAGACCGATTCCTGTACGTGAGACACTCCATTGAGTAAAAGAATCGATTAAGTTAACCAATGAGATTTCTGAATTTGTAACTCGCGCAGCCAGGTTGGTCAGATCCTGCAAGTATTCATTCAATTCAGAGTAATCGAGTTCAAGCTCAGAAAGGTTAAGAACTCTTTCCATTTCATTTTTAATAACAGGTGCAGAATTGGTGTTGTCAGCCATTTCGTAAATTTCAATTAAAATATATTATACGTCTATAGTGTCCGGTAATAGATAAAAAGAGAGGGAAATTCATACGAGTTTCCCTCTCTTTTGCCTTTGCCAAACGCTTCTCATCAATATATTAAATAATTCTGTTCAGTTAATCAGTCTTACTTTATACTCCCTTTCGGCAAATTGAATAGTTGTATGATTGCATATTAAATGTATTTACCGGTCTCTATTTAATCAGAAGTAGCTTTCTCGCGCTTCGGAAATGTTCGGTTTCTAACACATAGATATAAACGCCGCTGTTAAGGTTACCGGCATCAAATGTAACGGTATGATTTCCAGCCGACTTAACACCGTGTACAAGTGTTGAAATAGATTTACCCAAAAGGTCATAAACTTTTAATGACACATGTCCGTTTTCCGGCGTGGCGTACGAGATTATGGTGACAGGATTAAATGGATTTGGGAAATTCTGGTAGAGCTTATAATCATCGGGAACTACTTCCACATTGAAATCGTCGGTGTAGGTTGCCAATTCTTCCGACAAAGTGACTTCGCCAAAATATTGAGTATTCCTCCAGTTATCTGCAATTCCACTCCAAACAACTTGAGATTCCCGACTGTCACCATCATCATCGTCATTATTGGCAATGTCAAAGCCGATGGTAGTATTCTGTGTTGCTGAAATATTTAAATTGGTCCATGGAATTGCTATTTCTACTGAATATCCTCCGGTAATGTTTTTCGCCGCGTGGATAACTCCATCAGTATTACCATTACTCTCATCAATCCCGCCTGAGCTATAGCTCTTTGTAAATTGCCTGTCGAATGAATCGTAGGTGGTTCCTTTGTTGAAGTCTGCGTCAATAAAAACTTCGATTCCGTCGTTTTCGTAACCGGGACCACCATCATTGAATAACGCATCATCTATTACGTTAACTGCGACGTATAGATAATCACTATCCCAAAGCACTCCGAACATTGCGGTGTTATTATGGGGGCCGATAACATCTTTTTCCAACGCTTCCGATAAATTCCACGCTTCCTCGGTTATATTGCCGTCAATGGTCATTGCTGCCGGTGCTTTCTTTGCGGTCATAGATTTTACGGTGTTTTCTACACTGTATGTCTCCTCATAAAACGCGAACCAGGTATTTTCAAAATCTTCTGTATCTGTATATCCTAATTTTGAGAAATCTGTACCGCCGTCCTTGACGAACTCTTTAAGAGATATGTAACCGTGTTTTCTTACAATGAAATCTACCATTACCTGCCCAAGCAGATAGTAGTCTAATCCATATTGATCAATTGTATTACGATCACTCAAATCTTCAACGGTGGGATAACTTCCGGTCGCATTAAACATGTTGTTGAATTCTTGGTTCAATTGCGGTTGAATAGCAGTTATTTCATCTTCTGAGAGTATGCCTCCGGGCATGAAAGATGCAAAACCTTCAGAAAGCCACGGTGGTAAAAAAGCAGGGTAGATGTTGAATTGAACTACGTGAGCAAATTCATGCATTGCTAAAGCGTGCATTTTTTCTGTTGGTCTGTCAATATCTCTCGGTGTAACCATTTGAAACATATCAATTCCCACTCCACCTCCGATGCTATTTGGGTTGCAGAAATCTATCCCAACTGAATTGTGATAATCGCACAGGCTTGGATAGATAAATACACTTGTTTTTTGCGGGAGTGTAAGATCTAATTGTTCAGAAAACTGTGTAACTGTCTCCTCCAGTAGGTCATTGTACTCCTCTGCATAACTTGCATCAACGTCAGCTGAATAAACCAGGAAGTTATCACTGCTGCGTTGGAGTGTCATCAGATTAACCTCATTAAGATAGAACAGGTCTAAGTACTTATTCCAAACCTCATCAAACTTTTCCTCATTTTTAATCGACCATAAATTGTAACTGGTAGTATTATTACTGTTAAAGTGAATTGTATAGCTTATACCGCTGAACAAGAATTTCCTGCCAATAAATTCTGCTGCCGTATGCGCGAACGCATATTTATTAAAGTCTGAAATACCATCCCAATCATTTAGCTCATTTATCTTAGGGGTTCTGCCCAAACTTTGCACTTGCTGTTTTAAAAAATCACTTGTCGGATTCAGACCGGCTTGAACTGAAGCAAATCCATACTCTAACCATTCTTCAAGTGGAATTGTCTGATATTCATTTCTAATTATACCTCGTGCTAAACCGAACATGGAAGCTTGCTCAATGCTCTCTGCAAAGTTTAGCTGTTCAGAAGTAGTTGGTTCCATAAAATAAATCATATCACCATCGGCGAAGTAAGAGGATTCAAAATCTTCAGTATCCGCAGGCTTATGATCATTAAATTCAGCGTGATCTGTGCAGTAATAAAGTGTGAATGATTTTTCATTATCGTAGAATCCGGAGCGTGTATAGCGTTTTAAGTAGTCTAACTTATCCTGTAGAATAACAGCTAAAGACGCTGCTTTGGCTTCATCCGTATCGTTGTAATAAAGAAGTAGGTTTTCTTTGGAAATGCTCTTCGTTTCTTCAGCCATCTTTATATCGCTTATTTTTCGCGGCAAAATCTGATATCCTTCACTATAGGGCGAAGAAAAATCAAATTGACTGACAATACCGGTTACTGAAAAAGTACCATTTGGGATATCTTGTCCGACAAGATTCACATCATTATCGACTCGTAATACGGTACTTCCCGTTTCATCTGTTAATGTGTAGTTGGAATTTCCATCGAAGGAACCGGTTTCTGCAATCGTTGCATTCTCTATCGTTACCAGCATTCCTTCATATTCTTCAAGGCCATTCCAAGTTTGATTCAGAATATCTTCTATAGCAATAGTTTTGGGCTGCACAGTAATATTGCTTTCAACTATCTCAATAACCGTGGTGTTTGCATCGTAAATCAATTGTGTCAGGCCATTGTAATGACTCAGCTTGCTGGTTATACGTACTGAATCACCGGTATTGAACTCATTTTCGAAAGCAGATCCAAAAATTGCCAATCCTCCGGTATGATCCTGAATATATCTCGGCCCGGAAGCTCCAAATTCGGCATTAGCTGTAACTACTCCGCTGGCAGTTACAATTTCATCCAATAATTCAGGAACGCCATTTTCATTATTCACCCTGAGTTCTCCAATAACAGGATCGCTGCTTATGGTTTGTTTTTTGATGTCGTCAGCAAATCGGGGATAGATCAAATAACCCTCACTATAGGGAGATGAATTGTCGAATTGAGAAATCACACCAACAATGGTATATGTCTCATCTGTAATCTCCACTCCGCTCAAGTCAACCGCATCATCAACGCGTAATGTCATGGAATTCTGACCATCGGAGATGGAATAATTCGTGTTGGATGCGAGCGTACCTGATGCATCTATCGTAATATTTTTGATCTCTACAAGCGCCCCTTCATACTCCTCAAAGCCGTTCCATGACTGGTTTAGGATGTCATCAATAGTAGCCTCAAAAGGCGTAACGTTATTTCCACCGTTGTTGACAGTCACAGTCGAACTCCCTGAATCATATACAAGTTCTGTAAGGCCGTTATAAAAACCGACCGGGCTGGTAATGGTTATTTGATCGCCGATTGTTAATCCTGAAACCAGATTCTCGCCATAAATTGCCATACCGGCATTTTCACCCTGAATATTTGCCGGACCCGAATTTCCGAATTCCTGACCTACCGTTACTGTGCCGCTAACCGTAACTACTGTTCCTAACATTTCAGGTCTGCCTTCAGAATTATTCATTCTCAGAGATGATAACGTTGTCTGGGGTTCAGAACCTGAACCTGTAGCTGTAACTAAAAAATCTGAAACGGCGGGAAAGTGATCAGATGCGGTCTCGGTGTCATTACTGAGCAAATTATTAGCCTGCAGTTGTTCTTCTGATAAACTATTGGTGTAGAGTACAAAGGAGTTTTGCAGATCAAGCACAGAACCAGAATAAATAATATAATCCAACCGACCCTTGCTGAAAGAACCCGGGTTTTGTCCGGTTCCCTGAGTGAAGGTCATAGGTAGTTCTGTGACAAGAGGTTTCGCATCCAGAAAATCCGAGCCATCCCAATCGGGAGTAAAATCATTACCATATGTCGCTTCATTCAGAATGTCGCCGGTTAGCATTGTAGTAACCTGTTGCTCAGCTCCTACAAAATTCATGTCACCCATAATTAATATAGGAGTACTGTCATTTAGAGCCAGTTCTCCACCGGGTTCTTTGGCTTCCCGAATAAAAGACATGATTGCGTCAACTTCTGTTTGGCGATTGGCATCGTTATTACAGCAGGGAGGATGCGCTACCACAACCAAAGCATCAGTGTTAAAGTCCGGTCTCAAATCCAGTAAAAATATACCATTTCCGAAACCACCGGCAGCCCATGAGTTTTTGATCGTGTAGCGTGTAGCCACAAAATTATCCTGAATGTTGGCTGTTCTCCAATTCTTTCCTGTTGGTGATGGAAGCATCTCTTCGAGACGATTTGCCACATCAGCTCCGGAATGATTGTAAATTTCAGAGAAGCCAATAATATCAGGATTTATAACATTATATAATCTTTCGTAAGCGGGCTTTTTTGCCTCTTCAAAAAAACTATCAAACTCTACGTTATGAGAAATAATTCTAAGATGGTCAGCTGATTTTTTGGTAAAGGAATAGTAAGGCAGAGGATCCAGACTGCTATTGGCAAAAGTATAATTCACAATATTTGTAACAGATCCATTTGAAACCGATTCATCTGAAAGGATTAGTTTTATATCACTGTTAGAATTAAATACATCGATGTTATTAATGACAGC
>Ga0306910_1000507_pt1 | contig 18068 bp, 17 predicted proteins | sample AntRauMFilla2698_FD_190438 | JGI IMG/M metagenome (GOLD analysis project Ga0306910, IMG submission 190438) | Saline lake microbial communities from Rauer Islands, Antarctica - Metagenome Filla 2 #698 (v2) (version 2) | ecosystem: Environmental > Aquatic > Non-marine Saline and Alkaline > Saline ... | reverse complement strand
GCCGGAATTCAGTTATGAGTTCTGGCTTTTTTAATTTAACCAACCACTCTTCACGTCAGTAGCTCTGGTTATCGCAACGCGGACACGTTGTGTAAATCGCCGTACGCGGTACAATGCCGGAATTCAGCTATGAGTTCTGGATTTTTTTATTTCAATAATCGCTTTTTACGTCGGTAGCACAGGTTCAACCCATGTTCTTTTTGTTCCGGCAAAAAGAACCAATCCGGCCGGCCGGCGGACCTCCGCTGCGGCTATTCGGACAAATTTCCGAGGCGGGTTTGGTGACTCCCTAATCAAAGCTATCTAATACTTCCCCTGTCAACATGCCTTCACAAATTTGAATCTCTGAGCAGACATAATAATTCAATACTTAAACAAAACACACCAACGCTCACAAAATTGTCCCCGAAAGCTTTCTGGGACGAAACAAACTGTTGCATTTCATTGCCCCTAAAAAAACTCCGAAGGTAACGCCATAGATGTGGTTTGATACGCTCACTATATTTATAATCCGGGATTAGAAACGAATTCAGGTTATAAGAGAGGACAGAATTTTATCAGCAAAAACGAAACTCCACATCTTCACCGACTAACAATTCTATTGATCAAGCGGGCTTTTTACGACTGGTCCGCCCATTTTGAGGGCGTGGGTATAAGTCATGGTGGTGGAGACGTCTTTATGGCCAAGCAGATCCTGGACGGTGCGAATGTCATATCCGTTTTTGAGAAGGTGTGTGGCGAAGGAATGACGGAACGTATGACTGGTCACTTTTTTTTGAACACCAGATTGGTGAACGGCGGTTTTTATTTTTCTTGCTATGTATGTGTCAGAGAGATGATAACGATGGCGCAATCCTGACCGCGGATCCTTCCCGAGTCGAGCAGATGGAAACAGATATTGCCATCTCAGTTCTGTTGAGGCTGACGGGAATTTATTACTGAGTGCATCGGGAAGCTTTACTCTTCCCTCACCTCTGCTCAGGTCTTTTTGATGCTGCCGTTTCACCCGTTCAATTTGGTCACCCAGTGGCTCAAGTAATTTTTCGGGGATAATAGAATACCGGTCTTTCTTCCCCTTCGAACGGCGCACTGAGAGCTGTTTATATTCCTGATGATTTTTCCATAGTCGACAAGGAAGCTCGTTTAATTCAGGCTGCCAAATTGTATGAACGTGGTAAACTTTCATTGGGTCAGCCTGCTACTCTTTCTGGTTATTCTAAAGAAATATTTATGGAGTTACTGGCAGATTATGATGTTGATTTGATCAATCATGATCCTGATGATCCCGATTCAGATTTAGCTAATGCCGAGCGCCATAGTATCTGACAGCAGCTGTCTTATCCTGTTTCACAAGATTGGAAAATTTCTATTCTAAAAGGACTTTTCGGTCAGATAATCATTACTTCAGCTGTTGCCGAGGAATTTAGCCGTGATATCCCGTGAAGTTCTGTACTCAAAGTGCAGGGTTTTATACGCTAATCTGAGACCAATAAACTTACTATGATTATTCATCTCTAACAGTTAATTTACGTGTTAAACTATTGACTATATTTACCCTATGGCTCCATCACTGCTATTTACGTACACAGCTTGTGGAATTTTCTTACTCACAGGTCTGATAACCGGCGTTTGGAAGTACTACCACATCCATGCATCGAAGGAAGCACAAGCACCTGCCTATGTGGACATCGCGCATCGGGCCTCTCTGATGTATAGTTTTGCCACTCTGGTTGTAGCCAAATTTGTGGAATTAAGTCCCTATTCCGAAACAGTGAATTTTTGGTCGGCAGCCGGGCCCATCGTGTTTTTTGCTCTGGCCATTTCAACATATGTGATTCATGGAATTCTGAAAGACACCGATAATCAAATGAAAAAGCCCCATAAACTGGGGGATTTCACACTTCCTAATTGGATGATTATCACCTTTATGGTGGCTCTGATCATAGCTGAGATCGGAGGATTTGGAATTTTATTTGTGGGATTCCTGAGCACACTTTAGCTCACCTTTTCAGGTTCTTTGGCAGCGTGAATTCGACCGCCGGTCGGCCGCACAAGCGATCAACACATTCTTCTCTACCGGAAGGGAAATAATAAGACTTCAAACGTCTTGGATTTAGGTTGAAATCTTTAAGGTAAGCTCTTCGGTTGTGATGGGTACGGATTTGCTTTCCAAGCTTTGAGACATTACGGTCATTGAAATTATCGTATCAGCACGGTTATTATCTCTGTATGAAGGTGCAGGGTAAAGTTAAAGACGGAGCTAAGCACAAAACAGCTATACCACCCTTACAAATAGCTATAAAATTCTGTAACTATTTTCTCCAAATGGAGTCTACCATTTATGACGATTCTCTACTTTTAAAGCCAAGATTATACATACTTATACCTGTTCCTTCATGCGAAAAGTGATTTTGATTTTACCGTTATTCATTCTCATTAGTTTTTCTGTATCAGCTCAAGAGACGTCTATATTTTATTGCCCTCCATGTGATTGCCATGCCCATAAAACAAATGAAAAGTTCGATGAAGGCGGAACGTGTCCCTATTGTGGAATGAACTTGCTACCGATGCAAAACAAATCACACTCATCTAAATCATACCAACTGCTTTTGGAATATGAAGGCAAATATGAATACGTATCAGGATCAACATTAAAAATAATGGCTTCACCAATAGATACTACGTTATATGCAGTTATTGACAATGCTAAGTATCCATTATTTCATGTCGAGGCGGATACCTTTTCCAATGTTCAGGATGCCTCCGTGGTCTTTCAAAGAGATGAACAGGGTAACATCATAAGCTATATGACTGATGGCCAATTGTTTGGGCTGATCACAACTGATATCACAAAATTGGTGATGTTTCCACGTAAAGAGTTGTTTAATCATCCTGAGAATTATGTCTATCACACTCCCGAAGAAACCAATGATGGCCTTGAAACCGGACATATAAACAATGTTTTCGAACAGGAAGAAGATATTAAAGACATGGTTGTAGCGACCATTAAAGGGAAATACCCCGATGTTCACAGCATTTTAATTTACAAGGACAGGAAGCTGGTGCTTGAAGAATATTTTTATGGATATGACAGAAATACCGAACATCAACTGCGTTCAGCAACGAAAGCGTTTATCGGTTCCCTTGTGGGTTTAGCCATAGAAGCTGGTGCCATCGACAGCGAGCAGGATCTACTTTTGCCCTACTTCAAAGATGAATATGAGGGTTTTGATCATATGAGTGACCAGAAAAAAAGTATTACTATTCAGGACTTTTTAACCTATCGCCACGGGTTGGATTGTGAAAACGACAATCCGGAAAGTGCTGGCAATGAAGTACAGATGATGACAAGTAGCGATTGGGTGAAGTACACCCTTGATTTACCTGTGGTTACTCAGCCGGGCAAAACACCATCCTATTGCACAGGCGCAGCATTAGCTTTAGGTCGGCTTGTTGAGATTGCAACCAACAAAACCCTTGAAAAATTTGCTGATGAACATCTTTTTAAGCCTATGGGTATCACCAATTACGATTGGCAATTTGATCCTGATTCCTCAAGCCAGAAAACGTTTAGTCAAATGTATCTTCAACCCCGGGATCTGGTTAAACTTGCGGCAATGTACATGAATGAAGGCAAATGGAATGGAATGCAGATTCTTCCTGAAAACTGGGTAAGAAAAACGTTTAAACAACACTCTTCCGAGTTTGGCTATCTATGGGAACACAAATACTTTGTTATGGATGGAAAGCGATATAACTCATATATGGCGTCGGGTAATGGAGGTCAAAAAATCAATATTTGGCCTGACTACGATATGGTCACAGTTTTTACCGGAGGAAATTATAATTCATACGCACTATATGGGAAAAGCACTCCACCAAATCAAATGATTCCAACATATATATTGCCGGCACTTGATTGAATTGGTGGTATAACCAGCGCTTGAGTGCCAATTCGTCAAAAATTCATACCCTAAAATGAAGAAGTGCATACCATGATTAAGACGATTGAACAGGCTTGCCAATTTGTTAAAAAAGTGAAGGTTTGTACAATCTTCTCAAGTGATCAAGTCGATTTTACGTCCCTTTGGGAACATGTTGACCTTCCAGAAAAACAACCGGGGGAAAAAGGGTGGGGACAGAAGATGACTGCTGTCTGGACATGGAAAAATCAGCTTCCGGCTAAGTATCCAAACGATATATTCTATGGGAAAATCAAAGGTGGTTTTGCAGTACTGATGGATATGGATTACATGATTCATAATCACTTTCCCCAAGCCTATAAAAGTATTGAATCTTTGGATAACCTTGCGCAGCATATCTACAGCAGAATTGTTGTAGAACCATGGGACACCACAACGCTTCGAAAGGAGACAATACAGGAGGTTGGCTGTACCAAAAGTCAGTTCGACACGGCACTGAAGAACCTTCAGATAACGATGAATATTGTCAGACTTAATGATTCTCACATTGAGCGAGATACGTGGGTCCCATTCAAAGAATTGTATCTTGATGTTTTGCAACAATACCCAAACGATAAAAATTGACGGACTTAGCAGGTTGATAATTTTCATTCGTTAATTCGACATACAAACTGCGCATATCAAGCATTTCAAGCTGATGCGTTTGCGCTTAGTTTCTTACATTCAATGACGCAGGAGTACACCTTATGCGCCACGCCGTTATGTTGCTTTACAACACATTAATTTCAGCTAATTATTCTAAACAAAGCTAGAGATTTGAAAAAACGATTTTTTATTGTCATCTCCGTATTAGTTCTGCTTATTCTGTTTTTTGCTCTACTTATCCGATTTAGCGGAGCCGGAATAAGGGTGTCTGATGGAAGTCTTTTAGGTTATTCAGCCAAAACAAATGAGTGGTTGTATTTCAGTTATCCGAATATCCGTGTCGAAAATGATGGTCCCTATGTTTTCATCAACGGTAATACATATTCTGCTCTGAAGGTTGAAAGCACAGAGCAGGTTCATAATAAAGTGGAGCGATATACGGTAAAAAATGAAGTGCGTGTAACCGTCGATAATGAGCAGAAAACTCAGTTTGATGTCCTACTGAAATATGTTTATCCCCATTCAGAACTAAGTTTTCCCAGTCCTGAAAAACTACTGGCTATTTCTGATATTGAAGGAAATTTTTGACGCGATGGTCGATTTACTTCTTGCCAACAATGTTATAAATCAAAAGTTAGAATGGACTTTTGAAACAGGCCATCTCGTTATAGTTGGCGATATGGTTGACCGTGGTACCAATGTCGTGCCGTTACTTTGGCTGATTTACAAGTTAGAAGCTGAAGCAAAGTTAGCTGGTGGCAAGCTACACTATGTTCTGGGAAATCATGAAAAATATCTTTTGAATGGTATAATAGACTCTGCGGCAGACAAGTATTATGGTACCTTCAGATCTACTGATATGAATCAGCGTGAGCTTTGGTCGGAAAAAACAGTACTTGGTCGTTGGTTACGAAGTAAGCCTGCGCTATTGAAAGTTGGAGATAATCTTTTTGTACATGGCGGTATTTCCCCGGAGGTATTAAAGACAAAACCAACCCTTGATTCTATCGACAAGGAGCTTCAGAATTCATTTGTTAAAGCTGACACCAAGAATACCAATATTGCCAGTGGTGTTTTAGATGGTTCAAGGGGTTTATTGTTTTATCGAGGTTTAGCTAAAGATATGAGTATTTATAATCTTGGTGGAAAAGCGGGTTCTGGTCATGTAGATCAAATCCTATCTGAATTTGGAGTTAAGAGAATAGCTATAGGTCATACGTTAGCTAACCACATTGGCTTTGATTACGATGGCAGAGTCATTCGAGTTGATGTTGCTCATACTTCTGGTGTCAGCGAGGCTCTTTTAATAGAAAACAGCTCGCTCTACAGAGTCAATACTAATGGTGAAAGGTTTCCTTTAGAGCAGGTAAGCAATATCACTGCGCAATAGTTTTATTTACTTATCGGTCTGGCCTATGTTGTTGCCCGATCGGTCAAATTTATTCAGGAAGCCTAATGTCTATCCGATAATGAAAAATACGGGCATTTATTTTTTAACTAGCGAAATAATTAAATCAACAAGATAACAAGCATTTTCAACTTTCGTTAAATCCATTAAAATTTTGGGATTATAACAATATTAGCTTTAATACTTCCGAAACTGTTACAAATCCATGAAGACCCAGACGCGATTTCGACTAACAGAGTTGCTTATTTAGAATTTTTCACCGTTAATTAACTAATAATCTCCGCGCCTTTTAAAGCCAACCCGTTATGTTTTAGAAAAAAATATGCCTTTTACTCCGTTTCATATGGGACCTGGAATTCTAATCAAAGCTTTGTTTCGGGGGAGCTTTAGTTTAATGGTATTTGGCTGGGCTCAAATAGTAATGGATGTTCAACCTTTGTTTGTTCTTTTAACAGTAGACGGTCATCTTCATGGATTTTCGCATACTTATGTGGGAGCAACATTGCTGGCGATATTTTCTGCACTTTCAGGTAAGTATTTGTCTGAATTTGGACTAAGAATAATAGGCTTTTCAAAAAAGGCCAGACCTATTAAAATAACATGGTATGTTACTTTTATTAGTGCCTTCATTGGAACATTCAGTCATGTCATTCTCGATAGCATTATGCACAGTGACGTTCAGCCCTATTTTCCGATTTCACTTGAAAACAATTTTTTAGGATTGATCACAATAAGCCAGTTACATCAATTCTGTCTATATAGTGCAGTGGTTGGAGCGTTACTTTATTTTTCTTTACACTATTATAAAAAAACATAACAATGGGTTCATAACCGTTAAGCGCCGGGGCGTTATATAAAGACATTTACCACAAACTCCCCATATCTTCCTTCATAATTAAAAAGTCACATAAAATTTTTTAGCACACTACTCTTACTGTTTCTTTTTTCCGTTCAACTATTCGGGCAGAATCATGAAGCCATTCAGGGTAAGATTATTGACAGCGAGAGCGGGAAGCCGCTTCCATTCGCGAGTATTATTTATCAGCCCAAATCGATAGGTACCGTTTCAGATGAGTTCGGTTTTTTCAGCATAGATATCTCTGATTTACAGGACACAGATTTTCTCACCTTCAGTTTTATTGGATACTCACCACAACAAATGAGTATTCAGAATATTCGAACGGCGGAGATCATAAAGTTGACACCAAAACCCATTGAGGTGAATGAAGTGATCATCTCATCCGGGAAGGTAAAAGTCGATCCCCTCGTTGAAGAGATTATTGAGACCTATAATTCTCAGCGTCGTAGCAAACCGCAGATAGCCACAGCTCACTATCGCGAAAAAGCCAAAGAAAACGGGAAGTATATTATGTATATGGAGAGTATTGGTTATTCGATATTTGGCGGATTTATGGCTAATGTGGCTCCGCGTTCCAATTATAATTACTTCTACAAAAATAGCAGGGCGTATGTAAACCACCCAGAGTGGCTTAGCAAGAAAACGCGAAATAATAGACGGAGCATTCCTCCGAGCGGAGGTTCAACCCTCAACTTTTTCGAATTACTGAGATTAAGGGCCTTTCATCGAATCGTTATTATAATGACTATAAATTTGAGCTCGATTCCATGTTCTATTCAAATAATTCCCGGGTTTATAGCCTGAGTTTAAAAAAGAAAAATTCGAAAGGGACGATGTATGTACGTGAGGATAATAAACAGATTTTGAGAATTGATATTACCGATGATGGGTTTTGGAGCACGCCTTTCCACAAGAGAGTTAAGGCAGATATTCAAATTACATTCAGCTATTACAATGAAACACCATTTATCTCTTCCATTCTTAGCAGTTATGAGTCTAAAGGAATAGTCCACACGAATGAATTGCGCATTTTGTCTCAAAAATTCGATGAGTTTCCTTTGACAAAAAGTGAATATTGGAGTTTTAATGAATTCAGCCATAATCCATTCATGACATACGAGCCTAAGGAATGGCTACAGAAAAACATTCCTGCTGATCCGGACTATAAGGCCATTGAACGTGATTTAGTCGGTCCGGATTCCTCTTTGGAAGAACATTTTATAACAAACTCAGGAAAATGGTTTTTTGGTGCAGATACTTCAGGAGAACGTACACAAAAAAAGATCAATGATGTTAGAAAGCATTTTTTAGATGAAGATAGACAGGTGGCAAATTAAAGCAACTGAAACAACTTGTTCTTCGATACTCTTGCTTGGAATTTCTACCTTTATTGGTACTGTTTTAGTCACGCCCAACATGTTTAACTTTGAGAGTGATGACTAACTACCCGAATAATTCACGAAAAACTAATATAGATATCTATACAGTTGAAATATATGAAGATGGTCGAATTCCTATGTGTGAGAACCTGATGAAAATTCACTTTTACCAGAGGACCTTGTTGTAAATGCAAAACTCATTTACTCAGAATCCCTTAACATCGGATTAATCCATTCATTCATTTCCAATAGTTGATTAAAGTCGTTGTTTTGAACAATCACATTCAGCTTTTTCTTCAATTCAGTATTATCGTCCATCGCTTGTATAATCTGATGAATAGCTTCAATATCCGTAAACTCGATCGCCTCTCTCAGACGATTATTTAAATCACCCGGCAGTTCATTAAGATGTTTTTTTAGCCGTTCTTTAGATATCCCGGGGTCATCATAATATTGCGCCTCTTTCTTTTGTTCATCTTCAAATATGTAATCTACATCCACATGATTGGCAATGATCTGCAGTAGTTTGGTATTATCAAACGGTTTCCGGATATAATCATCAAACCCTTGCTTCAATAAATCATCTTTCTCGGATTCAAAAACGCTGGCCGTAACCGCAATAATCGGAACATATCCTTTATCCTGCCCCTTCCTTATTCGTTTAAGCGCCTGTAGTCCTCCCATCTCCGGCATGACGATATCCATAAGAATCAGATCATAAATATTGGATTCACATATATCAATGGCCTTCATTCCATTATCCACCTCATCGGTAAGAAAACCCGTATCCCCCAGCAATGACGCCAGTAATTTGCGATTTTCAAACACATCATCGACAATAAGAATTCTCGGCGGCGGATCGTTCTTAATTCCGGTTATCATGTGGGCAATTTCGATCTCTTTCTGTTCCTTTTCAGACGCGACATTAACAGGAATCTCAAATGTAAATGTTGATCCTTCTCCGAGCGTACTTTCCACCTTGATTGATCCGCCCAGCAATTCAATCAACCGCTTGGTAATTGAAAGCCCCAGTCCGGTTCCCGTTTTAAAACTGTGTGGAACCTGCATAAACGGATCGAAAATGCCCTCCAGATTATCCTTACTGATTCCGGTACCCGAATCTTTTACAGATACCTCTATCCACGACTTTTCACCTTGTTCTGTGTCTACACGTTTCTGTTCTTTCACATTTACCTGAACATATCCCTCGTTTGTGTACTTAATGGCATTACTGATCAGGTTGATATAAATCTGGCGCACTTTATTTTCGTCGCTTGAGATATAGTCAGGCATTTTACTATCATACGAGACGTTAAACTCCAGATTCTTATTGTCGGCTTGAATTGCGAACATATTTTCCACATCCTCCAACAGAAAATGAAGGCTAAAATTCTCGAGATCAACTTCCAGACGGCCCGCTTCCACTTTCGATAAATCAAGCACGTCATTAATCATATTGAGCAGATGTCGCCCAGACCTCTCAATAATATCGATGTATTCACTGTTTTTTTCCGACATGGATTTTTTTTGGGACAATATCTGCGTAAACCCAAGAATCGCATTGAGCGGCGTGCGTAATTCATGGGACATATTTGCCAAAAACTCCGACTTTGCCTTATTGGCTTTTTCAGCTGCCTTACGTTCAGTCAATTCTTTCTGAAGTTCTTTTGTCCGAGCCTGAACCCTTCGTCGCAGCGACCATATCCAGAATGAGACGATTCCTCCAATTACCGTCAGAATAACTACCACCCACAGCAGATAATATAAAAAGGTCGTCCAGCTGATTTCATCTCTTTCGCTGTAATCAAACCATTTGGCGTAGATTGTATTGAAGCGTCCTGATTCTTTAAGTGAGTCGATTGCAGAATTAAGGAGTTCCACCAACTCGGTATTGCCTTCCTGAACGGCAAAGGCATACATAGCCGGTGATATAGGAGGCCCGGTAGTGGTAATACTGTCTGATCCCAGAACCTGAATAAGCCGACGACCACCGTGTTCACTCAATAGTGCATAATCGTACTCTCCTGTCATAAGCAACTGCATCGCTTCCGCCTCTGAGGGTACCAATATATAATTCGCCTCAATTTCCTGATATCGTAAATAATCATGAGTGTAGGCCTTTCGCTGCACGATCAGTTTACGTCCTTTCAGCTCTTTTATTGAACTTATAGCGGGGGATCCATGCGTAGTAAAAATTTCATGATGAACAATGGTGTAGGGTTCAGAGAAATCAACCAGTTTGTCGCGTTCCCTTGAATAATTCATCGGAAGGATATCAATCTCGCCGTTTTCAATTGCCGTTCTTCGTTCCTCCCACTGGCCAAGTTTAAAGATCATCGTTTTACCCGTTAATTCACCAATGGCTTTCAGCAAATCAATATCAAAACCAACGGGCTTTCCCTCACTATTGAGCGATTCAAAAGGTGGGTTGTTATAATCGCCGCCAACAATCAGAGTGTCGGGCAAGTCTGTTGCTTTGCTTAAACTGGCGGTAAAACAGAAAATGAAAAACATCAGCACAACATACATAACACGATGATTGCTGTACGTTACAGATGGAATTTTCCATGTTTTTATAGCCCCGGATGTGCGGTGTCCTTCTTTCAAAATGCTTGTATCGTTCATAGAGCCCCTTTTAACATGATACAACCAACCGTTTAAGCCAATAGCCGGTATTATTACATTATCCATTTAATGCAGTATCGCTAAGCAAAAGGTAACATTCAACTTCGCTGGAAGAACAAATGCTTTTTTTATTTATCCGGTTCTGAACAACGTATTAATATCTAATATTAACAATATTTTATGATGTATTTTGCAAACTAAATCTATATCATGATTTGCAAGAAAACACCAGTAAATGGTACAAAACCTTGTCCCCCAAAATAGCGGGTACAAATACTTCTCCCTACAACTATCAGCGTGATATCTTTCTGACTTTATCAATCATAATCAAAAAGTAGCTGCACAGATAAATCTAACCGCAATACGCAATGCTTTAACAGGGGGAAATAATGAAAACTTTAAAGTGGTTGAACTTGAAAACCTTATTCACCTGTTTCAGGAATGTGAAACAGGCAGCATGAGTGAGTATAAGGAACTGTAACAAACCCTATCCCCTATCGTACTCGAAGAAATCACTACCTGGATTTTTGACGTACTCTAAGATGTATATTAACGATGTTTCAAGACGCATATCAACCATCAAAAGTACATAAATCGATTATCTGTTACCCTCCATTTATAGTCAAAGACAAAACATATGAAAAACCAAAAACCAGTAGCCGTAGGCACAGCATTAGGTGTTGCAATTGGAGCCGTAGTTGGAGTTGTGACGGATAATTTAGGTCTTTGGATTAGTATAGGAATAGCTATCGGGGCGGGACTGGGTTTATCACTTAGTGGAAAGGCGAAAAAAGACTAACACCAACGTCAAAACCAGACAGGATTCAAGACATAGCACACTTCTGAAGGTATTTTTTGTAAAGTATTCGAATACATACTTTTATGAACAAATAATATTAGCAGTGGAATTTCGGCATAAGAAATGAGCCGAGCCACGGGCTATTATTAACAGGCTGCCTTCGCTGAGAAGTCAGCCTGTTAATAATGCAGTTATAGTTCTCAGGATATCGCTGCGTACCATTTTTGATAAGAATTTTATTAGATTGCTTAAGTATATGTCAGGCATACTAATTCAGATATTATGTCCCGGATAATTTTTTTTCTTCTGTTACTTTTTTTATACCTCCAATTTCTTCAGGCTCAAGTTGAATCTGATTCAGCAAATGCCAGTCAGAGTTACCATAAGGACGGTTTACAAATAATCTCCCTTTTAATTTATAATCAGGATTTTTTCAAACAATGGAACAGTCCCGAGATGCGTAAAATCTCTCCTGTGCTTAATTATAGTAAGGGTGATTTAGTTATTCCTGTAATCATTTTCAGTACGGATAAAATCAATTCATCCCGTCCAACCTGAGTTTGGGCGCTTTCTAACGGTGGTTTTTCCAAAAGCAAAAAGAAGAGCTATAACATTGTACTTTAGCAGACGCAGGGCACTATCTTAAAACAGAATCCTTACACTTAAAACAGGCGTTCATTATGGAATATGTTTCAACAATTCTTGTTGCTTTAGTGGCAATAGAACACGCGTATATATTAGTTTTGGAAATGTTTTTATGGGAAAAAAACCGAACACGGAAAATATTCGGCCTCAAAAAAGAGGACGTTAAAACGACTAAGATATTCGCGGCTAATCAGGGGCTTTACAATGGTTTTTTATCTGCCGGTTTAATCTGGGGCCTGGTGCATCCAAATGTTCTTACAGGCACCGAAATCCAACTATTCTTTCTTTCATGCGTCCTGATTGCGGCTTTATTTGGTGGATTTACTGTAAAGAAAACAATTATTCTCGTCCAGGGCTTGCCCGCACTACTGGCACTGGGTAGTTTATTTTTTGTTTAAAAAGGCACCATCTCTATACCATAATAATCTCAAACAACTGTACCAGACTAAATGTATCTATATAGAATGAACGTGCTATCTTAATACGAACTGATATTCATACCGATACAGTAATGGAAAAAGAGCTTTTTGATTTTATCGCTAAATACATGGCGCTTTCTGAAGAAGAAAAGAGTGCTGTTGTTGATTTAGGTATATTCAGAAGGTATACAAAGGGTACGGTATTGCTGAAGCAAGGAGATCTCTCGAATGAGGGTTACTTTGTTTTAAAAGGCTGCTTGAGATGTTATTACATTATTGATGGAGATGAAAAAACCACCGCTTTCTATACCGAAACCGAGTCACTAACTCCAATATGTGCCGTCAACAATAAGCCATCAGAGTATTACATTTCCTGTGTTGAGGACTCCGTGTTAACCGTTGGAAATTCGGAAATGGAAAAGGAGATTTTTCAGAAATTCCCTCGTTTCGAAACACTTTGCCGTATTTTAACCGAACAACTACTTACTGCAAACCAAGCTTCATTTGATAGCTTCAAAAACAAAAATCCCGAACAACGATATTTAAATCTGTTAAACACAAAGCCTGATTTATTAGAACGTGTTCCCCAGCATCAACTGGCCAGTTATCTCGGTATCAAACCCGAATCATTGAGTCGCATCCGCAGAAGAATAACAAATCAAGGAAAATCCTGACCTTCGATTTTTAGTTGGGCGATAAAGACCCGGATCTCTGAGTTGGTATTGTTTCTTAACTAAAGTCAACGAACTTATTCTTCTGCTCTCCATAGCTTTGCATTTCTTATACCGACGACAAATGCACCGTTATGAAATTTATTCTCTTATTAGTATCAACATTGATTGTCACATTAAACTTTTTCAATGTGTACAGCCAACCACAGGAAACGGATTCAACATATAACCGTTTTTTTATTGGAAGCACCCTGTTTATGCTTGGGAATTTTATCCCTGATGATCCCAACGCACCTGATTTTATTCAACTCAATTTTGGTTACCGAATCAATCCCGTGGATGTTGTTTCCATAGAAGTTAAAACGTGGAAATACGCATGGCCTTTAGGACTACCTTACGGAAAATCTTATCAGTCTCCTGAAGAAAAATATCCCGGCTACATTCGGGAATTCGGTATCGTGTTGGCTTATCAGTGTTTTATCTGGAAGGGTGCTTATACATCGGTACATGCCATGAATGCCTTACAGTATTATGTAAATGACGATAATAAAAAAATTCAGAACGGTTATCAGCTATTCATGACATACCGTTTGGGTTATCATTTTGAGTTTTTTAAGAATCGGTTCTTCATAGAACCCGGCATAGCGTTCACACACTGGCCGATTAACACCAATGTCCCTGAATCTTTTGCCACTTTGGAAAATAGATGGCCAAATTATTTTTTGTTCGAACCGGGGTTTCATTTCGGGATAACTTTTTAATTTAAGACTCTAAATAATAATTAATGGATGATGTAAACTGATAGTTAACAACTTTCAGAAAAGTGCATTATATGGATAAGAATCCTTTATCTTTTTGAGTCAACCCTCTGCCAGATATAGCGCATTCTACGGAGCGCATTTGCGTTCTGCATGGTGTGTTTTTTTTAAAACCCAATGCTCTTAACAGATCATAAACACATGGCGTATATCATAAGCTCACGATTATGACTTTCTGTAAAGATGTCCCTGAAAGCATTCAGAATACGGCGTTTCATTGTTTTTACCTGATCCGCGAATTTACATTTGATGTTCGCCACTGTTGCTATATCATTTTCAGGCTTTTCGTACCAAATACCAACATTTTCTAATTTCTGATTTTATTCCGAACTGTTCAGCGTTGCAGTATCTCAAGAGATGTAATAAGTTTGTGATCCTTATTTCCAAAGGGGGATGAATTTGACTATAATTCTTTAAAACAATTCATTAGAATGGTTGCATGATTAGGGGCCTACTTATATTTATTTTGATATTCAGTTTGGGATTGGGATTAACTGAATTAAAAGCCCAGGAAAGAACTGTAACGGGATCTGTTGTACTAAAACGGTTTTCTGAGCCTTCATCCTCTGGCAGGATTGGATTGCGATACGGTGGAATTAAACAGAAGCAGCAAACCTCATCACCCAATACCCCTATTTTGTTATGGGTTGAATCTGATATACCAACAAACGCTGACGATACACCCAAAAAACTGGATCAGGAAAATCTGCAATTCCAGCCGCAATTGGTCATCGTACTACAGGGTGGTGATGTCCGGATTTTAAACTCCGATCCTGTATATCACAATGTATTCAGTCTCTCAGATACCAAATCGTTTGATGTGGGGCGCCGGCCTAAAGGCGAATACCTCGATGTAACATTTGACAAAACAGGTGAAGTTGATGTGTTTTGTGATATTCACAGCAGCATGAGCGCCACCATTCTTGTGTTACCAAACACAGCCGCCCGCTGGAAGATCATTTCAGAAAATGAACTTTTCAGCCTGTCGGTAACAGATAATGATGTTGCCGTACACGTGTATGCGCCCGGTTTTGAAGAGAAGATGTTCACATTAACAAAAGCCAAACAGCAGGAACTCGGACAAATTACACTAACCCAGTGATCTTATGATCTCTCTCCGATATAAAATTCTTGGCGGTTTTGTGGCTGTGGTGGTGCTTTCAATAAGTATCACGGTTTTCAGCGTTACAAATTTGGTTGAGAACAGAGTACGGACGAGCATAAATACCAATTTTGTTGAAACAGGGCGCATTTTTGAACGCATTCAGGAGATTCGTTTTCGGCAGTTACGTCAGACCTCAGCCCTGCTGGCAAATTTACAAAGTCTTCAGGCGGCCATAAGTACGGGAGATGAGCTCACTATCAATCTGAAAATCCGCGAAGAGCTGAAATACCTGCTCGATTTTGATCCCGTCATACCCGACACCCTGCTTCCAGAATCGTATTACTCCGACAGCGACTCAACCGGACTTTTGCTCATCACCGATCCCACAGGAGTTCCCATTGGACAGATGTCAACACGCCCGCTTCCCGACCATTCTATTGCCGACCGGCCGTCTATTCAGCAGGCGCTCAGAGGTCGATATCCAACAACATCCACCCTTTGGAAACAGTACGATCGTTTTTTTAACGTGATTTCAGTTCCTGTTTATGCCGGAAACAGGCTCATTGCCACGCTTACCTACGGCTTTCCTATTCGAAGACTTGAAGCCGTTCAGCTTTCAAAGGACACAGGTCAGGAGGTTGGTTATTTTATTGAAGACAGTCTTATAGTTTCATCATTCGATTCTTTGAGCGATTCGGAACTTGCCAATCTTGAGAAGAAGGTTTTTGAAAATACGTTTTACATCAAACGAAACGGTGAAGCTCAGACTTTTGAACTACCGATGATTGAAGAGCAATGGCTGCTCTATCTGACGCCCATGAATCAGCTAAATGAAGATGCCGGACTAAGTGGCTATTACATTCTCGGGCAATCACTCACACAGCAGCTTGAAACGCTCCAGGCGCAACAAACCATTATCATTTTGATTGGAATCGGCATGCTGATTATCGCGGTAATAATCAGTTTTGTGCTCACTCAGCGCATCACCCGACCTATTTTTGCGTTGATTCATGGAATTAAAGAGATTGAGCAGGGCAATTACAACAATCGCGTGGAAGTGAACACAAAGGACGAACTTAAACTTCTGGCCGATACGTTTAATGAGCTCGTTACTTCGCTGAGAGAGCGGTTGCAGATGCTAAAATTTGTATCCGACGCCACCCTCGACGCCATAAAAACTAATATGAGCGACATCAGCCTTGGCGGACAAAAAATTGAGGTGGCTGTATTTTTCTCTGATATCAGGGGATTTACCGAGTGGAGTGAATTGAGGGAACCCGAAGAGGTTATTAAAATGCTCAACACAGTACTAAGCTATCAGGCCGATATTGTGCGGAGTAACGGAGGCGATATTGACAAGTTTGTTGGAGATGAACTGGTGGCCGTTTTCAGAGGAGAAAATAAAGAGCAGAATGCGGTTAAAACAGCCATAGAGATTCAAAACGTGGCTGGTGATCTGCTCAAAGAGTATAAAGATGATATCGCGGTGGGAATTGGCATTAACTCCGGCGAGGTAGTTATGGGAGCGATGGGAAGCGAACAACGCATGGATTTCACCGTGCTGGGAAACCACGTAAATCTTGGCGCCCGACTTTGTTCGGCCGCGTTGCCACGACAGATTTTGATTTCCGAACATGTCTATCATCATTTGGAGAGGCGCATTCCTGTGCAAAAATTGAAGCCCATTCGCGTGAAAGGCATTCATGATGAGGTTAATGTTTTCGAAGTTTTATGGAACGAGGTAACAGTATGAAAATATCGGCACTCACTCTTTTCATCATAATCATCATTCTCACAGGGTTTACATCCGTACATTCTCAGATTTCGTGGGGCGGAAACCTCGATGTGGAACTGCAAAAAGGCGGAGCAGATTCCGGTCCGCTTGTGAATCAGACGCCGGTAGATAACTGGAGCCTCTATACGCCGAATATTCGATTATTTATGTCAGCCGGTGTTACAGAAAACATGTTTATCGAAGGTGTTCTTCAATCCGATCATTACACCGGAGCTGAACTGAGTGACCTGTTTGTATCTCTCATCACCTTCAACTGGTCGCCTGAAACGAGCCTGAACCAACTGTTGTCGGCCGGACGCTTTGTCACTCCCGTTGGCGCTTATTCTGAACGCCTGCTGTCCAGCGAAAACCTCTTTGTACATCTGCCTTTAACCCACTCCAAAAATATCACCATTGACAAAGTCCGTGGATTTATTCCAACTTCACTCAGCTACAGTGGCGTGCACGGCCAATCTGTGATTTATCAGCGGATGTACAGTCAGGGCATTAAATATCGGGTTTCAACGGATGATGGACAGACGGCAAATCTGACAACGGCTGTCACGCTGGCTTCTCCCTCAAGTCATTTTGAGTCGGGGATGAATAATCTGCCCAATTTTATGCTTCGTGGAAAATTCAAACCCGCTATTTGGTCACAGATTGGTTTTTCCGCTTCCTATGGTCCGTACATGAAAGAAACGTATGTCAACTCGGGATTGATTTCAGATTCAGAACGCAAAGAATTCACTCAAACATTACTCGCAACCGATCTCACATTTGAGTACGGCTATTTTACCCTGATGAGTGAACTGATGTGGAGCAGATGGAAAGCTCCGTGGATTAATCTCGATGATGAACGCGTGGGCGATGTATTTACCGCCGATGTCACTTTTTATTCAGTAGAATCTCAGTACAGGATATCCGCCATGCCCGGAAGTTATCTGGCCGCCCGATTTGAACAAATGTTCCCCGCTGAAGTCGAGGATGGTGATGGAACT
>Ga0306910_1000505_pt1 | contig 18097 bp, 14 predicted proteins | sample AntRauMFilla2698_FD_190438 | JGI IMG/M metagenome (GOLD analysis project Ga0306910, IMG submission 190438) | Saline lake microbial communities from Rauer Islands, Antarctica - Metagenome Filla 2 #698 (v2) (version 2) | ecosystem: Environmental > Aquatic > Non-marine Saline and Alkaline > Saline ... | reverse complement strand
AAAAGACTTCGGCAAGTCGCCGTTAGCAGCGTTTATCATTCCATTATCCACATTTACGCTCTTCGAAGTGACTTCCGAAGTCGTTGCTTGAAAACTATTTACTTGTTCCCCGGCGCTTGATTTCGACTTCCGAAGTCATTTTAATAACCTTCTAAATAGTTATTGATAAATGTGCTTCGTGACGGTGACTTCTGAAGTCTTTTGCTGGGATGGATGAGACTAAGAAACCGGATCTTGCGGCTGAAGACATCCGAAGTCCTGGGAACCAGCGTACATGAGCTACAATTACATTTTTGCGCGTTTCGAAGCGACTTCGGATGTCGTGGGCGGAACTGTGCGTAAAACCGGGAAAAACTTCTAAAGCCCATTCAATCATCACTCTAAAATATCTACCGTCAAATTGGTAGGATATTTATCTGAGTGGTAGATGCGCTGGATAGCGTCCTGAAAATCGGACTCTTTTGCCTCGAAGATATTCTCCACATATTTCTGGGGATTCAGATCGATGTACGGGAAGAATGTGCTTTGAATCTGGATCTGAATCTTGTGCCCTTTCTTAAAGGTGTGATAGATATCCTGCAGCGGTAGATTGATTTCAGCTACTTTGTTTGGCTTGAATGGCTCCGGTTTTTCATAGCTGTTTCTGAAACGTCCGCGAATGACTTCATTTCTTACCATTTGGTGATAATTATCCAGCTCCACTCCATCGGGCGTGTGCTTACTCTCTTCCACCGACGGCGGATACACATCAATCAGTTTTACAATCCAGTCAGAAGCTGTTCCGGAGGTTGAGACAAAGAGGTTTGCGAGCATCTCCCCGGCCACGGTTACGTCTTTGGTAAGAACATCGGTCTCGAAGGTCACTACATCGGGTCGGCGGGCGGCAAAGCGTTGATCACTCGTCATAAACGGGCGTGGCGTGAAACGAATAAGCGGGTGTTCGGTGTACGGCACCGGCTTGTCGATATCGCTCACATACTCAGAATATTTCGCTGACTTTTTTCCCGGTTTCGCATCCGACAAACTTCCGTCTTCATGCACATACCATCGCTTCTGCTCAGCCTTTTTCGGCGGCCAGGTTTCAAATTGCTCCCAGCTGTTTTTTCCGGTGTCAAACATCCACGCCTCGGGAAGCCCCATCTCTCCTTCTCCTTTCAGATAATGTCGAAAGAATGGCTCCTCCATATTTACTTTGAAAAACGTTGCGATGTTATCCCCGAAATAGATATCACCCACCAGCTGCGGACCGTCACCGCGCGACCAGTCGCCGTGACTCCACGGACCCATCACAATCATATTCTCCGCTTCAGGATTATTCTTTTCAATGGTTTTGTAGGTCATGAGCGGACCGTATAAATCCTCCGCGTCAAACCAGCCGCCCACTGTTAGAATCGCGTGGTCAATTCCCTTCAGGTGACGCAGAATATCGCGGCTCTGCCAGAATTCGTTATAGTTGGGATTTTCAGAAAGCTCATTCCAGAAGAAATTATCCTCGTTATAATAATTTTTCGCTTTGGTCAGCGGCGTCATTTCGTTCAGATAGAAATGGTAAGCATCGCGCGTGGGAAGATCAGGAAACGAATACCACGATGAATCGGTGGGACCGTCGTGCTGAATTCCGAACAGATTTGTCACGAACCAGTAGCTCATCAGGTAAGCGCCGTGGTGATGGAAATCATCAAAATAAAAGTCAGAGATCGGCGCCTGAGGAGAAGAAGCCACGAGCGCCGGGTGAGCATCGGGTAAAGCCGCGGTGGTGTAAAATCCCGGATATGAAATTCCGCTCATTCCTACTTTCCCGTTGTTATCAGATACGTTCTCAAGCAGCCATTCAATTGTGTCGTAGGTATCTGAGCTTTCATCAATGCCTTCCGGTCCGGGCACGTTTGGAGTCATGGTGGCATAATCACCTTCAGACATCCAGCGTCCGCGCACATCCTGATAGACAAAGATATAACCGTCTTCAACGAGGAGTTCATTTCTGTGGATTCGCCGGGGCATCACATCCTCACCATAGGGTCGACTGCTGTAGGGAGAACGGCTCATCAAAAATGGTAAATCTTCTTCGGTGTTGGCGGGACGATAAATGGTTGTATGCAGTTTTACACCATCACGCATAGGAATATAAACTTCCTGCTTGGTGTAATCTTCGGGTGTAAAAGACTGAGCAAAAGCCTCAGAAAAAGGCAGATAGATGAAAAGAACTGATAAAAAGAGTGCTGCGCGCATAGAAAGTGTTTTATGTGAATAGGATGGATGTATATATTGGAATTAAGCGGTAGCGTCAAGCAAAAAAATGTAAACGGTTGTATCTGACAGAACAAACTCAATCATCTCTTTCCTAACATGAAAACAAACCGGCACAACTACACTTTAGAACTCAACTGGACGGGCAACACGGGAGATTCCACATCTTCATACAGTTCGTATGAACGCTCGTACATTATTCAGACTGAAAATAAATCGCAGTTGGAAGGCAGCTCAGATCCTGTTTTTCGGGGAGATTCATCAAAATACAATCCCGAAGAACTCTTTTTGGCCGCGGTGAGCTCGTGTCACATGTTGTGGTATCTGCACCTGTGTTCTGAGGAGGGGATTTTAGTAAAAACGTATCAGGATAAGCCTGAGGGTAGAATGAGCCTGAACTCAAACGGCAGCGGACAGTTTGATAAGATTACGCTCAAGCCAAAAATAACGATCGGGAACAGCTCCTCGGAGATGTTGAAGAAAGCAGAAAGGCTTCACGAAAAAGCCAATGAAATGTGCTTTATCGCCAACTCTTGTAATTTTGAGATTGTGCATGAGCCGGTAGTTAGTTTTCTGACAAGCTCATAAAGTAGTTCACTCTTCAATTTTTATTGCTTTGATTTTATCGTCAATATTGTCGTAGTAACTTATATAAACGGGCAAGTCTTTGTCAATCCAAACCAACAATTCATAAATTTGTGACTGAATATTTTTCTCGAATTAGAATCCAGCTCAGGTAACAAAGATCAGCTCATGTTCTTTTTGTTCCGGCAAAAAGAACCAATCCGGCCGGCCGGCGGACCTCCGCTGCGGCTATTTGTCCGGCAGTGTGATCACGCCCGTTTAGCACAAAAGTGATCGGCAACCGAGTTTACCCACTTTTGCGCATTGACGGGCTGATGATATCACACTGCTATTCGGACAAATTTCCAAGGCGGGTTTGGTTGGCTGCCAAATCAAAACATCTCTGATACTTCGTAGTAAACCTGCCTGTGGAAGATTGAACATCTGAGCATAGCACAATATTTCAAGGTCTGAAGAATATCCACCAGCGCTTACAAGTTGCGGAGCAACGAAACACACGGTAGCATTTTATTGCGCCCCATTGGAATAAACAGCTCCGGATGGAGCGTCATGGATGCGTTTGATACCTTCAGAAGGTTTATAATCGCAGACTTTCCACCAAATAAGAATCGAACTCAGGTTATTAAAACAAATTAGCTATATTTGAATGTAATGCTTGATAAAACCTCTTTCCTTTTCGGAAACGTAATCAAGTTTAAGACTGTAGCCCATGTTTAATAAACATGGGCTTATTTATTTCAACTTTCCTAAAATCTGATTGCTCAACTCTTCCCAGCTGTATTTTTTTGCTTCTATCGATTGCTGATTTCCCATCTTCTTCAGCGCTTCTTTTTTTAGATTTTTGAGAATTTCCGCCAGACTTTCAACATCATCCGGCTCGGCGATATATCCGTTTTTTCCATGATGAATATAATTTGTCAACCCGGGATGATTGGTCGTGATTACCGGAAGGTTCGCGAAGATCGCCTCGGCAATCACTCCACTCTGACTTGCCGTTTTATAGGGAAGCACCATCGCATCACTTAGCACAAAGAGCTCGCCCAGCTCCTCATCATTCATAAAATGATTGTAGATGGAAACACGACTGGAAACATTGGTATTCAAAACAGAAGTGAGCTCTGACTCATCCATATAAAATTCTCCCGCAATCACAATCTGCACGCGTTCTCTTTCTTCTTCCGAAAGTTGATTCATAGCATGAAACAAAACATCAATTCCTTTGTAGTCGCGAATCAAACCAAAGAAGAGCAAAATAATGCTATCTTCCTCTAATCCCCATTTGAGCCGAAGCTCACCAGCTGACTTTTCTGATAATTGCCTTGGATAAACGGGATGAAAACTTCGAAGAATATCAACAGAAGTATTAAGTGACAAAATTTCTTCACGGGTCTGATCACTCAAAACCACCGCGAGTTCCAGCCGATTGAAAAATGATTTTAGCAGAGATTCCTGCATTGGAAATGATTCGTGCGGAAGTACATTATGCACCACTGCGGCGAATTTTGTTTTGGGTGAGCTTCTACTCACTCTGTTCATAAGCACGCGGTAACCCGGAATAAAAAACGGATGCCACTGAGAAAAAATCAGCCAATCGGGTTGATCTGATGATATCTCCTTAGCTGTGCTCAGCCAGTTAATTGGGTTATAACTGTGATAACTGCGAGGCTCAATCACTCTTTCAGGAGAATCATAAAACTGATTTTTACCCGGAAATAACATTGATGGATATTGTGCTTTGAAATTTACGGGACGCACATCCCCAAGCTTCTGAAGATGAATCAACAGATGGTCGCTAAATGTGGCGATACCACCACGGTATGGAGAAAAAACACTTAAAAAACGAATCAAAATGCTCTGAATCGATTAAAATTATTATTTTTGTCGGCATTCATCCCCATTTGCACCGAATAGATTAAAAGGGGACAAAACGGCCGTTTAAATTACAAATATCACAACAACTATGAGTCCATTTCAAAAACTTCTTCTGAGTTCCGTCTTTATCCTGCTCGGAGTTTCTGCCGGCGCCTTTGCGCAGTCCATCAGTGTAGAGCAAAGTGACAGAAACTACGCCTACAGCAGCACCGCATCTGAGAAACCGATCCTGGGAGAACGAAACGGACAGCTGTTAATCGGGAATCGAATTCAGCAAGCCAAGGCATTTTCTATCACCCCAGATCTCAGCTATGCCGCCGCAATGAGCACAGCCAACAATCTCTCCATTTTCGATTACGCGGGATCACTGATTGCCGAAGCTTCACTGAAATCTTTTTCATCAGACGACAAAACCATTGCGCTCGAATTCCTGAATCCATCTGCCGTTTTAGTCCGCAGCAATGTAACTCAGTTCGAGATTATCAACATGCGTGGTGAGTCAATCAACACCTTTAACATATCGAGCAAGGCAAAGCAGCGTCCCACCGAATGGGCATCCGGTCCCGACGGCCAAAGTCTCGTGCTTTACAATCCTCAGGTGATCACCAATAACGGAGAATCTACCGACGCTCATATTCTCGATGCGTCACGCAGATATCAGTCAACAAATGTGTATTACGAATCGGGATACAACACCGCCGATATCTATTATCAGGAAGATCAGCAACTATTCGTGGCCACTTTGAATCACATCTCACAGGAAAAGAGCAAGGTGATCATATTTGATGAGTCGGGAAATGTAATCCTCAACAAAAGTTTTGATAGCAAACTTACAGGTGCTTCCCTCTCGCCCGGATTATCAGTACTTACCATTTTCACTACCGGTCGGATGATGGCTTATAATCTTGAAAGCGGTGAGCGCATCGGGAGTTCCAGCGTCCGGGGAAATCCGTTGGTTTACGCATTCTACAATCCCGAGAACAGTGATTTAGTCGGAATCACAGGTAATCAATCAAACAATCTGATTACCGATCTTGGGTTTCAGGCTGTTAATGTAAACGCTCGAAAGATTGTTCGTGAAACTGTTGGCGGCGAATTAAATTTATCTCAGAAGCCATCCGTTACCATGTTCAATCGTGAGCACCGGTACGAAATATTCACACCGGTAAATAAGATGAGTATTCGGATTTCATATTGAGAATTTAGCTGTTTTAAAAACCTTCAAAATCCACCTGCTGAAAACATACGTGAATAGGTTTCGGGGGATTTTTTTTGACAGTCCTGTTTGTCAAACTTTATGAAATGAGTATCTTTGAAGCAACTTATCAGCGTTAAGATAATCGTTGCTATGAAGATTCTTTTCATCCTTCTCTCCATTCTCGCCGGACTCATTTTTTTATTCTGGATCGGCTTACGATTCACTCCAAGTCACCCCGAATCTGACTTCTCTTCTCAGAATTCCGGAAAGCAAAATAACTCCACTTTCACTCTTCCCGATTCTCTGCCTCAGCCGTGGAACAGATTCTATCACGAACTTGAATCGAAGAAAAATCAAGGGAATGTCCGCACTGCTGTGATTATGGGAACTGCTCGTTTGAGAATCTCAGGAATCTCCTTGCCAGCACGTTTCCAGTTCATTCACAAAGCCGGCGAAGCATATCGGCATATCATCACCGTTACCTGTTTCAATTTTCCGCTTTTTACGGTTGATGAATTTTTTCTGGAAGACGAAGCCAAAATGTCTTTACCCATGGGCGTAATAGAAAACGAGCCCAATGTGAACTCGGCTGCCAACCTGGCCCTGTGGGCTGAAGCGATCTGGTTTCCGACGCTTTGGGTAGAACATCCGGATGTCAGTCTGTCCACAAATTCTGACACCTCAGGCAAACTCACTTTTCCCCGAAAAGATCAATTCCAGGAAATGACGTTTTATTTTGATGACAAAACAGGACTGATAACCTATGGAGAAGCGATGCGCTACAAGTTGCCGGAAGATGAAAAGCCTACAAAGTGGAAAACGATTGTAGATGAGTGGGCTGAATTTGAGGCGGGATTGCTCCCTGCCAAAGCCTCTATTCGCTGGATGGATGATAACAAACCCTGGGCGGTTTTCAGTGTTACCAACGTGGTTTATAATGCGGATGTGGATTCTTACTTCGCATCAGAAAAGTAAGAGCCGTTGTAACATCAATGTTTTTTTAAAAACTGCTCAACAACACTCACAATTCGCTCCAGATCCGAATTCTTCAAACCAACTCCAGCGGGAAGACATATTCCCCGCCTGAAAATCTCAGCAGATGTATTTCCTCCAAAAACCTCCAACTGCTGATTTAAAGGCTGTTGACGCATTGGTTTCCAAACCGGACGCGAATCGATATTGTGGTCTCTCAGATACCCGACTAAATCATCCCGATACTCAGTAAGTTCCACTGATAACAACACGGACGGAAGCCAACAGGATGAGAGCGCGTTGTCATTTACTTGTTGAAATTGAAACCCCAAAGTTTCCAGTTTCTTTCGGTAGAATGCGTCAATCTCTGCTTTTCTCTCACGCTTTTCCCGAAGACATTCCCACTCTCCCACTCCCAGTGCCGCCAACAAATCACTGAATTGATAGTTAAACCCAATCTCTTCATGCTGATAATGAACTGCGTTCTCCCTTGACTGATTCGCCATTTTGTGAATATGCTGAATCACTCTTTTATCATCTGAAATAACCGCTCCCCCGCCCGAAAGCGCGAGCAATTTGTTTCCGTTGAAAGAATAGACGCCGACATCTCCCAAGCTTCCCGTAGGTTTTCCATTTACCTCAGACATAAACGATTCCGCTGCGTCTTCTATAATCGGGATCTCATATTCTTCTGAAATTCTGAGAAATGCGTCCATATCGGCCGGAACGCCAAAGAGATGAACTACAATAATCGCCTTCGGTTTTCTTCCCTGCTTTATCAGCTTTTGAATGGCTTCTTCTGTCGTGCCCGGACACATATTCCAGGTTTCAGATTCTGAATCGATCAGAACCGGAGTGGCATTCACATATCGAATGGGATTGAGGCTGGCGATGAAGGATAAATCGGGTGTTAAAACGACATCTCCTTCACCAATATTCAGCGCTTTTAGAGCGAGGTGAAGTCCCGCCGTGGCACTTGAAATCAACGCCACATATTTCCCGGTGTACTCTTCCAGCAACCCGATTAACTCTTTAGAATACGGACCATTCGGAGCAATCCACCCGCCATCGAGCGCTTCTCGCATTTTGGACTTTGCGTTGTTTGAAAGAGCCGGAGCGTTCAACCAGATTTTTTCATTGTGGCTGGAATTATCCTTCATACACTCCCTGCCAGTAGCGATACATAGATACGTTTTCACGCCAGCTTTTAGGTTCAAATGTCACATCTTCTTTCAGCTCGGTCACAAACCAGTCAAAAAAGTTGGCTCCCGCATGCAGAGAAAGCGGGAGTCCGCCCGAAATTCTTGGATTGAGTTCAGTGACTTTGAAGTCATTTTTATTTAAAAATCCCTGCACGTTCCAGATTCCTCTCAGGTCCGGTAGCGCCTCATAAATTTGTCTGACAATCTTTTCAATCAGTGGATTTTTGCGTGTTTCTCCCACAACAGATTCGCCGTCTCTCACCTGCTTGCGCAATCGTGGAACCATGAGATGAATGCCCTGTTCATCCGACAGCACATCAACCGTGAACTCATCTCCTGAGAGATATTCAACTATTACAGAAGATTCCCCTGAATAATCATCTTCCGAGATTCCATCTCGTTTTAGCCTTTCAACTCCTAAACTTCGACTTCCTTTAGCCGGCTTTTTAATCCAATCATCTTTGGCTGATGAGAGAGAATACAGTGAACTATGGGGAATGTTTTGCTTTTCGCAAAGTGTAAGAAAACGCTCTTTATGATCGGCAGTTTCAATTGCCTTTGGTGAACTTCCCAGCCACTTCACACCCTTCTTATGAAGTTCAGACGATTGCTTACTCAGCCATACATTTTCATAATCGGTAAGTGAGATCAATCCAGTCACTTTTTGGTGATCACACAGCTTAATCAACTCATCAAAGTATGTTGCGTCAGTCACATTTGGCAACTGATAAAACGGTATTTGAGATAAACGAACTGAGGACTGCTGACTGGCATCTGCTGCAATTACCCTGATATTATGCTTGGCACATACAGTTTCCAGCAGAGCTAAAAGCTCATTCCGGCGTCCCGAAGATGTGACTAACAAAGTGCGCATTTCCTTTTGATTCATAACTTACCGTGACCCAAATGTGGATGAACTACTTTCAGAAAGCCGCTTCTTCAGCTGTTCTCCTTTTTCAGTAAGACGGTACTTTTGATTTTTACTTTTTAGCTTATTCGGCAAAGTATATTCAATCAAACCATGCTCAAAAGCCGGATTCAGGTAGTTCTCTCTAAGATTTTTTCGATCCGTCAATCGTAATTTCTCCAGGATTTCATCCCGATGCATCTCCCCATTTAAAATAAGTATCAGTTGATCAACTGTATCAAGATTATCATGGGGGGTATCATGGGGGGTGACTTGGGGCGTAGTTACCGGAAATGTCATTCTGAGAAAATTATTTGAGAATGTAAAACAGTCTTTTGAGTAGACTTGTAATATACGTGGCACACCCGAACCCAACTGCTCGACTAAACCCAAATCTCTGTAAATTCGCATTAATTCTTTATTTCTTGGAACTGAAAAGCCCTCAAAAAATTCAGTTTTACTCAATCCTTCAGGAAGTCCACCGGCAGAGGTAATTTCTATACGGTCTGAAAACAATTCAAATTTAGGAGGAATTTCTTTTGAATAATCATTGTGAACGAAGGCATTTATCACAGCTTCTCTTAGAGCAACCGGATTCCACAAGCGAAAATCCTCCCGCTCTCGCGATGTCATTTTTGTAATGGTTCTATTCTCAACCTCAATTTTATCCAAAACCTGCTTGGTAGCTTTTGTCAAAGATTCCTGTCCGTACTCATTGCTTTCAGCCAGATCAACTCGATTCCCGCCATTATATTTAGCAACTTTTACAGAGATATTATTTCGGTCAGAAACTAAATATGCAGCGTAATTATAGCTTCCATCATCAGTAGTTAATTCGAGGTTTCTGGCAAACTGTTTATTAAGCGTGATGCCCGCAGCTTCATAATAAATTTTAAGCTGCTCAAAAGTCAGATCTTGTCTTGGGGAAACAATTCTTCCAATCGAATTTCTGGTACGTTTTGAGAATAATTCCTCGATCATTTTTACCGGCACAGGCTCTGCCGCTGTACCCGTTCGGATGTAACACCCTTTCTCGGACATCCCATACTTCTTAAGGTAGTAAGGCTTTTCCTGACCGCTTGCCACTATGCGTTTTATGATCTCTTTTCCCTCTTTCTCTTCGATCACTACATCAAAAAGTCCCATACACGAAGGAAGTATGTTATTTTTTAACCGGTCTTTTATTCTGAGCGCATCTTTGTCAGCATCCTTAACACCCATAGTGGTCCCTGACTTATCAATACCAATGTATTTGATACCACCTTCGTGATAGTTCAGAAAAGCAACGACCTCTTTTTCAAGGTCTTTTGTTAGCTCTTGTTTGTACTCTATTCGATTGGTTTCTGACATTCAAATGGTTGCGTAGATAAAACGTCTCTATTTCAGATACGATTTAATAAAATTACTGTCATTAAAAACTGCTATCACAGGGTTTGATCAAATGATTTGGAATCATCCTTTAGATTTTTCTCTCAAATTCTCAATTTCTCTTTTGCTGAGTTTACTGTACTTCATAATCCTTTCAATAGTAAAGCCATCTGATAGCATATCCTTTACAAATTCTATATCACGCTTCCATTCTCCCTCTTCAATATATGCTGCTTTTACCCCGAGCATATCGCGGTAGTTCTTCAGGCTTTCGTTGTATGTGATTTTTTCTTGCGTATCCATTTTTGCTATCTCCGCTAATTCCATTAAACGTTCGAAAATCCCTTCTCTCAGTGCTGCCGGCTTATCCCGTAAGGTATGCAGATTTTTAAACGCATACAGCCAACGCTCAAAATCATTGTCGATCTCTGCTAATTCTTTAGAGAATTTGGGTATCTCAAGGTAGATAAACGTAAGCTTATCATAGAAAATTTTCTTGCTTTCAAGTTCTGTTAATTTAACACGATGCATGACTTTTTCCAGATCTTCCTCATCAAAAATAAAATCAAGCAAACTAATTGTATATACATTTCTCAACTCGTATATCCACGTTTTTCCTTTATGCGCCTGATCCTGTATTGCGTGTGAAGCGTAGAAAAGACTCCGATCTTTAAAAAATTTCTGACGTGCCCGCTGGACTTCCACAATAAATCGATCTTCCAGCATGACTTTCTATTCCCTCATATACTCCGTTATTTGCTTTTTGGGCTCGTTATTTCCCAATTCTTTTACTATTCGTACTACTGTTTTTCCGGCAATTATCACATCCAACATTAACTTTTTCCGATGAACATACAAGACGTCATAAGCAAAGCGCTCTTCCCAGGTTATTTCATCGTGCTCATGAACCTGAGCTAAACCTGTTAATCCCGGTTTGACTTCAAAGCGTTGCTTTACCCGAGCTGACATTCGCTCAAAATAGCGCTCCGGTAATGGTCTCGGGCCAACCAAAACCATATCACCCTTCATCATATTAATCCACTGAGGGAGCTCATCGAGATGGGTTTTGCGCAGCCAGTTATGCCACGCGGAAATTGGTTCGCCGGTATCATCCAGAGTGGCGAATTTATAGATTAGAAATGGCTTTCCATATCGACCCAAACGTCTCTGACAAAATAATACCGGTGCTGAAAAAAACAGCTGAATGACCGATATCACACTCATCCCCACCAACCAAAACGGAAGTGTAATCAGCAGGAACAGCGTTGTCAGCAGCATGTTATTTCAATGGATTTACATGTAGTAAAACCAATCAGGGTTTTACGGCAAGCGCGTAGATGCCTGTGCCTTTATCATTATCACCGGAGACATCCATTTTCATAAACAAGAGTCCGAGCGGAAGTGTTGGGAGATAGTAAAACGGTAGTAGAATGGAGCCAATCACACCGACTTTAGTCAGCCACAGCATGGGCCATTTAATGAGCATCACCCAGGCGGCGTGTCCCCATTTTCCGTATGTGTAATGCACCTGAACCGGCTGAAGTCCCGCTTCTTGCAATTTATCAGAGATATCTTTCCGTGAATATCCAGCCCGCGCGTGTTCATCCACAAAAAACTCATCATCACCTGCGTCTTCTTCGGCTAAGTGAGAAGGTGAATGCATCAGGAAAAATCCCCCGCTTTTGAGAGATCTGCCAACATTGCGCATCACTTTCACATCTTCTTCAATGTGCTCGAGTACGTCAATTATGATAGCGAGATCGTGCTTCGGCTCTTCGTTTTCAAGCTCAAGCAGATCTTCCTGCCTGAATGAAATAAATCCTTTCTCTACTTCATCTTTGAAATAATATTCACAGTCTTCGAGATAATCTTTTTTCACATCCACCGAACGCACACGGGCATTGGGAATGTCATTGAGTAAAAAGCGATCGTATTGACCAAATCCGCAACCGGCGTCAAATATCGAAACCACTGGCTTGGCTGCAAATTCATGTTTGGCTAAATCACGCACAACTTTCCTTACGTGCCATGAGCGCAGAAAGAACAGATCGAGCAGATTGTAAAAAATGGTGCGTAAAAAACGGTTTCGTTTAATAAATCCGGCAAATCCGTCTTTAACCGGATCGTAAGCAATCTTACTCATTCGTTAAACCTGTTGAATCTTTGAAATTAATTTGTTCCTGTTTTTTATCACGATTGATGATCAACTCTCCAACAAATCCAATTGAGAAAAACTGAATGCCCAGAATCACAAAAAGGACTCCGAAAATCAGCAGCGGACGATTGGAAAGATACATATCGTAAAAAATACGCATGTAGGTCAAATATACCGTAATTATGCCACCGGCGAGGAGGGAAATAGAGCCGATACTCCCAAAAAAGTGCATCGGTTTCTGGGCAAATTTATTTACAAACAGCAGCGTGATGAGATCTAAAAATCCATTAATAAACCGGTTCAGTCCAAACTTCGACTTGCCAAATTTACGCGGATGATGCGTCACCACTTTCTCACCAATCTTATCAAAACCCTGCCACTTTGAGAGCAGTGGCACATAGCGATGCATCTCTCCATATAGATAGATATGCTCAATAACTTCGCGCTTATAGGCTTTAAGTCCACAGTTAAAATCGTGCAATTTGATGCCCGACATCTTTGATGTGACCTTATTAAAAAACCGCGATGGAATAGTTTTTGAAATCGGATCGTGCCGCTTTTTTTTCCAGCCGCTCACCAAGTCCAAACCGTCTTTGAGCATCTGAACCATTTCGGGAATCTCGTGTGGATCGTCCTGCAGATCGGCATCCATTGTGATAATATATCTCCCCTCACTCTGCTCAAACCCTTTCTGCAAGGCCGAACTTTTGCCGTAATTTCTTCTGAATGATATTCCTTTCACATTGCTGTGGTGCCGGCCAAGTTCTTTAATTACGTCGAATGACTCATCATCCGACCCATCATCCACAAAGATGACTTCAAATTGATAATCATCGCTTAATGCATCCGTAATTTGAGCATACAACTCCTTTAAACTTTCGGCTTCGTTAAATAACGGTACCACTACGGTAATATCGATGTGCGGTTCGTTGCTCAAAATGGTATTATTAGGTTAATTAAAGGATGCGCGGTTTTTTCATCAGAACTGCAAATTTAGATATTTTGTGACGAAAAACGTACTCAAATGAAAAAGCTTTATTACAGCATCGGAGAAGCGGGCGAATTAACGGGCGCAGAACTGCACATGATTCGTTACTGGGAAACCAAAATCAAGCAGCTGAAGCCCAAAAAAGATAAACGTGGGAAACGCCTTTTTACCGAAGACGACATCGCTCTCATCTCACACCTGAAAACCCTGATTGTTGACAAAGGTTACAGCGTTGACGGTGCCCGAAAAGCACTGAACAATCCACAGGAAGAAGAACATAAACCGGAACTTTCAGACGAACTGAAACGGGATCTTAGCGAAATAAGACAGTTTTTAGTGCAACTCTCCGATCAGATTTAATCTCAAAATCACACTTTAGAAAAAAGATATTTCCAAAAATATTATGAACGAATATCAACAAGCACCACTCGGACATTTCACGCTCTACACCATTCAAACCGGCTATTTTCGTCTCGACGGCGGCGCCATGTTCGGCGTGGTTCCAAAAACACTCTGGTCGCGCGGAATTGACTGTGACGACAAAAACCGCATTCCCATGGGTATGCGCAGTCTCCTCATCAAATCAGAAAAAACTGACAGATTATATCTGATAGATACAGGAATCGGCAACAAAGCAGATGAAAAATTCCGCAAGATCTACGATATGGATGATGAAGAATACAATTTAGACGCCGGACTCGCCCACTGGGGATTTTCTAAAGATGATGTCACCGATGTGGTGTTCACGCATCTCCATTTCGATCACGGCGGCGGTGCGGTTACTAAAAACGACGATCTTGAACTCGAAATCACTTTTCCGAACGCTCAGCACTGGGTTCAGGAAAAACATTGGGAAACTGCAATCAATCCCAACGTAAGAGAAAAAGCCAGTTATCTGAGAGAAAATATTGAACCGCTTAAAACATTCGATAAACTCAACAAGATTCAGCCCGACCACGAGTTCGAGCCGGGATTTACACTCGAGATTGTAAACGGCCACACCATCGCGCAGCAACTTCCAAAGCTTTCCGACGGACAAACCACACTGCTTTACGGAGCCGACCTTCTTCCAACACATCTGCACATTCCGATTCCATGGGTGATGGGCTACGATATGTATCCCGCCACAACGCTCGAAGAAAAAGCGGAGATCCTCGAACGCGCGGCCGATGAAAACTGGTTTATCTTTCTCGAACACGATTACAATGTCGATACCATCCAAATCACAAATGAGAAAGGCCGATATACTGCCAACACATCCGCCTCGTTTGGGGAATGGAATCAATAACATTATACCTGACTTTCAATCTCATTTATGAGTGAATCCTCCGCCCCGTTTACGCAGAAACTGCACGAAACGGCACAACTTTATTTCGGAAAATTCCAGCGTCAGCAATGGGTGGCTTTGTCTCTCATTGTGCTTTGCAGCATTGTTGTAGCGTTCATTACGCTGGGTTTTATTGAAACAGCCTGGTATCTGCCCTCATGGTTTAAAATCACAACCGTAATTGTGGCGCTTACCGCCGGACTCGTCTGGACCTGGAAGAAATACCACTCATGGAAGCATCTCGATTTTGAAACATGGTATCGAAGCTGTGCCGATCAAAGTTCTCAACCGGAGCTGAAATACGCTATTGATGAGCATCGCTATCCGAATAAGAACAAACTCACTCCGCTGGCGCTGAAACAGATTTCAGAACAGCTGAGTAGCGTTTCAGTTCAACAAACGTTTAAGATTTTTAATCGTCAGTTTTCATCCTTCAACTGGGCTTTTCGCGGATCATTTCTAAGTGCCGGTTTAATTCTGCTGTTTGTTCTGCTTTCCAACACCTCGTTCATCGACGCACAAAGAAGTTTGAGCATTTGGAAATCATTCACTCCGCCTAATACATTTGCGTTTTCAGTTTCGCCGGGAGATGTGACAGTTGAACAGGGAGACCGCATCACCATCTTCACAAAGTTTGAGGGAGATCATCCTGAAAAACTATCCCTGCATTTCAAGACCGATATTGAGAACGCGTTCAGAACGCTTCCGTTAACGCCACAGGGAGATTCAGCCTACGTTTCTCAACCGATTCAGATAACCACAGATGCCCGGTACTATGTTCAGATGGAGCGTCATTTGACCGACACCAGCGTTGTTTCAGTTCAAATTCGTCCACGTTTTGATAAACTTCTCGCTGTGGTCCAACCGCCGAAATACACACAGCTTCCCAACGACACAACCAAATATCCATTCGATAATCTTTCTGCCTTTCCCGGAAGTGAATTGAAGCTCGAAGGTGAGATTAATAAAGATGTATCGGGAATTGAACTTTTCTGGGAGGAAAAATCACAGCGGATTGAGGGAACCAATCGCTTTGATATCTCAAAAACAATTTCAGCAGATGACTCTGTGAGTATCACGCTGACAGATAATGCCGGATTAAGCGGTGAGTTACCTGTTTCATTTACTATTACCACGCGTGAAGATCAATATCCCATGATCTCCATTCTTCAGCCTGAAGCCGTTGTGGAAATTAAAAATCCCGGAAATTTGCCCGTCTTATATGAGATGAGTGACGATTTTGGCATCCGTTCCGCCACGCTGATCTACACCGTAAAAAAAGCGTTCTCTCAGGAATCTAAACCTAATAGAGTTCGTCTCAACAAAGCCCGCTCCGATGTATTTTTCACCCATGAATGGAATTTAGAGCCATTGGGACTCACTCCTTTAGATGAAATCCGCTACCGCATTGAGGTGGTTGATAACGATGTTATCTCCGGTCCCAAAAAGACTTCCAGCGCAGAAAACCTGATTAAAATCCCGTCCATGGTGGATATGGTTGATCAAATTGCTGAGAAGGAAGAAGCCATTGATGACTCTTTCTCTGAGGTTAACGAAGATTTTGAGGAGTTTCAGAAACAATATGAGGAGATGATCAAAAACCTGCGGGATAATCCGGCTGAACAATGGCGGGAAGAGCAAAATGTGCAGGATTTGCGTCAAAAGCAGCAGGAGATGGAAGAGAAGGTAAACGAGCTGAACAAGGCGTTTGAGGAGATCAAAAAAGAGCTGGAAGACAATAACATGCTCAGCGAAGAAACGCTGAAAAAATATGAGGAGCTTCAGGATTTACTCGAACAGATAAACGACAGCGAACTCAAAGATGCTCTTCAGAAGCTGCAGGAATCTCTCAGTCAATTTGACCAGCGCTCATTGCAGAAATCGCTTGAAGATGTGGAATTCAATGAGCAAAAATATCAGGAGCGCCTGAATCGTACCCTCGAATTGTTCAAAGATTTGAAGCTTAATACGCAGATGGAGCAAACGTCCAAAGCGCTCGATGAGCTCTCAAAACAAGAGCAAAAGCTTTCAGAATCTGAGCTTTCATCCGAAGCGGTTGAGCAACAGAAGTCGATACAAAAACAACTTGATCAACTCCGCGAGCAGATGGAAAAATGGTCGGAAGAAGCTCCCGACAGCAAAAAAAAGCAGGTAGAGCAGTTGGAGGAGATGATGCTTCCAAAAATGGATCAAATTTCTGAAAGCCTGAAAGAAAATGCTCAGAAAATGGAAGAATCGCTCTCACAGGAAAACCAAGGCGAGCAACAAAGCGGTGAAAACAGCGAATCGGGAGAACAACAACAATCTTCTCCATCCGGACAGCAGCAGCAACAAGAACAGCTGAAGCAACAGCAGCAGCAGATGAGCAAAATGATGCAGCAGATGGCAAAAGATATTGGCGAAAAGCGTCAGCAGATGTCGGCTCAGCAAATTAATGTAAACGTGCAGGCATTGGAATCGGTGTTAACTCAGGTTCTGTCGCTGTCGGAAAAACAGGAAGAGATTCACAATCAGGTTAAAACGTACACCAATAACAGCCGCGCGTTTGTCGATCAGGCTCGCATACAGGATAATATCGCCCGCCAATTCACTTTTGTCGTGGATTCCCTTTATGCTTTGTCAGCTGAGATTCCCGCAATGAGCAACAGGGTGAATGAGAAAAAACTCGAAGTTCAGCGCAGAATAGATCGCAGTTTGTCGTTTCTGTCTGAGCGAAATCCACAGTTATCATCCGGTGAAGTGCGCATGACGCTCGGCGAGATGAACGAACTTGCCGCAATGCTTACCCAATTGCTCGAACGCCTCGACGAAGCCCAAAACAATTCATCCGGACAAGGAGGAATGTCATCTGAACAGATGATGCAGCAGCTTCAGGACATGCAGGGCGATCAGCAGCAGCTAAATCAACAGATGCAGCAGATGATTAACGACATGCAGGGCGAGCGTTTATCACAGGATCAAATGCAGCGTCTGAATCAAATGTCAAGAATGCAGAATGAGATCCGCAAGCAGCTCAACGAACTCAAAGAAAACGGCGGATTTGAGTCGGGCGATAAAATCATGAGTGACCTTCAGCGCATGTCGGAAGAGATGGAAGACGCCATCAACGATATGAGAGGCGGACGACGGGACAAAATCATGATTGAACGTCAGCAAAATATTCTATCGCGCATGCTTCAGGCCGAAAAAGCACTGGAAGAGCGTGGCGAAGAGGAAAAACGTAAGGGAGACACCGCAACAGATTTCGAGCGCACGAATCCACCACCATTATCTCTC
>Ga0306910_1000504_pt1 | contig 18098 bp, 16 predicted proteins | sample AntRauMFilla2698_FD_190438 | JGI IMG/M metagenome (GOLD analysis project Ga0306910, IMG submission 190438) | Saline lake microbial communities from Rauer Islands, Antarctica - Metagenome Filla 2 #698 (v2) (version 2) | ecosystem: Environmental > Aquatic > Non-marine Saline and Alkaline > Saline ... | reverse complement strand
AAGCGCTTTCTTACCCGCTTCAACAAGAACAGCGGCTACGTGGGCTTTTATCTTGCCATGATAAACCAGCGGATCCTCCAGATAAGCATTCTGAGCTTTTTCATCTCTGCACATAAACTCTTCTTTCATACCCATGACCGGAAGATTGGGAGATACTGATGAAATATAACGTGACATCTCCTGAATTACGCGGGGAACCTGATAGGATGTTTTAAGAGTCGGACCCAACATTAGTAGTCCGTCGATTTGAGGATCAAAATCTTTTCTGTTGATAAGATGCGTCCATAATATGGCTCCAAGTCCATGTCCCGCAGCGAATACAGATTCATACTGGCCGGAAGCATTCGATTCAATCACAAACTGACGCAGATCTAACACTAAGTTTTCAAGTGGGATTAATTCACCTGAAATTCCCTCACTCTGTCCATGGCCTTCAAGATCGAACAGAAAAACATCCACACCATTATCGGCAAACCACTCGGCTGTTTCTAAAAAACGGTTTGAGTGATCAGCAAATCCATGACAGAAAAGTAACGCGTGATTGTTTGGCTCTTCCCCGGTTACAGATGCAAAATAAAGTCGTTTCTCTCTCGAATTATAAAAATATCGCTCTGCTTTAAAAGCCACCTAACATCATTTTTAAGTTCAAATTGCGGACGAAGATAATGAACAAGATTCACATTTGCTTTAACCTTCATGCTTATTCTCTCTATCTTTGAATATTGGAAGAAGAACCTGTCATCAACTTAATCCGGTTTAATAACTTACTTCAACTTATTGTTATTGTGAAGATATTAGCTGGAATGTTCAATTTCTGTTTCGACTTATGATGACATCACAATCAACATTTTACCACTACAAATTATCACTCTATATACGTAGCTGAATGCGAGCTTTAAAACTATTTTCGGTCTATATCGGCGTTATTGCCGTCGTCATGGCCATTATTTTCATTCCAAACTGGGATGAATTTCAAGAAGTTTTCGATAACACAGACGGACTGAAAGAGGGAACCGAGTTTATTGAAAGCACCTACTCACTCGGCGGACTTATCGATTACCTTGTTGAACAACCACAGTATACCGCGATATATTCTCTTTCCGGCGATCCTTCTCAGGATGCCATTGCTCATAATCCCGAACAGATGCACACTATGGGAGCGTTGCAGCATCTTTTAGCTGCTGCCTATCTTTATGAGCTTGAGCATCAGGGAATTGCTGTCCTGGCCGAGTCCCATAATTGGAAGGAGATTTCTTTGTACCAACTGCCCAACTATTATTACTCCAATCACGCAAGCGCGCTCGATTATCTCGAAGACATTGAGGCATTATCTGATAATCAGGTTCCCGTTACATATTTGATTGACGCCATGATTGTTAACAACGATTATGCTATTCATGACTTTCTCGTTCATACTTATCGCCTCGACACCTTATCGATTGATGAGTCGTACAGTATTGATAATATTCAACCATTTGCGGGATTAGCATTGATGATGCATCCCGGAGTCCGGGACAAAGATTTTGAAACACTTATTTCAGAATATCGGGAGATGGATATCGCACAGTTTAATGAACAGTCCGGCAGGTACTTTGAGGATTGGGTTACCGACTCACAAAAAAGAGAGGCGTTCGTTGAGATATTTGAGGAAGAAGATTATGGATTGACGTTTCTCGAGGAAAAGCAAACTTACGATCTCTACCCCCACGCTTCAGCGCGGTCTTTTACCTTGTTTATGAAAGATATACTTGAAGGCAATCGATGGAATTCAGAATTGACGAACGCGTTCACCGATCATCTGCGCTGGATGCTCGAGGACAGAGCGGTCAATTATCAGTTTTATGATTATGGTGGCGGCTACGAAAGCAGAATAGGCCTGCTGAACGGCTTTGATTTTGGAATAATCGATTCAACCGACAGCTACCGCTATCAGACCGTCTTTTTTGATCAGGTTCCTATTGCACTTTGGTTTCACCTCTCTTCTAACTTTATGAATCAGGACTATCAGCGTCGCCTGATCTGGGATCCTGAATTGAGAAACAGAACTAAACAAGCAGTGGAAAACACATCTGATAGTGCAGCATCACCTGCAAACAAAACACAGTCAGCGGAGTAAATTACTATGCGCAAACTGATTCTTTTATACTGGCTTTTACCAGCCTACCTCCTGTTTTTAACATCCTACGAAGGACTTTCATGGCTTGGGATTGAGGAAACTTACGCTGACGGAGAAAATATTGCCGCCGCTGTGGAAGAGTTCAAAATTAAAAACATGCAGGCGCAATCGAACGGATATATCGTGCTCAGATTCCAGGCAGATGGCGAAGAGATTCAGCGTAAACTCTCGCTCCCTGTACAGATGGCGGCACAGCTACAAACCTATTCAGTTATTCCCATTCGGTATAAATCCGATAGTTTTATACCTATTGTATTAGTTCCGGTGTATGAATTTCACAGCAATATGGTGTTGATGAACGTGGCAATTACCGGACTAAGTTTCCTTGTGGTGTTTATCATCGGTTTCTTTGTGAGTAAATACGCCTTCAAAAAAAGTAAATACGAGCTTGAGGATGAACAAATTCAGGCCGCATATCAAAAAATGAAATCAGCATGATCGGATTAGGAACACTTTATCTCATCCCGACTCCCCTCGCCAAAACAGGAAATCCTGAAACGATTTCAGTCTACAATCGCTCTGTGATCGAAGGATTATCACACTTTGTGTGTGAGCGCATTCCCACGGCCATCTCCTTCCTGGAATTTATAGGAATGAGTAAACGCATCCCCGAGCTTACATTTCTGGAGTTGAATAAAAAAAGTTCTTCCGAGCAGCTCAATGAATGTCTGCAGCCTCTACTTATGGGTGAATCGGTCGGCGTGCTTTCAGAAGCGGGAGCGCCAGCTATTGCCGATCCGGGCTCAGACCTTGTTGCTCAGGCGCACCTGTATCAGATTGAGGTTGTGCCGCTCACGGGACCCACATCGTTTGCGCTCGCCTTAATGGCTTCAGGACTTGACGGACAGCGCTTCCGGTTTCACGGCTATCTTTCGCGCAAATACGATCACCTTCGGGGACAGGTAACAGAGATGGAACAGGATTCGGCTATGCGACGTGAATCTCAAATCTTTATGGAAGCTCCCCAGCGAAATGAAACCATCTTTCGTCATTTGAAGGATCTCCTGAAATCCGACACCATGCTCTCCATCTCCTGCAATCTCACGCACGCTGACGGCTGGACCAAAACAGCGTCCATCGGCGAATGGAATGCTCAGACGATGCCTGACTTTGACAAACAACCCTGCGTCTTCATCATCCAGGCCACCGAATCAGCCGCCGGAAAGCCCCCACCCAAAAACGCCACCGTAACCCGCGTTAAAAGATGGTAAAGTGAATTAAAAGCAAAAACAACACCCAAAGACTTCGGCAAGTCGCCGTCAACAACGCTCAGTATCGTGGATTACTACCCAACATTTCCCCGAAGAGACTTCCGAAGTCGAAACTGGTAAACACCCAAAATTCCAATACTTCTTTACCTAACAACGACTTCCGAAGTCATTTTAACACTATCTTAAGCAGTTAAACAAATGCAAAACTTCGCTCACGACGACTTCTGAAGTCTTTTCCTGGAATCCATCACCTTGCTGTTTTAGCCCGTCCAATCAACCCTTCGACTGTTCGCCTTAAGGGCTCACGCTCAGGATGGATTGGACTCCGCTCACGAGGGCTTCAGATGTCTTTTGCCAGTTACACATCCCAGCCGTTAATGCGGGACGGCAGAGACTGCCCCTCGAGTATCCTGGTGAAATGCTTGATATTCTTGATTTTTATCAATCGTACGTATCGAAATACGTATGGCATGGGACAACATTCGCGATACATCCATCCCTCTCAAATTGATCTGACTGATTCATGGTCACAATGGTTCCCTCTTTCAAACTAAAAAAGTTGAGCGCTTCGAATAGTCCGTTTAGCTCTCTGTCCAGATTATCCGGCGTAAGTTCGTAACACACCTGGACCACGTCTTTGGCGATGCCTTTGTCAATGGTGATGAAATCACACTCGTTCTTCTCCTTGAAATAGAAGATCTGCTCGTGATGTCTGCGCAGATTTAAAAAGACAAGATTTTCAAACACCGGACCAAAATCATTCGTAAATGACTTTGATGTCGTGTTGATTAATCCTGTATCGATGGCATATACTTTTCTCGGATTGATGAGCTGCTTCCTTGAGGAGTAGCTGAACTTCGGTATAAATGAAAACAGATACGTTTGCTCTAAATGGGAGAAATATTCCATGATGGTGGTCGTGGAACTGACTCCGAACAAGGTTTTGATCTTATTCCCTGTTACCAACCGTCCGGTATTTGATATCAGATGTAAAGCCATGCGCTGAAGCGTTTTAACATCCCGCACACCATAGCGAACAGCTATATCACGGGCTAAAATATCCTCAAACAGCTGATGAAGAATGTCATCATTCTGCTGACGAACATACTCAGGAAATCCACCTACTTTTAAATACTCAGCCAGATGTTCGGCATCAGACGCAGCATTATTAAAAACTTTGAACTCATTCCACGAAAAAGGAAATAATTCCCGTTTGATATGACGTCCGGTTAGCTTTGTACCAAGCTCTTTGCTGAGCATAGTCGCGTTTGATCCTGTTATAACAACTTTTTTTCCTGCTTCCAGCTTTTGGCGAACATATCGCTCCCATCCAGCAACGACTTGAAGTTCATCGAAAAATAGTACGTTATGATTTTGTTCTTCAATGATCTGGTCAAGGCGACTGAAGTCATTCATTTCAAATTCAAAAAGTCGCGGATCTTCAAAATTTATATAAAGAGCATCCCTGAATCCCGAATAAAGTAGCTGCTGAAGAAGCGTACTTTTTCCGCAACGACGAATACCGGATATAACGAGAGCAAAACCATCCACATTGGGCAGATGTTTTAAAATATCCCGCTCCGTACCCTGAAAATGACTTGTTAAATTCCCGATTTGAGTGCGGGCAACATCATCGATTGTAGTTTTGAGAAGCATGTAGCTGACGTTAATTCATTATTATGAATTAATTTACAAACTTGTCCATTAGAAAACAACAATAGTGTTCATTGCTAAAAAACAATATTATCCATTAGAAATGAATAAGTTTCACAATGGATTGAACACATTCTTTGTGATAGGTACCTTAAACCGTAGTTATTAATCAGGCAAAAAACGAACTGAGGTGAGGTTAGTAATAGCTCAAAAACTGCAAAAACCCCTTTATATCACAAAATATGCAGATCTAACTCAAGAATATCTATTTCAGACAGGCTGCAAAATCCGAGGTGAACATCAGGATAGAGCTGATACTGCTTCAGGTACCACTCTTTCTCAACCTCTTTCAAGTGATAGACTCCGTTGTGTGAAGTTTCTTTAAAGCGCAATCTGTCAATACCGAAGCCTATGCCCTGACCTTCGGCTTTCACAAAACTTTCCTTCATCACCCAGCGCTCGAAGAAATACTGATCCTGCCGTCGTTTATTCAGCGCCTGATACTGTAGCAGTTCATCGTTGGTCAACACCCGTTCAACCAAATTATTCGTGTAGGTGCGCTGTTCTTCAATATCAACTCCGTTTTGATGACTCCCCATTACCAGCGCAAGCCAATTCCGACAGTGGCTCCAGTTTACAAACAGATCCTGTTCAGATGCGTCTGTATGAATAAAAGGTTTCCCCATTGAGCCATACGCGATGTGCAATACATCTTTATTGATAAGAGAACGCGTTTCAATCATCAACAAGAGTAATTTTCTGATGAGTGTTGAATCTCGTCTTTTTTTCTCAGAATGAATGGCGTTTATACGATTCTGCTCGGCTTTATCAAGTTGAATAGAAAAATCATAATCCTGACAAATACGTTGTATATCCGATATTTTCCCGGCTACGGCTATCATCGACTTAAGAAATTAAATACGTTCAAATTTCAATAGCTCATATCCAAGTGATTGTATTCTGTTATGTCTGAGATAACGCGCTTTTTTGTCTTCCAACATCATGAAATAACTGCTGATATATGAATTACAATATTGAAATAACTCATTGGTATTGGCGATAAATCTTGGACTTTTAATCTGACGTTCCCGCACAACAGTTTTCCCGTCTGTGTCGAAAAAACGATGAACAACGCCCCCCTGATTATTAATAATCTCATACGAATCGTTGGGATAGAACAGTGAATCGGACCGCCTTTGGTAGCGCAAAACCTTGATACTGGTGATCTCTCCCACTCCTGTGAATTCAAAGCGATATCTGTTTCCCCGATAAGTTAATTCTTCAATTAAAGTATATCCGATAGCATTATCTCCCATTCCATAATCCACCACCCGCTGATCAATCAAGGCCTTACCAACGGTTGTGGTACCGTAATAAAGTTCAAGTGAGTCGCCATAATTAATTGAATCCCATTTATTTCCAAAAGCATCTTCTCCTGATTTACAGCCAACAAACACAGCCACTATCAACAAAAATAAGCCAAATCGTATCATAAAAACCGATGTTATTAATGATTGTGTGAAACGTGTCAACTTACGTATTTTTGCACCGAATTAAATTCAACACTCCAATAAACAATCCATTAGTTTGAGCGACAAGAAGATTATTTTCTCTATGGTTGGTGTGAGTAAGGTGTACAAGCCTAACCGCACCGTACTCAAAGACATCTACCTTTCATTTTTTTACGGGGCCAAAATTGGTGTTCTGGGACTGAACGGTGCCGGAAAATCCACCCTCTTGCGCATTATTGCGGGAGAAGATGATGATTATCTCGGAAAGATTTCCGCTGAAAAAGGCATCACATTCGGCTATCTGACTCAGGAGCCAAAACTGGACGAATCCAAAACAGTTAAAGAAATTGTTGAGGAAGGCGCTCAGGAAACCGTAAACCTGCTAAAAGAGTTTGAAGCCGTGAGCGCGAAGTTCACCGAGCCGGATGCGGATTTTGATGCTCTTATGACCAAACAAGCCAAGCTTCAGGAAAAGATTGATCAGCTTAACGCATGGGATCTTGACTCTAAGCTTGAAATGGCCATGGATGCGCTGCGCTGTCCTCCCGGTGATGCCTCTGTAAGTGTACTATCAGGAGGTGAGAAGCGGCGTGTGGCACTCTGTCGCCTTCTGCTTAAAGAACCCGATGTTCTTTTGCTTGATGAGCCTACCAACCACCTCGACGCTGAAACCGTAGCTTGGCTCGAGCAGCATCTTGCCCGTTATAAAGGAACTGTTATTGCCGTAACACACGATCGTTATTTCCTCGACAATGTTGCCGGATGGATTTTAGAACTCGATCGTGGTGAAGGAATTCCATTTGAGGGAAATTATTCATCATGGCTGGAGCAAAAGCAAAAAAGACTGGCACAGGAAGAACGTCAGGAGAATAAGCGTCAAAAAACGCTTGAGCGGGAATTAGAGTGGATTCGTAGCAATCCCAAAGGAAGACAAACCAAGAGTAAAGCCCGTATTAACTCGTACGAAAAACTTCTTTCTGAAGAGCAGGAAAAGAAACGAGAGGATATGGAGATCTATATTCCATCAGGTCCTCGTTTGGGCGATAAAGTGATCGTGGCCGACCATGTTCAAAAAGGATTTGAAGATCGCCTGTTAATGGAAGATCTGAACTTTGCCCTTCCTCCCGGTGGTATTGTCGGAATAATCGGACCAAACGGTGCGGGTAAATCCACGCTTTTCAAAATGATTGTTGGTGAGGAAGAACCTGATAAAGGAGGATTGATTCTGGGTGAGACCGTCAAACTCGGCTACATCAATCAGGATCGTCCTTTAGACCCTGCAAAATCGATCTGGCAGGAGATCTCAGGCGGACAGGATATCATCAAACTGGGTAACCACGAAGTAAACTCGCGCGCTTATGTAGCCCGATTTAACTTTTCAGGAAGTGATCAGCAGAAACTGACAAAAGAGCTTTCCGGTGGAGAGAGAAATCGTGTTCACCTCGCTAAAATGCTTAAAGAAGGCGCAAATGTACTACTGCTCGATGAGCCGACAAACGACTTGGATGTAAACACTTTGAGAGCGCTTGAAGATGCTCTGCTTTCATTTGCGGGCTGCGCCGTGGTTATTTCGCACGACAGGTGGTTCTTAGATCGCGTTGCCACGCACATTCTGGCATTTGAAAGTGAAAGTCAGGTGTACTGGTTTGAAGGAAACTTCCGGGAATATGAAGAGAACAAAAAACAACGCCTGGGAATCACTGACGATCAGCCGCATCGTATTCATTACAAAAAACTGAAGCGCGATTAGATAATTCTACTTCATTACTTACGGCAAGTATAGGATGCCCCATATTCTCTTGGGGCGGCATGCTTTAAACTCTGAGGACGGTCTCTGCCGTCCTCTTTTTTTTGCCATTATATCTGAGTTTAGTTCTTATTTGACGAATAGATATGCGTTTAAGGTTGAGAATTATGAATGCAAAACATATCAATTCCACTCCATCCGGAGTTGTAAAACTTTAATAGACATTATTAATGGCTACCGTATGTTTCGTTGCTCCGCAAATTGAATTCTATGGTTAAAAAAAATGACCAGAATCGGTAAACATGACTTTTTAAAATTTCAAAAAGTCACAAAGTTATCACTTTCGGAAAAACAGTAAACTCCAACTTAAATTAACCACAAGAAGAAGTCCCGGAGGGATGCAATTATAAAAGCAATAAAACTGCCTGGATTCTCGATTAGATGGGAGTGTTTTTAATGTCAGTCTAAGGTCGGTTCATGAGTCCCTTTTTTACACGTAATTTCTTTCAGATTTCCTTTTTCAGATCTGTAAATAATACAATCATAATAAATTTACTAACTCAATGGTACATAATATTTAAAATATACTAGTCTAAACTAATTCCACTACTGATTACTGATGCGATAGCGAATAATTTCATCCACAGTGGGATTTGAACCCTGATCATCAATCAAATCTTCCACCAGGTCGATATCCACGCTTACATCACGCAGTCGGGTGAGTTCATCTGCTGTAATATTCGTGTAGCCCAAATCGTGCATATTACTTGAAAAATGCGCTGTTACGTTATGTTGACGAAGTTGGATTAATTCATCAACAGTAAGATCGTAACCAAGCTCCTTCATCATGGCCGCGAAGGTGTAGGAAACATCGTGTTTACCCAGATCTATCAGCGTTTCGAATGGCAATTCAGCGTAGCCTAAATCTCGCATTCTCGATGTGTAGGTGGCGGTAATTCCATTATCTCTGAGCGTGACTAACTGTTCTTGTGAAAGATTATATCCCATCTCATCCATCCACTCGCCCATGTCGCTTAGCAGACTTTGGCTATAACCGGAAGTGGCGGAACTCACAGCTTCTGTTACTGTATTTGTATTCCAAGAGGTTTCAGAGCTATCAAAGAGCGTTTCCATCGAGAAAATGAAGAAAATTCCTAAAAATGCTACAATTAACAATCCTCTGAAAAATCGTTTAAACTTACTTTCTTCATGATATTTAGATGGGTCATTTATGGGAGTTGAGCTACGCTTCAGCTCATTTTTAAGACCTGTATGAGTTTTTTCTTTGCCCTGAAAAAGATCGTTTTTTAATGTCATTTCTGATGCCTGCTCTTAAAAAGATTCAAAGAAATTTGTGGTTACTTTCTCATTCTGCTACGGAATAATCTCACTTTTGATACAAAAATCTAAAATCTTTTTGCATAATCGGTTAATCAAATGGATTAGTATAAATTCCGGAATGTCTTTTTCTTCTGCATTCTAACAAACAAGCTGAAAGCATCAGACATTACTTCCGACTTTTTATGATTTTGTACGGATTTTAAACTTGTCAAAAAACGCAACCGGCACATGTCACATTATTGCCGGCAAAATCACATTGTTATTTCTAACCAGCTTGAATATGGATATAAACGAATTACACCGACTCCTTGATCAGGAAGTAAAAAACCACAATAGCAAGGGAGTAGCAGATTTTGAAGGGTACTCACCTGAAATGATGACCAACATTTTACATCAACCACTGGAAGATAAAAGCCCCATAACACTGCGGGAGCTCTCTGAGTCGGACTATAATCGGGTACCAATCCTGAATCAAATCAAGTATTTCCTGAATCTGGTGGAAGAATCCGGTGAAATTAAACTTACTAAAAAAGGTTTTTTACCTACAAAAATTGTAGCTGATATATACAGTCAGGGAAACTTAAAAGATCCTATGATTGAATCCGGGATTTCAAAATTGTACAAAGAGACTGACTCAAATACCATTAATTTAACAAGGAATCTTTGTGAATTAACCGGGCTGGCAAAAAAACGAAATGGGAAATTGAGTGTGACTAAAAAATCCCAAAAGTATTTAACTGACAATCATGAATTACTTCGCCTGATACTGTTAACCTTTGCAACAAAATTTAACTGGGCTTATTACGATGGATATGGAGATAATAATATTGGGCAGATCGGATGGGGGTTTTCATTAATTCTATTATCGAAATATGGCGAAGAAAAACGACCGGATACCTTTTATGCTGAAAAATATTTTGAAGCTTATCCCAATTTAATGGCGACTGATTTTCAGAGTTATAGTACACCCAGAGACAGATCATTCAACTGTTACTCAATTCGCACGTTCGAACGGTTTTTAGAATACTTTAATCTGATTGTGATAGAAAACGAATGTAAAGGGTTCGATTCCAAAACCTACATTTCAAAAACTGATCTTTTTGACAAGATGTTCAAAATCACCCCGCCAAATCAATAAGTCTGTTCCCGGAATAAGCCGAAATTGAAATCATTGAATAATTTCGTTTCTTTGATCACCGAAGAATATTCTGATTACCATCACAACTTTGCATTAATAATAATCGCTTATGTCAGACAATCAGCCTTTAACCGTCAAATCCATTGAGTGGAATGATGAACAATCAATACTCAGAATTATTGACCAGACTTTTTTACCGGGTCGAACTGTTTACAGCGATATTAAAGATACCGGCCGCGTTTGGGAGGCGATTAAAAAACTGCGTGTCCGGGGAGCTCCGGCTATTGGAATTTCAGCGGCCTATGGTTTTTACCTGGGCATTAAAGATCTGCCGGAGGACAACTTTTTAAGCTTTAAAGTAGAAGCCGAGCGGATTGGCGATTATCTGAAGAGCTCCCGCCCCACCGCCGTAAATCTCGGCTGGGCAGTTGACCGCTTGCTGCAAACCATCAACGCGTATAAAGAAAAGCCTGTAGGTGAGATTAAAAAACGCGTATTGCAAATAGCCAAAACTATTCATTCAGATGATCGTCGAATATGCAAAGCTATTGGTGAATTGGGTGCTGAATTAGTTAAGAAAGGTGATCAAATAATCACACATTGCAATACAGGCGGACTGGCCACGGCTGAATACGGAACCGCACTTTCGGTGATTTATCACGCTCACATAGCCGGCAAAGACATTCACGTTTGGGTTGATGAAACCCGTCCCCTGCTTCAGGGAGCGCGATTGACAACCTATGAGCTAAGTCAGGCCGAAGTTCCCTTCACGCTCATAACCGATTCCATGGCGGGAATGGTCATGCAGCAGGAAAAAGCTGATATGGTTATAGTTGGAACCGACAGAGTAGCTGCCAATGGCGACACTGCCAACAAGATTGGAACTTACAGCCTCGCGGTATTGGCAAACGCTCACAATATTCCGTTTTATGTTGCCGCCCCGCTTTCATCAATCGACTTATCAACAAAATCGGGGAAAGAGATTCCAATTGAAGAGCGTGATTCAGATGAAGTTACTCATTGGGAATCGCATCAGATTGCGCCGAAAAAAACAACTGTCTACAATCCCGCTTTTGACGTAACTCCTGCATCACTTATAAGTGGTTTTATCACCGAGAAAGGCATTGTTACAGAAAATTTTGAAGAAAACCTTAAAGCCCTGTTTGAATAGTCAGTTTTGAATCTGATTTTGAACCTTAATTTAGAAATTCCAACTCCGGTGCAACAAAGCAGGGAAATCCGAGAGGGAACCAAATTGAATTGAATCGAGACTTGAGCCCTGAGTGCGGGACGGCAGAGCCGATCCCTCGAGGGGTTGAATGATTTGGTTATACTTCATTTACGACACGTAGTTTATAAACGTTAGGTCAATTTCCCAAGAGATTCTTTTGAAATTTGGCCATGAGATGCGTGCCACGCAACCTCACTATTTTTGATAAAAAAAGCCTGTGGTGATTGATGGGTGATATCCAACACACGGGCTATATCGTTAGACAACTGTCGTTCAGCTATCACATCCACATAATAAATGTCGATATTCGACTTGTTAAGTACATCTGTGGACGCCTCAATCTGATTATATGCCCTGCTGCTTACCGGACACCGTGTACTGTGCTTAAAAATGAGAATCGGCTGTTGAACCGAATATTGTATCAATTCCTGTAAATGAGAAAGAGAACCGATGGATTTCCACCGGTTCTCTTTCTGTGAATCAGCGTTTTTAGATCTGCTCAACTTCTTCCACAAGTTGTTTATCATATTGTGCAAAAACCTCCTCTGCTTTTTCAATTCCGAGTCCGCGTCTGAGTAAAATCGCCTCATCGCCCGTCATATCAATAACGGTTGATTCCTGTTTACTTAAATCCTGTTCATCGTCTATGATGACATCCACTAATTTATCCATCCCCTGAAACAGTTCTTCCCTGTCCTGATATTTAATATCGCGTCCGCTGTGATCGGGAAGTTTAGCCGTTGTGGCTATGATGGGATGTCCAAGATCTTCAATAATTTTCTGCGTTATGGGATAATCAGGAACTCTGAATCCAATAGTGCTTCGTTTAGGATTCAATAATAATTTGGGGACTTCCTTTGTAGCCGGCAACACAAATGTGTAGGGTCCGGGTATTAAGCGTTTAATTATTTTAAAATTATCATCCGAAATTCTGGCAAATTTCGAAATATTAGAAAGTGAATCACACAGCAAGGTTAACAAATGATCTTTATCAAGCTGTCTGATTTTTCGAATCCGGTCGATACCTTTTTTATTTTGGTAATCACATCCTATGGCGTACTGGCTGTCGGTGGGAAAAACGAAGATCTCTTCATTTTTCAAATGATCAACAACATCAAAAATTCGTTTCTGATGTGGTGTAACCGGATGAATTTTAATTCTTTTTGCCATAATTTTTATCTCCTATTCATTTAAGAACGTTGTCATTCTACTTACTGTTAATTGTAACAGTACGAATCAAAATATAAGAGAAAGCTATTATTACCTAATAGAAACCTCAATCTAAACGTGGAGATTTATGAACACATTAAAAGACGTAAAGTGGCTGGGACATTCTGCGGTACTTCTCATCGACTCAGAAAACAATCATATTTTTATAGATCCATTTCTTAGTCAGAATCCAACTACACCCGAAGAATACAAACATCCTGAAAAAGTAGATTTTATTCTGCTTACCCACGGTCACGAAGATCACGTGGGCGATACTATTGAACTTGCTAATAAACACAATGCCAAAGTTTTAAGTATTGTGGAGTTATCTGGTTTACTTAAAACAGACGGATTGAATGAAGATCTTGCTGTAGAGATGAACAAAGGCGGGACAGTTGATTTTGGCGGATTTAAGGTGAGCATGACCAGCGCAAATCACAGCGCATCTTTTGGCGGACGTTACGCTGGAGAACCTGCCGGATTGGTTGTTCACTTCGATAATCACGTGGTTTATCATCTCGGTGATACAAACATCATGCACGAATTCACCTATTATAAAAATCTGTATAACGCAGATATCGCTTTTGTACCGATGGGTGATTACTACACCATGGGGCCAAAAGAAGCAGCCATGTGTGTGGAGATGTTAGATCCTCAAACAGTTGTTCCTATTCACTATGGAACCTTCCCTGTTTTAACAGGAACACCGGAAGAATTTAAGCACGAGGTGGGAGAAAGAACTTCTGCCAAAGTAGTTGTTCCTGAAGCTGGAACTTCCATCGGGTTGTAATTGAACTACACAACGCGTTAAATACTTATAAAAGTAAAAGGCTGATTTCTTACAGGAATCAGCCTTTTTTATCAACAGCCAATTAAATTTATTTCAACCTGAAGATTGGGACAGACCCTTATCTATGTTTGACAAATGCGAAAATGTTTGTTTACCAAATATTCAGATCACAATAACACATCATAGCTATTTGTAAGAGCCATAAACAGATAGATCATAACGCCGGTAACAGAAACGTACATCCATATTGGCCATGTAATTCGGGCAATTTTTTTGTGCTTGTTGAAATCTCTCTTCACAGCGTGAAAAAATGTTTTCAAGATGAGTGGGACAATTACAATTGCCAGAATAATGTGACTTATCAGAATAGTGAAATACACAGGTCGAATCCAGCCTTCACCTGTAAAGCCAACACTTCCCACCTGATAGTGAAAAATGAGATAACTGGTGAGAAACAGCGTCGAAACAGTAAGAGCGCTCCACATAAAACGCATGTGAACTTCACGGTTCCCTTTTTTGATCGCAACAAAACCTCCGAGAAGTAACAGCGTGCTGATACTGTTTAAAACCGAGTTAAGTAACGGGAGATCATAAACACTTATCATTAATCTATTTTTAAGGTTAGAAATTTAAAATCGGAGTTAAAAACACAATGTAGAGAGAAATCAATCCCTTTAACCTGTTGATATATCCAAATATCGAAGAAATTTTGGAATTTGGTTAGGTTTTTTTGCCTTTTCTGCACTAAATTCCACCGTCTTTCAGGGACAGAACACGTGTAGTAAATCTTATCGAATGGGAGCATTATACCCACTTTATTTAGATGGATTTTAAATTGGTGTTACTCTGTATTGACAACACTATGAAGTTTATATTTAGGCGCTTTTCGAGCCTATGTAAACAATCAAAAATGATACTGAATTAATGTAATCCGGCTTATGTCGCAAATTTTTCCTGCTTGGACTAATAAAGTTCCTAAAATTTTACAATTAGTGGGTGTACTTGGCTTAGTTTTTACCATTCTTATAGTTTGGTACTACTTCTCACCCGAGCACACAGATGTTGGCTATGCCCCTGAACAACCGGTGCCCTATTCGCATGAACTTCATGCCGGACAACTCGGCATAGACTGCCAATATTGTCACACCACTGTAAAGCAATCAGCTAAAGCAGCTATTCCCCCTACAGCTACTTGTATGAATTGCCACAGTCAAATTAAAACAGATAGTGAGAAACTAACCGCTGTGCGTGAAAGCTGGGATACAGGAAAACCTGTTGAATGGGTTCGCGTTCATATGCTTCCCGATTATTCCTATTTCAATCATAGTGCCCACGTTAATGTTGGTGTTGCCTGTGAAAGCTGTCACGGCCGCATTGACCGCATGGAAGTTGTAGCACAAGCTGAACCACTGAGTATGAGCTGGTGTCTTGACTGTCACAGAAATCCCGCCCCAAACCTGCGACCCGTTTCTGAGGTTACAAATATGCAATGGAAAGCACCTATGGATCCACAGGAGTTTGGTCAAAAAATTGTGGAAGCAAAGAATATTCACGCTCCCCTCTATTGCAATGGCTGCCACAGATAAAATTAAATTTCATAAATCTTCAGTATGAGTACAGAGATTAAAGAACAATCTTACTGGAAAAGTCTAAACGAGCTTTCACAGAACGACGAGTATAAAAAGTTTCTGCACCGAGAATTCCCCGAGAACGCAACCGAACTCTCAGATGGTCATTCCCGTCGGCACTTTTTAAAAATTATGGGAGCTTCTATCGCTCTCGCCGGATTAGCTGCCTGTCGTAAGCCGGTGCAGAAAATCCTTCCCTATACAAAACGTCCTGAAGATGTTTTACCGGGAATCCCAAACTATTACGCTACCGCAATGCCTCTGATGGGTTCGGTAACAGGACTTCTCGTGCAATCGCATGAAGGGCGTCCTACTAAAGTTGAGGGAAATCCTGATCACCCAAATTCCCTTGGCGGAACTTCTACACATCATCAAGCTTCCATTTTAGGGTTATACGATCCTGACCGCTCACGCTCTGTTCGTAATAACAACACGAGAAAATCATGGAATGAGTTTGTCACTTTTGCTAAAGAAAACCTGACATCCGACAAACGAATTGCAGTACTATCTGAAGCTTCATCATCTCCTACTCTACAACGATTAAAAAATGAAGGTGGAAAGAACTTCAGTTCCTTCGACTGGCTGACTTACGAACCATTTGGTGACGCCAATGTTGCTGAAGGAAATCGTATAGCATTCGGTTCAAAGGCCAAAACAGTTCCACATTACGACAAAGCTGATCTTATCGTTTCTGTTGGTGATGATTTCTTAAGTAATCCTGAGATGGGCGTACGTAACGCCAAGGGCTTCAGCAAGAAGCGCAGACTTACTTCAAGTAAGGACGACATGAGTACCATTTTTGTACTCGAACAAAATTACAGTGTAACAGGATCAACTGCTGATCATCGAATGGCGATAAAGCAAGTTGATTACGCAGCTTTTATTTTCGCTCTCGCGGCTGAACTCTCAAAGTCAGTTTCCGGATTAAAAGCATTTAGTGGCTATTCAAACAGATTCAGTCAGAATAGCCGGACCGGTTCAATTGCAGCTGAGCTTCTTAAGTCTAAAGGCTCATCAATAGTAACTGCTGATTATCAGGCCGCTCCTTCTGTACACGCAGCTGTTGCCGCTATTAATACAGCACTCGGAAATAACGGCAAAACGGTTAATTATCACGCTGCCGATGCCTATCCCGCTACTGTTCAGGAATTGAAATCTTTTACAGATCGAGTTAAAAACGGCGAATATGATGTACTGATCGTACTTGGCGGAAATCCTGAGTACAATCTCCCGAATGGTATCTCTTTTGATGATCTGAATAGTAGCGTTGAAACATCCCTTCATCTTTCTGATTATGTAGATGAAACCTCGCGTAAAGCCACATGGCACGTGAATCGCGCTTCCTATCTTGAAGCCTGGGGAGACGGAAAAACTGTTGATGGAACACCTTCTGTCATACAGCCATTAATCCGCCCGTTATTTCAAGGTAAGAGTGATGTTGAATTTTTATCAACGATTATAAAAGGTGAAGAGCCAAACGGATATAAAGAAGTCCAGGATACCTGGAAAACAGTCTTTCGCTCAAACTTCCAAAATTCATGGGAAAAAGTTCTTCATGACGGAATCTCTGAGACGAGCGGCTATAACACTATTAATACCCGTTTAAGTTCTCGCTTCTCAACCACACTTTCCAATTCTCTCCGATCTGCTGCGGCAGATAGCGCCGGACAGCTGGAAGTTGTCATTAAAAACGATCTTAAAATTCTCGATGGCCGTTTCGCAAATAACGGCTGGCTGCAGGAACTTCCTGATCCTGTGACAAAAATTACATGGGATAACGTAGCTCTTATGAGCGCTCAAACCGCTATCGGTCTGGGAATCCCCACCGATAACGAGGATGACAATGTTCCCACAATCACTATCAGCAATCAGGGCAACAAAATTACTATTCCTGCCTGGGTTCTTCCGGGACATGCCGATGAAAGCATAACGCTCACAACCGGTTATGGCCGACGTGACGTTGGTGTGGTGGCAAGTTCCCATGAATATGATGACATGGAATCTGTTGGTTTTGATGTCATGCCGCTTACCAGCACTGAATTTGGATTTTACGTCCCTGACGCAACTGTTAATACAACCGGAAATACATACAAAGTTGCCTGTACGCAGGATCATCACAGTATGGAAGGCCGTGCTCTTGTCAGATACGCGTCTAAAGAGCAGTATGAATTAAATCCTGGTTTTGCTCCTAACATGGTTCCGATTCCTGGCACATCTCCGGGAAATGATAAAGATACTCCTGATCTTTTCACTCCTCAGGATTATCCTGATTATGAACCTCAATGGGGAATGACAATAGATCTCAACGCTTGTATTGGTTGCGGTGTTTGTGCTGTTGCCTGTCAGGCTGAGAATAATATTCCCGTAATTGGTAAACGTGAAGTCAGCCGTGGACGAGAAATGAGCTGGATTCGTGTAGATCGTTACTTTGTTGGTGATCAGGATGCACCGAAAATGGTTCAT
>Ga0306910_1000501_pt1 | contig 18204 bp, 15 predicted proteins | sample AntRauMFilla2698_FD_190438 | JGI IMG/M metagenome (GOLD analysis project Ga0306910, IMG submission 190438) | Saline lake microbial communities from Rauer Islands, Antarctica - Metagenome Filla 2 #698 (v2) (version 2) | ecosystem: Environmental > Aquatic > Non-marine Saline and Alkaline > Saline ... | reverse complement strand
CCCAGTTTTGATTTGATACAGTTTTTATGTTTATAAAAAATCCTGAAGCAAATCTGTCTGTTCAATGCAGTCAAACTCGTTCAAGATGACAAATGCGTCTTTTCGTTCCAACAGTAGGAGAAATCTTTTGCTCTTCGACAGGAAAGATTCTTTACTCCTCAGCATAAGTCGTATCCTTTAGATGACAAGAATTAAGAATTTAAAACTCTGTTAGAACTTTGGTAATTGCCTTATAAAATTCTCCTCAAGGTTTTAAAGATCTAAATATTCAAATAAACTTAATAATTATCCGTTTACAAACGACTACAAACGTTTGTAAACGTAAGTAAAAGGAAGTAACTGGATAACAGACGACTAAAAGAAAACTCTCACCGCATCTTTGCCTTGTCGATCGGAAACACCGTCGGTATGACTTAGAGAGTCTGAGTCAGTTTTTAAAACCAATTAAATTTTATAGTTATGAGTACTTTAAAAAATTCAGTGCAGTTAATGGGCCACTTAGGCCAAGACCCGGAAGTCGTAAACCTAGAATCCGGAAAGAAATTAGTCAAATTCTCCATTGCGACTAACGAGTTTTACTTCGATAACAGTGGTGAAAAAGTTACCAACACCTACTGGCATAACATCATCGCCTGGGGCAAAACTGCCAGTTTTATTGAAACTTACGTAAAAAAAGGACAAGAAGTCTTAGTAAAAGGCAAACTCGCTCCACGCTCCTACGAAACCAAAGATGGAGAGAAGCGTTGTATCACCGAGGTAAATTGTTCGGAGATTGTGCCGACATCTCAGAAGGCTTAAGCTTGGCTTTCTTTAACTAAAAACCCCTCCTTGCTAAATGCAAGGAGGGGTTTTTAGGTTACACTTAATTATTTATTGCATTGAAGTTAATTAGATTTTTATTGAGTTTCTATATCTAGAATATGCCAGTCTGAATTATTTAATAATTCTTGGTAAGAACAAATATTTTCTGGAGTAATTGAAGCTCCATTTACACTTAAAATTTGATCTCCTAAATCGTAATTTTGATTTTCAATTTGATCGAGCATTTGAATTACAACTAATTTTCCGTTTTCTACAGCAGATTTATTTAGATGGCCTTTAGAAACTTGAATAGGATTAAGTCGAGATTGGTTATAGTTTTTGTGATAAACCTTTTGATTTTTATAATCGATGATCCAATTGTAGTTTTTAATAAATTGTAAGCCTACATTATTGTATTTATTTTCTTTAATTCCAGAATTGGATATTACATAAGATGAAATTTGTTCATCTGCAAAGTTGATTTGATAATTCTGATAGTAATAGGTTGAGTTTTGCTTTTCAACTAAACTCAACCTATTGGATTTCACATTAAAATCATATTTTGCATCCTTGATTACTTCTGAATTTTGATTTACTATGATAGGATATAAAACATTTCCTGTATCGAAATGAAACCATTCACTTTTACCATTTACATTGAGTTTAATTTGGATTTGTATTAGATCAAAAAACTTAGATTCAATTTCAGTATAAGTTGTTGTTTTTAAGCTATCTAGTATAAACAGTTTCTTATGTTCAAAATTGAGATTTAAAATTTTATCCAAAAAATATTTACCATAAAAACCGCCCGTAACTTCCCGTTTTGAACAATCATTTAAGGCATAAAGATCAGGAAGAACAACAAATACGGTATTATTAGATTTAAAAAGGTCATTTTCAAAACTTAAAGGAGTTCGGTAAAAATCCAATTTATTACCAAAATAATTAACTTTACCAAAGTTAGATATCTTGTCAGGCTTTCTATTATTTAAGACTTTTTCATCATAAAGAAAAGGTATAGTAGATCCAGTGTCAAAAACAAGTGAGGTTTCATTATTGTTTATTAGAACTGGAAAAGTTAAACCGTTTTTATTAAGATTTAGGTTTAATGTATCGTCAACTTTTTCAAATTCTTCATCCACCATCATACTCACAAGACCACAGCCTTGTAGAGCGCTGATTATAAAAATAAATGAAAGTATTTTTATACTACAATAATAACTTGATTTCATCTCTTTTTACTAGTTTAAAATTAATAATTGATAACAGGATTTTACTAAACCTGATGCTATTTAAACCATCTAAAGGGTCATTAAGTGTTTCCAAACAGAAAAATAGGGGGGCAAGCTTCAATCTAATTGAGAATTTCCGTTTTTGAAATTTCTACAATAATCTCATCAGAAGTAATTTAATTCGATAAAAATATACTTTATATTTTTTAAGAAGTACGGTTCGACCCTACTCTTGTTACGTGAAAACCATAGTTCTTTACATAATTATTGCTAAAGCCTTAGTCACTAGACCGTAAATTGATTATTCTTTAATTGATGAAAAGACTTTACTCCTATTCTTTGGGGAGGTTGGGAGGGGATTTTTTATCCCCTTCCTCTTTTGGGGAAGGCTTAGGGATGGGATTAAAAATCCCTGTCAATCTTATCCACAATTGTCTGGGCGAGCTTCAGGTGACTTTCAAACGTCCAGCCAGCCACGTGGGGACTCAACAGGACATTATCGGCTTTCATTAAATATTGAAAGGCTTGGGGAAGTTGATGACTTGAGGTAAACATATCTTCAAAGGAGGATTTTTCATACTCCAACACATCTAAACCTGCGCCCAGCACTTTTCCGGATCGAAGTCCGTTGACCAAATCTTCGGTGACCACACTTTTACCTCTGGCGGTATTGATGATCCAAAAGGGGTTTTTCATTGAATTGATAAATTCAGCATTGATCATTCCTAAAGTCAAGTGAGTTTGTGGCGTATGCAAACTGATGACATCAGCTTTAACTTTTAACTCATCGAGACTCACTTGCCTCGCGTTTTGATCACCAACCTCATCTAAAATATCATAACACAATACCTCACAATCGAATCCGCTCAATTTTCTGGCAAAAGCTTTACCTGTATTGCCATAACCAATAATACCTACGGTTTTGCCTTCCAACTCATAACCGCGATTGGCTTCTCGTCGCCATTTTCCATTCACCACCTCATCGTGAGCAGTTCGCAATTTATTAAACAAGCTTAGTAACATTCCCAAAGCATGTTCTGAGACTGCATTTCGATTGCCCTCAGGGGCGTTGTAAAGCTTGACTTCCATTTGCTCTGCATACTCAACCTCAATATTTTCTAGGCCAGCTCCTACTCTACCGATGAATTTTAAGTTAGTGGCTTTATCTAAAAAACTCTTATCTATTGAAAACCGACTGCGAATGATGATGCCATCAAACTCATGAATTTTAGCTTCCACCTCAGTTTTTGTACTCGTAAAATCTTCAGTGTTATCGAAACCCAATTTGGTCAATTCCTGTATCATCAGTGGATGATTACTGTCCAGATGTAATATTTTCATAGTACTAAAATTTAAGCTGAATATCGCTATAGAATTAATCTAAGCAGATTCAAATTCAAAATAAGGTTTTAAAACCTCTGAGGTAATAAGTGTTAGTTTTTTGGTTTGGCTGTCTATAAGACACCAGTTGGTTTTGGCTTCAACAATGGTTTTGCCATCGCTTTTACGAAGGATGTGTACGTGGCGTTCTGTCTTGACTTTGGAGTACTTTCCTATCCAGGTTTTCAAAATTAATTCGTCGCCGAGGAAGGCTTGACGTTTGTACTGAATATAATGATCGACTACAAACCAGGCATATTTTTTTCTTATTTCAGCAGACGTTGTGGCGATCCAATGCGATTCTGAAATTTCTAAAATCCACTTGATGTATTCCAAATTATTGACATGGTTTTGATTATCCAGATGTTCTTTTTTGACAACTAAATCTTTCTGAAATGGAATCGGGGTCATCTGCTAGAAATTCAGAATTGATTTGGCAATATAGAAATAGGCTAAAATTCCTATGATATCATTACTGGTCGTAATAAACGGACCCGTGGCAATGGCTGGGTCGATACCTCTGTTGTTCAAAATAATAGGAACGAAAGTACCAATCAAAGCTGCCATAATAATCACCGAAAGTATAGAGACCGCAATAGTGATACTCACCAAAAATGCCATGGATGTGACAGCTCCAAAACCAATCACCAGTAAACCCAAAGCGGTTCCGTTAATAATGCTAAGCGTTACTTCTTTTAGCAATCGCTTGGCTAAACTGTCCCGAACGGTATCGTTGGCCAAACCTTGTACAATAATCGCTGAAGATTGAACCCCAACGTTACCAGCCATGGCCGCAATCAATGGGGTGAAAAAGAAAAGAATTTCATAATTTTCCAACGCGGAGTCGAAACCCTGCATGACATAAACCGCTCCCAAGCCTCCAAAAAGACCTAAAATAAGCCACGGCAATCTCGCTCTGGTCAATTGCCAGATGGTAGAATCGGCTTCTACATCTTCGGAAATACCAGCCGCCATTTGATAATCCTTTTCGGCTTCTTCTTTGATGAAATCGATAATGTCATCTACTGTAATTCTTCCTACCAATCTTCCAAATTCATCCACAACGGGAATCGCTTCCAGGTCGTATTTCTGCATGACCCGAGCCACTTCGTCTCCAGGCGTATGCACATCAACATAATCTACATTGGTAATATAGACATCAGCTATCTCTGCTTTGCTTGGCGCTGTGATCAGATCTTTGAGCGAGAGTCTACCTTTTAGTTTTCCTTTGTTATCTACCACGTATATGGAATGCACGCGGGTCACATTTTCAGCCTGATTCCTCATTTCGGTCATACAACCGGTCACACTCCAGTTTTCGTTGACTTTTATCAACTCTTTTGCCATCAATCCCCCTGCAGAATCTTCATCGTACTTAAGAAGTTCAACAATATTTTCGGCGTGTTCCTTATCCTTGATGTTGGAAATGACCTGAGACTTGATATCTTCTGATAATTCTGAAACTATATCTGCCGCATCATCGGTGTCCATTTCTTCAATTTCCTCGGCAATTTCCTTGGCATTGAGGTTTCGGAGAATTTTTTCCCTATCGTCTTCACCCATTTCCATCAAAACCTCAGAAGTTTGGTCGCTACCAAGAAGCTTGATAATGTAGGTGGCGTCATCCAAACTTAATTCGTCAAGAACCTCTGCAATATCAGCGTGGTGATATTCTTCCAGGTGTGATTCTAACTCATGGTCATTTTTTTCTTCAATGAGAGTTTCTATCTTCTCAATTAATTCTTTGGTGAGTTCAAATGCCATCTTCGCTTATTTTAATTGTCAACTCAATAAATTGCTCCACGCTCAGTTGTTCTGGGCGTTGAGCAAAGATAGCGTCTTCTCTTAATTCTGGCGATAAGTTGAATTTTTTTAAACTATTACGAAGCGTTTTTCTTCGCTGCTGAAAAGCGGTTTTCACCACATCTCTTAGTTTTTTTTCTTCGCAAGGCAACTCATAATTTTCTTTTCGTTGTAATCTTAACACACCACTATTGATTTTGGGTGGCGGATCGAAAGCCTCTGGCGGAACGGTAAACAAATATTCAGCAGTGTAGTAGGCCTGAGTCAATACCGATAAAATACCATAGGTTTTGCTGCCTTCTTTAGCACAAATACGCTCTGCCACTTCTTTTTGAAACATGCCAGAAAATTCTGGGATTTGTTCTTTGTATTCCAAAGCTTTAAAAACGATTTGAGTCGAAATATTATAAGGGAAGTTACCAATAATAGCAAATTGCTCATCTCCAAAATACTCAGATAAATCAACTTTAAGAAAGTCGGCCTCTTCAACTTTCAAGGCTTTAGGATTTCCCTCAATTCCGTGCTCCCTTTTGAAGGTGGAATTAAGATAAGCAATAGATTCTCTATCAAGATCCATAGCTATAAATCTATCGTACTTCTCAAGCAGATATTTGGTAAGAACTCCCATCCCTGGCCCTATTTCCAATAGGTTTTGGTAATTATTTTTTTGAAGAGTTTCAGCAATGCGCTTGGACACCTCTTCGTCGTTCAAAAAATGTTGACCCAAATGCTTCTTGGCTCTCACCTCACGAATACCTTGTTCAAAATTGGCTTTGAAAACTTCGTCGTCTATAGTTGGTCGCTCTTTATTGCTCATGTACAATTTCCATTTCGGTTCTAAAACTTACAAATTGGCCTTCAAAAAGTTTGGTTTGCTTTTTCAGCTCTTCAGCATTTTCTTCAAAGTAACGCTCCAACGTGGCTTTATTCTGAATTTTATACTGAACAGAATAAGTGATTCCACCCATAGATTCTACCACGTCCACTCGACTCATGGTTGCGCCTTCAAATTTTCCAGTTTGTAACATCGCAGGAATATGGATGTTTTTCATCCATTCTACCCATTCGTCGTGGACATTTACTTCAATATTGGTCGTTACATTATAAATAAACATATTATTGAATTTGATCTCCTCTCAGCTTTCTGAAGCGTTGTCTGGCTTCTACAAAATAAATGCTATCAGGATGATTAAAAATTAAAGTTTCGAAATATTTTTTGGCTTTTTCAGGCTCATTCAGTTGATCCGAAAAAAGTTTTCCAAGGATAAAGTTGGCATTATCAGCTAAGATCTTATCGCCATGCTCATCTACGATTTGCTGCAAAAATGGAATAGCTTTTTCAATTCTGTTATTGGCTAAATGTAAATTGGCAATCCTAAACAACGCCTCATCAACAATTGAAGGTGATTTGTAATTAACAAGGACGTTTTCTAAAATGTCCAGAGCCTTATCTGGTTGATTCTGAAACTGAAGCAAGTCTGCTTTTGCCACCAACTTTAGATCAGTTCTTGTAGTGTCTTCCTGGCTGTTGTCTTTAATTAACAAAGAAAGTTCCAAAGCATCGTTGGAAGTAAGCTGTGAAGCAGAAGTCTTCAAAACTTTTAGCTGAGTCAACGCCCAGTCAAAATCTCCTGTATAGTAGCTGGTTTTGGCCACTTTAAATTTGGCTTCTCGCGCAATATCACTATTAGGAATTAGTTTTTCAACCTGTGTGTAAAGCAATAAGGCCTGATTGAATTTGGATTGTTGCACGTTTAAGTCCGCCTCCAATAATTTCAATTCTGCAGCTTGTTGCTGATATAAATCTTGTGAATTAATAAGTTCAATTTGATCCAGAGCTTTTTCAACATCATTTTTTTGATAAGCGATAAATTCAGCCAGGTCTTTTTGGACCAAAAAGCTATCCTTATTTCTTCCGATTTTGGCAAGAAAGTTTTCATAAGCCGATTCGATTCCAGCATAATCTTCAGGCTGAGCCAGTGCTCTTTTGACGAGAAGTAATTGTCTTTCTGCTGAAAGTAAATCGCGTTTGCTTGCTGCGTTTTCGACAGCAAACTCGAGCATCTCTCTAGCACTAGACAAGTCATCATTTTCTTTAGAAATCAAAGCTAAATCTATAAATCTGTCTAAAGATTTGGACTGTGATCGTTGATAGAGCGCTTTCTCCTGTACAAAAGCTTTGGAATAGTCTTCCTGCTGAACAAACAACCAGCTCAACATCTGATTATAGATGACATTTGGTTCTTTCTGGTTGCGCTGAAGCAAAACCTGTCTTAAAGCTTGATTAGCTTCATTATCTGAGTCTTCAGTGATGTATTGCGAGAAATTTCGATTCAAAATTTGAAAATAACTAGGGTTTTCAACAATTAGATCCATGTAGTTTTTAAACATTGCTTTAAACTCACTTTGCTCACCATAAATTCTTGCAAGCTCAATAGTGTTATTACTGCGCGGTTCGATACGTTGAGCAGTTTCATAAGTTTCAACCGCAAGATTCAGCAAGCCGTATTTTTGAAATACATTACCAACAGAATAGGCAAAACCTGGTCTGGCTTCGACCTGAGAAATCGCTTTTTGGTAATATTGATTGGCTGTGATTGAATCCTTTTGCTTTTGATATAAGTAACCAAGCTCTATCTGGATGTTTGGATATTCTCCAATTTCAGTTAAATAATTTTTTAATGTGGATTCAGCTTCTTCTACCTTGTCAAGTGCCTGCAGGGTCTCCACATAACCAAGTAACCAATTCTGATGACTTGGATTATTTTTGTGAAGTTTAGCGTAAACCGCTTCGGCTTTCTCATACTCGCCTTGATCGAAATAATTCTCTGCCAGCTCCGCACTTTGACTGAAGCCAAAAGTGAAGACGAGTAGTGACAAAAATGTCAAAATTGATTTCAGTGTTAAAGATCCAGGAAATACTAAACGCATGCTCAAATTTACCGAAATATTTTTCGGCGCTCTACTATTTGAGAAATAATTGTAAATTCTAGCTTAGAAATTACTCAAATTCAAGTCCTAAGAAATAATATCAAAACCAGTGTAAGATCTTAGAACTTCAGGAATAACAATTCCTTCATCAGTTTGGTAATTTTCCAGAATACCCGCCAAAACTCTAGGTAATGCAAGTGAACTTCCATTCAAAGTATGCACCAAAGCTTTATTTTTATTGGAATCTTTGTAACGAATTTTCAATCGGTTAGCCTGAAAAGTTTCAAAGTTGGACACCGATGAAATCTCCAACCAGCGATCCTGAGCGGTAGAAAATAATTCAAAATCGAAAGTCAATGCTGACGTAAATCCTAGATCTCCTCCGCAAAGTCTCAACACCCTGTAAGGCAATTTCAAATCTCTTAAAATCGATTTGACGTGCTCCACCATCTTATCCAAAACTTTATATGAGTCTTCGGGCTTCACAATATTCACTAATTCTACTTTATCAAACTGGTGTAAACGGTTAAGACCGCGCACATGAGCCCCGTAGCTTCCCGCTTCTCTTCTGAAACAAGGTGTATAGCCTGTTAACTGAATTGGTAATTGATTTTCAGTTAGTAAATCGTCTCTGTAAATGTTGGTAATTGGCACCTCAGCAGTAGGAATCAAATACAAATCATCATTCCCCACATGGTACATTTGACCTTCTTTATCTGGTAATTGTCCGGTTCCAAAACCAGAAGCTTCATTAACCAAAAGTGGCACCTGCACTTCAGTGTAACCGGCTTCAACGTTTTTATCCAGAAAATAAGCAATCAAAGCCCTTTGCAATCTGGCACCTTTGCCTTTGTATACAGGGAATCCAGCACCGGTAATTTTATTGCCCAATTCAAAATCTATGATATCGTACTTTTTGGCCAACTCCCAGTGTGGAAGCGCATTCTTTGCCAACACAGGAATATCGCCTTCTTTAAAAATCTCTTCGTTGTCCTCTTCGCTTTTTCCAGCGGGAACAGAGGGATGCGGAATATTTGGAACCTGGTATAATAAAGCCTGCAATTCGGTCCCGACCTGACTCATCGTTTCTCCAAGACGTTTTGAATCTTCCTTGAGCCCAGCTGTTTTTTCTTTCAGAGCGTTGGCCTTTTCTTTTTCACCAGACTTAAAAAGCATTCCAATCTCTTTGGAAAGATTGTTGGATTCTGAAAGTATTTCGTCCAGTTGTTTCTGAGTTTCCCGACGCTTTTTATCTAATTTTAAGATAGATTCAAAAACAGCTTCAGCCTCAAAATTTCTTTTTTTGAGAGCCTGAGTATATTCTTCCTGATGTGCCCGAATGTGCTTAATTTCCAACATAAGTCTTTGCTATTGTAATTTTCAGCAAATTTAGCAAATCCAACTGCTTGCGCAATTTTAAAATTGAATAATTAGTTAAGGCTTTAGGTTATAGAAATTGGGTTTTAGGTTTTCAAACGTCAAGACTAATAATCAATTATAAATTATGAGATTTAAATTTTTAATTGAATTGGCCACCTCATGGTTCCAATATTAACTGTCATTTTTTTTACTTTGATATTATACTTCCAATATCACACCTTTAATATTCTATTTTAAATCTTCAGAATACACCAAACCGAATTGTTCTCTTATTTTATCCAAAGTTTCTGTTAGCACCAAAGACGACTGAAGGGACCAGTCTGGGCTTTGGGTTAGTTTTCTTTCTAAACAATCCTGCACGTGTTCAATTTCAAATTGATAGCCGTGGGTTGGATAATGAAAATCAATATGGTCTACACCAGAGTTGGTTTCAATTTTAAGCTGATCGGTTTGATGGAAACTTGGGCCTAATTCTACTGTAGCGTTTTCAAAATAAACCTTGGCTTTGCAAGGTGTATTCTTAGCAAAACTAGAAGACAGTTTTGCTGTTGCTACAGAAGCATATTTAAAATTGATTTGATTGGAAATATCCACACCTGTAGAGGAAAATTCGCAACTTGCTTCTATTTCCTGAGGGGGACCAAGAAGTTTTAAAGCCAGATACACCGGATAAATCCCAATATCCAATAAAGCACCTCCACCTAAACCTTTATTGAAAAGTCGTTTTTCAGTATCAAATTCAGCTTCAAAGGAAAAATCAGCTTCCACTTTCAGGCATTTGCCGTAAGTTTTATGCTGATTGAGTTGATTAACTTTCTGGAGATGTGGCATAAAATTGGTCCAAAGTCCTTCCATCAAAAACAAAGACTTTTCTTTTGAAGTCCGTATCATGGTCTTCAGTTGCCTTGCATTAATCGCCATTGGTTTTTCACATAACACGGCTTTCCCGTGCTCGAGACACATCATGGTATTTTCATAATGAAACACATGCGGTGTGGCGATATAAATGATATCCACCTTAGGATCTTTAGCAAGAGTTTCATAAGCACCGTAAGCCTTCTCCACTACAAATTCTGATGCAAAATTCTGAGCTTTTTTTATACTTCTTGATGCTACTGCATAAAGCTGAGCGCTCTCAACATCACGTAAGTCTGAAGCAAATTTGTGAGCGATTCCTCCTAAGCCTATTATTCCCCAGTTATGAGTTTTTTTCATATTCCAATAATTTTTAATGAATTTGATATTACTAATATTTTTTGAGAAGTGACCAATTGAAGTATGTTTTAGTTTAACACTTGTTGATTTGTATATTTTGAGATATTATCTAATTTTGATCAATGCTTAACACAAAAACATATTATTACTATTATCGACTTCTTAACAACAGAATCGGTTAATGGTACATTCAAAATAATAAACCTAAATCAATCCCGATTCACAATTGAATCGGGATTTTTATTTTTTTTTAAAACAACTCTTATGCAAAACATGTCTAAGTACACTAATGAAGACTTATGGGTTTGGAAAACGCTCTTCAATAGACAAAAAGAAAATATTTCTGGCAAAGCTTCTCAGGAATATATAGATGCTTTGGAACATATGTCCCCAGTTTTAAATGCAAATGAAATCCCAAGTTTTGAAAAGATTAATACTTGGTTTGAGACTGAGACCAAGTGGGAATTAAAGGTGGTTCCTGGTCTTATTCCTGTAGAAGATTTTTTTCAATTACTTGCCGAACGCAAATTTTGTTCTTCAACCTGGCTGCGTTCCAAAGATAGCTTGGACTACCTGGAAGAGCCAGACATGTTTCACGATATTTTTGGCCATGTCCCTTTATTAAGTAATCCCATTTTTTCTGAATTTGTTTACGAATTTGGAAAGCTGGGTTGTCAATTTCTCGATGATCCAGAAAAACTTCTTCAACTACAGAGGCTGTACTGGTTTACTATTGAATTTGGCGTCATACAAGAACAAGGGAAAATACAATCTTATGGTGCTGGTATTTTATCATCTTATGGTGAAACCAATCAAATTCATGAGCAAAAGGCTAACTTTTTGGAGTATTCTATTGAGGCCATCATTCAAAAAGTGTTTAGAACAGATATTATGCAGGAAGATTATTACATCATTTCCTCTTTTAAAGAACTTTTCAATTCGCTGAAAAATCTATCTAGGGTATGGAATAGTGAATTGAGCAAAGTTTAATTCAGCCATTTTTAATAACTACGATAGGAAATTGAACTAATCTTGAAGTTTTTTCATTTTTACTCTTAACTTTCACTAAATGATAAAGTCTAGTTATAGTGTGCAGGATAGTCAGGCTGTTAGAGTTTATTTAGTTAAAATTGTTTGAGCATAAATTTTTGAGCAATATTTTATAATATATTGCATTAAAAGTGAAACTTAGAGTGCTACATGAAATTCAATTCAAAATTTTTTTTCAGACTTATTTTGTTTGCCACAGTGGCTCTCATCATATCTTATACAATGTTTCAAAATTTTGCATTTAGCAATTTTGAAACCTATCCCTTAGATACTTCAGAAGTTATCGAACCAAAGCCTAAGGCTTCAGTTCCAGATTACACTTCATTATATGCTGACGAAATTGAAATTTTGCAGGAGCAAATTCAGAATAAAGCCAAACGCTACAGAATAAATGGATCTGTATTGGTAGCCTATAAAGATCAAATTTTATTTGAGGGAGATTTTGGATATAAGGATCCAGCAAAGAAAACTCCGATGGAAACAGGTTTATCCTATCAATTAGCTTCAGTAAGCAAGCAGTTTACCGCAGCGGCTGTTCTAAAATTACATGAACGAAAATTAATTGATATAGATCATTCTGTATCTAATTATTTACCAGGTTTCAAATTTGAAAATGTTACTATAAAAGATTTATTAAAACACAGATCTGGGTTGTGGAATTATATGTATTTGACTGAACAATACTGGAAAAAAGACATTGCACCAGATAATCTGGAAGTTGTCGATTTGCTCAACACCTATGCTCCGAGACTTAACTTTCCAGCGGGCAGATACTTTAGCTATAGCAATACAGGGTATGTGGTTTTGGGTGCAATTGTAGAACAAGTAAGTCGACTTTCTTTGGGAGAATTTATTCAGGAAGAGTTTCTTTTGCCACTTTGTCTCGACGAAACCTTTGTTGAAAAAACAGAATTGAACGAACAAAGTATTCTAAAAGGTTATCAATCCTATCGACGTTCTTTTATTCAGCTTCCTGCAGGTTTTCATAATAACGCCATAGGAGATAAAGGAATTTATGCTTCTGCAAAAGATTTACATGTCTGGTTTCGTGATCTTAAAAATGGCAAAATTTTGGAACAGAAAAATGTTGACTTGATGTTCGGCAGAGATGATGACCGAAAAAATAAACGTTATGGAATGGGCTTTAGACTTGAAAATGAAGCTAATGAACCTGTGATTTTCCATAATGGTCTTTGGGATGGTTTCCGAAATGGATTGGTTTACTACCCTAACGATGATTTAGTTGTAATCGTTATGACTCATACTCAAAACAAGAGAAAGCATTACTTCCAAAAACAAGTGGTAAGAAACGCCAAAAGCCTTATCCAAACAGCAGAAAGAAAGCCTAAGCAAAAAGAAAGTGAATCCGAGTTAATACTTTAAACTTTTTTTGTAGAAACACTTTTTTTATCCTAAACCTACTACAAGTTGATAATCTGATATTCCTAATATTTATAACTAACTCACCTTTAAGTATTTAAAAATAATGGCACAACCTTTGGTTTTATAGTTTTATAACTTTAAAACCTAATGCCATGAAACAATTTATTTTTTTACTAGCAGGGTTTGTTTTTTTCAGCACAACTGGATGGGCAAATGATTTGAGTTTTGATTATGACTCAAATTCTAATTCTTGGAATACTAATCCGAATCAATCTTACATTTTTATAGAAGATGGTATTGAGTTTTCTGTCTTTCAGGATGGACAATTTGATTTTTACATGCCTCGCATCAGTTCAAATATTTCAGTTGGGTTTAGTAATTTTAGTTTTAATTCTGGATACAACTATAACCCCTACGTGCAATACGACAGTTATGGTGCTGTAGTGCAAATACAGAATACTCCAGTTTTTTATGATTATTACGGACGTATTGAACAGATAGGAAACATATATATCAACTATAATAATTTTGGCCGGATTCATAGAATTGGTGGGTTACAGCTTTTTTATAGAAATAATGTGGTTTGGAGACAAAGTGGGTACATAAACCATAACAACAGAAGATACGTGTGGAGACCTTGGCATAACTATTATGCGCTGCCAGCAACGCAATTTTATATGATAAGCAATGTACCCTACAGACAATATTACACGCCTGTAAGACACATTTATTATAGACCTTACAACAATAATAGACGACAGTTTGCTTTCAACAGACAGCAACCAAGCTATAGACCAAATGAAAATTCTGGCAGGTCCCAAAGATATGCCCAGACAGCTAGAAATAATTCTGAAAGAAACATCAGGTCAAACGTTCAAAGACGTCATAGAGAAATCAACAAAACACGAAATTCCAGAGCAACTAATCAAAACAGCGTAAACAGAAGAAACTCAAGATCAGTTTCTGAAGGAAATAACAGAACGAATAGAGTGTCAAATTCTAGGGCAGATAGAGCAGTTCAAAGTGTATATGACTCCAATAGAAGAGGTCAAATTTCTAGACAGAGTAATAGAAATATTTCTCAGAACACAGGAAGAACTGAACAGATAAGAAATAACAGTAGAAATACTAATGAAGTTTCTAGAAGAACTGTAAACAGGGGTAGCAGAGCAACTAAAAAAGAGAACGCAACGAACACGGTTAGGGCGAAACGTCCATCTTACAATAGAAGTACTTCAGATACAAAGAAACGCACAAGTTCTAGTCGTAGTAGAAGCTCAAGAAATCGATAATTCACTATTAAATTTTAATACCCCTTTTTGAAACTTTCAAAAAGGGGTATTTTATTTATATAAAATAAAGATTATGTGTTGAAAAAAATTATTCACTTACCTCATAATTCTCCCAACCCCATGAAAGTTCTGGTTTTTCAATTGGTGATTCCAAATCAAAGCCAATTGAAAATTTTATGGGTGATCCTATTCTTCTCAGATTGTAAGTGAACTGCTGCTCATCAACGGTAATCCACCATAAATTTGTTGCAGTGCCTGGTAGTAAATCAACTGTTTCCTGGTCTGCAGGAAACATTGCTAAGCCGTCGAACCCAGTGTTTGGAGTTACACCTCCATACATGGTTACTTCATCCTCTTTTCCGTCTTCCTGGCGATGATCGTGTTTCAATTGAATACCATTTTTAGTTTTGGTTAGTATCCAAGTTCTAGACCTATTTTCTCCAACGTTGAATGGAATATAGATCGTATCCTTTTTGACGTCCAGCACCTGCATCACTAATTTCTTCCCTCTAAAATCATCACCTTCGGGAGCTTCCAAAACTTCACCCTTAAAAGCTTTTCCCTTCAGGTTGGCGAGTCTGTTCCAAAATTCAAGATTCACCTTTTCTTCTGAATTTGATACTGCTGCTACTTCAGTTTCGGGCTCTGTAGTTTGATTTTCTGTAGGAGACTGACAACTCACAAGCGCTACTGTAAATAAAGTTATAAGTACGTGTTTCATATTTTTGTTTTGTGTTAAAGTAAGTAATTAAAAAAAGCCACTTTTCAAAAAAAGTGGCTTTAAATTAAAGAACAATTTGACTATGCTTCAGGATTAAGAATTTTCTCAATTCTTTCAACTCCGTCTTCCAGATGATATCTTGTCATTGTATCTCTAGTTCTGTTTATTGCTCGTCTCATATCTCTTTGAAGAGTTTTTAATTCTGCTCTTACAAGAGGTCTGATGTCACTAGTTTCCACATCTATATTACTTCTACTAATATACCTTCTGTATTGAGCAGGTACATTGGATTGCTTTTCAGTCATCAATTCGTGCATTCTAGTAATGTAAACTCTTTGAAGATTTCTTCTAATTCTGCTTATTTCTCCACCACTTCTCAATTCGCTGAAAAGACCAGTTCTTAAGTCTTCCATCATTTCAACAATAGTGTATGCATCATCATTGAGCTCTTCGTTTTCCATCATTCTAGCCATACGACCAAAATCAACAACATTGTTTAAAGCTCTTTCTTGGTAAGATTTGATTTTTTCTAAATAACCATCAAACTGAATCTTGTTGAAGATATCCTGATCAATTAACCATTCTGGAGTTTCAAAAAGCTCATCTTGCAAAAACTCCATAGCTCTCACTTGCTTATCTCTTGGCGCATGTGTATAAACTGCACCTTCCTGATCGTAAGTTTTATAGATTTCATAAACACCACCTATGTTAGCTGCTACATGACCCATGTATCGATTATACTGACCATAAACCTGGTTATAAAGATCATCAAGATCTTCGTAGTTTTTACCATCTTCAGCAGTCCATTCAATCAAGTTTGGAACAATTCTTTTAAGATTGGCAATACCATAAGCACTGGCTTCCATTGAGTCATCTCCAAGATCTTCAGTTTGAGAACTAGGATCGATAACTCCACCAGATTGTTGTTTTCCAAATCTGTAAACAGGATCTCCAGCTTTCTCCAGTATCCATTGATCTAAAATTTCTTTTTCTTCTTTTGGAGTTTTATCTAAAATCGGCTTATAACCCCAAGCGATAGAATATTTATCGTATGGACCAACATTTGGCATTAGCGACACATCACCATCTCCAGGTTGTGCTATGTAGTTGAATCTAGCATAGTCCATAATAGATGGAGCCGTACCGTTCTTTTTGGTAAACTCTGGATCTCTTAAATCTTCTACATCGTAAGCAACACTACTTCCCATGTTGTGTGGAAGTCCGAGTGTATGTCCTACTTCGTGAGAGGAAACAAAACGAATCAATCTTCCCATCACCTCATCTTTAAATTCTACTCCTCTTGCCTCTGGATTGATAGCAGCTGTTTGTACAAAATACCAGTTACGCAATAAGGTCATCACGTTATGATACCAGTTAATGTCTGATTCCAAAATTTCACCAGAACGTGGATCACTCACGTGAGGTCCGTTTGCATTTGGAATTGGAGAGGCTAAATACCTCACCACAGAGTATCTTACATCTTCTGGACTCCAGTCTGGATCTTCTTCCTTGGTTGGCGGATCCATAGCTATAATTGCATTTTTGAAACCTGCAGCTTCAAAAGCAACTTGCCAGTCTTCTATACCTTGCTTAATGTACTTTCTCCATTTTTCTGGAGTTGCTCTATCGATATAATAAATAATTTGCTCCTTAGGCTCTACCAATTCGCCATTTTTGAATTTTTCAATATCTTCCTCCTTTACTTCCAGACGGTAACGATCTAAGTAAGTAATAGTTTCTGACTTTTGGTTATCTAAACCATAGTCGGTTTGACGACTCGTAAACCAGCCAACACGCTGATCGAAATAGCGTCTTCTCATAGGGACTTTAGGTAAAAGCACCATGGAGTTACTGAATTTTAATGAGACAGATCCTGTACTAGAATTGGAAGGTGGCTCACCAGCATTAAAGGTTTTGACGTGTCTAATTTCAATATTTTCAGGATAACTTCTGATGGTGTCAATGTAAGATCGACTGTCATCCAAACGTGAGATTTTATAAGGCTTTCTCCTTCTACTTTGAAGGCCAATAGCTTCTACATCCTTGTTGAATAAATCTGTAACATCAATTACAGTGTTGTTGTTAATAGAATCTTTTTTGTAGGCTTTTACATCAAAAGAATATAAAATGGGCTCAAAATTAGAATTAACAACAGCTTGATTTATCGGCAAGGAATCTGCTGCTGCAATGTCATAAGAAACTACTCTTAAGTAGACTTTGTCGCCTTTTTTCTGCCAGCGAAGAACTTGTTCATTTTGCTTACCACCACCAAAACCAATGCCTTGAGCAGTTTGAGCGATTCTAGTAACCATCAACATCTCTCTGTTGAAAAGCGAATCGGGGATTTCGAAAAAATAATCTTCTTCAACTTTATGCACAGCAAACAGACCTTCGTCTGATTTGGCTTTGCTTGTTATGACTTTATTGTAAGGTTTTACTCCATTTTTGGATTCCTTTTTTGGAGAACTTGCAGCTGATTTACCATCTTTCTTACCCTGCAGGATAGAACATGATGACATCGAAACTACCATCCCCGCGACGAACGTGTAGTAAAGTAACTTTTTGATCATGATAAGTTTTAATTTTAAAACAATTGAGAATTATCAATTGTGGTTTAATGTAAGACTTATAAAGAGGTGAATGGTTTAATTTTAAGCATAAAAAAAACTCTGCTGCTACAGAGTTTTTTATTCATGTGTCGGCATTATTAATGTGGCAACTTACTTTTTAGAATACCATAAACAAAAGTTCCAAGAAGAGCTCCAAAAATTACAATCAGGATTGAACCAAATCCCGCGCCAGCAAGAACATACATTGGTCCAGGACAAGCTCCGGCAAGCGCCCAACCCAATCCGAATAAGATTCCACCGAATAAATAACGAGGTATACTCATGGCTTTAGGACTTAGTTGCATGTCTTGCCCTCCTAAAGCTTTAATGTTTCTACGTTTTATAATCTGAGTCCCAATTACTCCTATTGCCAAAGCAGAGCCTATAATACCATACATATGGAAAGA
>Ga0306910_1000500_pt1 | contig 18274 bp, 17 predicted proteins | sample AntRauMFilla2698_FD_190438 | JGI IMG/M metagenome (GOLD analysis project Ga0306910, IMG submission 190438) | Saline lake microbial communities from Rauer Islands, Antarctica - Metagenome Filla 2 #698 (v2) (version 2) | ecosystem: Environmental > Aquatic > Non-marine Saline and Alkaline > Saline ... | reverse complement strand
CGCTGATCCTACACCTGGGCAAGCAGCTAGTGGAGTTGTGCAAGATGTGCCCGACAACGATACAGATGTGTCCGACACTAACAGTTCTGCATCCGTCAGTTCAGGAAGCTCTGGACGCTCATCGTCTGCGTCTCAGTCGATTCAGCTAACCTTGCCTGACGTTACCTTACAATTAGCAATCGAGGCGCCACCGACAACTTACATCAATCAACCAGTTACGTTTAGTGTAGCGCCAGGTGGGGTGGGTACAACGATTGCAAATTCGCTACAGTATACGTGGAGTTTTGGGGACACTCATACCGCTACTGGTCAAACGGTCGATCACGCCTACAGCCACGCTGGTAACTACGTCGTAGTGGTCGAAGCGGTCTACAAACGCCAGATACAACGGGTGCGCCACGAAATCGTCGTCTTGCCAGTAGTGCTAAGTCTCGCTCTGCTAGATGATGGACATGTTGCTATCCAAAACAACAGTCAAACCGAAATTGATATTGCTGGCTATCGCTTGGTTGGTAGTCACTCGTTTACCATTCCTGACTACACCATTGTTCTGCCACGTTCACAGATTGTCGTACCCCGAGAAAAACTCGTGACCACACCGGTATCCCAGATGATAGCGCTGTATGATCACGCTGGTGATCAGGCCGCTATATATGTACCAGAGCACCTGGCCGCAGTAGTTAATCCTAACGTGGCGGTTGACTCACCGGTTCCCAGTGTGTCCCGCAAACCAACCTCGCGTATCAGTGCCATTGATGATAGTCCTTTGTATACCTTTGCTACCGGGCAAACCATCGATTCAGACGCAGATACTGAGCGACCAGCTACCACTACAGCCATAAAACAATCACTGCAGGTAGCAGGCGTCGGCAAGGCGACCCTGTCACTCAATTGGGCTCAGTATACATTTATTGGCTTACTGATATTTGGGATTCTGGCGGTTTATCTGATTCCTCGACCACGAAAAGACGTGGGTCCACTCGGTTAAGCTTAAATATTCAATCACAATTTATAGCCGCGTAAAGTCACTAATAGTGATCAGCTTTGTTATAGTCTAGCGATGCAGAAAAAACAGCTAGTAACGATTGGTGGTGGTACCGGTACTCATACCGTCTTGCGAGGACTCAAACAATATCAACATAAAGTCGCGCTTACAGCCGTTGTGACGATGGCTGATAGTGGCGGTTCGACCGGTCGATTACGTGACGAATTTGGCTATCTACCTGTGGGTGACGTGCGCATGGCGCTCGCGGCGCTCGCGAGCGATATCGACCAACACGAAGAATTAGTGCGTGAGCTATTTTTACACCGGTTTGCAAAAGGGGCGGGGCTCAATGGTCATAACGTCGGTAATTTATTACTGGTTGCCCTGACTGATATTTTGGGTTCTGAGGAAGCAGCCATCAGCGCCGCGGGGAAGTTGTTGCGGGTACAAGGTCGGGTGCTACCGGTCTCGACCGATCACACTGATCTCATTGCTACGTACAGCGATGGGGTGGTAGTGACTGGCGAACATCAGATCGACGAACCACAAGCAGATCGCTTTCCACACCAAATTACCAACATCGCTGTCAGTCCTGGGGTGCGGGTCAATGCACGTGTCCAGGATGCAATCAGGGAAGCCGACCTAATTGTCCTTGGTCCAGGAGACCTGTATACGAGTGTCCTGGCTAACATTGCCGTACCAGGTGTCGCGTCGGCCTTGCGAGACACTAAGGCACAGCTGGTGTACGTTGCTAATCTGATGACCAAGCAAGGACAGACTAGCAATATGGGAGTACGTGAACACGTGGACGAGATTACTGCTTACGTTGGGCGCACCCCTGATACTGTGCTGGTTAATCTGACCCGACTACCAGCTGAGTTATTGGACACCTATGCCTTAGATCAAGAATTTCCGGTGATATTTAATTACGAAGAGCAAACCGCTCGGGTCGTACCGGCCGATTTACTAGCTAGTGAAACAATTGCTACCAAAGCCGGAGATACCCTCAAGCGCAGCTTAATCCGTCACGACCCAGACAAGATTGCCCGGAAACTTATTGAGCTATTATAGGTATATGCAGTACATCCTAGATTTCGATCACACGTTGTTTAATTCGAGTGCGTTTGCAGCCGTTGTGACCCAAGATGGTTTACATCAAGCTGACTATATGACTCCTAGTATTTGGGATCGTTACAATGTAGATGATTTTTTATATCCCGATGTCATACCGTGGCTGCAATCCAAGTCAAAGCAAGACCTGCATATTTTGACTGCGATGACGCCAGAGTATGGGCCGCAGGCAACCGCGTACCAAAAACACAAACTAGCCAACAGTGCTGTTGCTGATTTGGTTAATGGCATTACGTTTATGGTTGGCGATAAAGGATCGTTCGTACAGGAAATTGCTACTAGCGAAGCGGTGATGTTTGTGGATGATAAGTTATCTCACCATATTTCTGTCAGGCAGCATGCCCCGCACGTGCGCTGTGTCCAGATCAAGCGGCCCGGAGTAACAGTCGAGCAAACGAACCAGTCGGACATTATGGTGGTGCAAGGTTTAGACGAACTAGATACGCTTACGTGATCAGTGTGCACCCAAACACACACGTTGGTGCAGTGTAGTTAAATTATAATCAATGGCTGGTATACTAGCAGTATATGGCTCGCAGAGATCTTTACAATAGTGCAACTACTCACGCCGCTGGTGAGTTGGATTCTGTAATTAAGAAAACTTCTAAACACCGCGAGGAAGACGCTGTACCGATGGTCACCGCCGAACAGGCGATGAGAGAAGCTCGTTTGGTACAGCACCAGTCAGACCGTGACGTGACCCGTGTGCTGTTTATATCGCAAGATCTTGAGTTACTTGATCCGACTAAACAAACCTTGGATGGGTATCTTGATATTTCGGACGTGTTTGATGAGGTGCATATTTTAGTTTTGCGCCAGGGTATCAAACCAGTGCAAACCGTACTACGTCCCCAAAAAAATGTGTGGATCTATACTGCAGCCAGTTCACATTGGTGGCAGATGCTCAAACAAGCGCGCCAGCTTTTGCAAGAGCAACTGGTGTTTGCGGATGGCTTTCGACCTGATTTGGTGGTCGCGCGTGACCCGTTTGAATCAGCGTTGGTGGCCCTGTGGGTGAATAAAAAATTCCGGACGTCAATCCAGCTACACGTGTTGGTAAATTTATACACCGGGACGTTCAGTAAGTGGAATCTAAACAATCTAGTACGGCGTTTTATTGCCCACTACACCATTCCAAAATTTCAAAGCATTAGAACGATAACCCAGCGCATGCAACATTTGTTGGTCGAGAGATACGACGTAGCTGATATCAAGTGCCTACCGCAGCTTAATTCGTATGAGTCAATCGCCAGCCTGCAGCAAACACTTGATCTCAAACAAAAGTATCCGCAGTATGTGTTCAATATGCTGTTTGTTGGTAACTTGACTCACGCTACCAAGGCTATGCAAGCAATTGATGCGGCGCGTTTTATGTTACTCAACAAAAGAATCGGTATGATCGTACTGGGAGATGGTCCGGCCTATCATGATTGTCACAGGCGAGCGAAGCTGCTTGGCATAGAAGAGCAGTTAGTGTTCGAACGAGGTAAAAAAGATCGAATACAGTATCTCAAAGCCGCCAATCTCCTTATTGTGACCGATACAGACCCACAAAGTGAAGAATTAGTCCTGCAGGCAGCCGGGGCGCAGATTCCGATGGTAATGACGTGGACCGAAACTCGCGCAGATTTATTTACCCATCTTGACTCAGCCTATATTTGTCCACCAGATGATGTACAAGCCCTGGCAGATGGGATCCATGAGTTAATGAACAACTACGCGGTGCGGGAACACATCACCGAACAAGCCTTCAAAATGATCACCAAGCGCTTCCATCAGGACCCAGAAGAGTACCGCAAAGACTACCGAGACAGTATCGAACAAGCACTTTTTGTCGGTGAAGAAGTAGGGTCTGCATCAGGAGCCTAGTGTGGTACCATGCATTTTCTATGCCACCATTACTGAATCTCTGTAAAACCGCTGAAATCATTGAACAATCAGGTATCCACATCTCAAAGCATATTGCCAACAGAACGGTCTGGGATACCGTCGCACTCGAAAATCCCGACCGACCGCACAATGTTCCAGGTACCAGGACAGTCGACGATGACATCACACTGTCCCAAATTGAATCGATGAAGCCGCACATTGATGAGTCTACCGTCCTACTTGATTATGGCTGCGGGCGTGGCCGCATCGGTGAGCAATTGTTGTCAGGCACCAAACTAGCTGGGTACATTGGTCTTGATAGTTCGTACGAAATGCTCAAACTGTTTCGTGAGCGTATCGATCGACTAGATTCCGATCCTGTCTCGCCATTTCTGTTACTAAATGCCGATATTAACAATCCTCCACTCAAGTCAGGTTCGGTTGATGTCGCACTCGTGGCCATCGTATTCCAGCATAATCATAAATCAGTGACTAAACAGGCAGTGTATGAGCTGGCCCGAATAGTCAAACCAGGTGGGCGAGTCTTGGTGAAGCAAGCCTTGCCACGGGTGTGGTCGCTTGATGGTCTGCAGGGACAGCTGTACCAAATCGCGCTCAATCTGCTAGGACGTCCGTTTAAAAATGGCCCCGTGCGCTACTACACACGAGGCGAAATCAAGCGACTGTTTACTGATTTTTCGGCCATTGAGTTGGTCCCAGTTGGTTTTGGTGTAGTGCCACACAATCTACTATTCCTCCCACAGCCGCTGCAAACCGCGTGGCAAAGGTTTGTAGCCAGTCCGATTAATACGTTCCTGGAGAAGATCACCCCTACCTTACTGCGACGATACTTCGCGACTCATGTAGACGTCGTTGCGCGGCGGTAGCTAGCTGGGCAAACAATACACTAATAAATAGTCGATTAGGCTGAGCGTGACTGATAATTTTCGCTATGCTATAGTGCAGCCGGACGAGGTCCATGGAGTCAGCATAAGAAGGAGTATCGGAATGTCTAAAGCTCAAAAGATGTCACGCGTATCATACGCCGACCTGGCAGCAGCAGGCTTGCTTCCTAAGAACTACCATCCACCAGAAAAAGTGCGTAACCTGACACGTCAGCAACAGGAGCGACTATTTTCTGATGTCTTGACGCCGGTGCAGATGCAAAAAAACCGTCAGGTGTACGAAGCGCAGTGTGAGCTGCACCGCAGTCTGGGTGAAGATGACGAGACCTCACGCCACCTGAAAGTCTATTGCGAGAACGTACTCTTGCTCAGTTCTCTAGCCAGACAGTATTTCGGGCACTGGGGAGGTCCTAACCGTACCAAGATACCCGATGCTGTTGCAGCTGGTGCTCTTTTGAAAGAAGACGAACTTGCCATCACCAACCTCGCTGTGCAATGGGCAGAGCTGCAGCGGTTTGTCGGCGCGGCAACCCGCCAAGCGGCCAAGCAGAGCGTGTAGCAGCGTCACGTGCACACCAATTAGATACCCAGCCCGGTGCGTTCGCACCGGGCTTTTTGCTGGCTGGCGTATTTATGAATTAGCCAGCTTATTTACCCCAACCCAATGTGCTACATGTACACAACAACGCGTACCTCCTACGGTACATTTAGTATTATAAAAACATGTCAAAAAGAATTCTCGTCACCGGCGGAGCCGGTTACATCGGCTCAGCCTGCGTTAAAAGATTATTAGAGGAAGGGTACGACGTCACTGTCTTTGATAATTTTTCCACCGGCCAGCGTGCCAAAATACCCGACAACGCCACCATCATTACTGGCGATCTTACGGTGCCAAACGACATCGACACAGCGCTCGCAGACGGACGTTATGACGCTGTGATCCATTTCGCTGCCAAAAAAGCAGTCGGGGAAAGCGAAGAGAATCCGTCACTTTATTTTGCCACCAACGTAGTTGGTTCTTATAATCTGTTGCAAGCGATGGAGCGACACGGTGTTCCCCAACTGATCTTTTCTTCCACCGCGGTTGTCTACGATGCACCAGCGGATGGTGCCTGCATGACCGAAGACACCCCGACTAAACCAATGAATGTGTACGGCACCACAAAGCTCATAGTAGAGGATATGATCAAAAGTTATGCTCGTACCAGCAAGCTCGGGCAGTACACAATTCTGCGCTATTTCAATGTAGCTGGTGATGCGGGTTTGAACTACAAAGAGCGCAACGCCCAAAATGTCTTCCCGCTCTTAGCCAATGCAATCACTAACAACACCCCATTTTATATATTTGGTACCGACTACGACACTCGCGATGGCACCTGTGTGCGAGACTACATCCACCTGCTCGATTTGGTCGATGTGCACGTACGCGCCTTACGTAGCTCCAACAGCGCCACTTACAACCTAAGTACCGGCACCGGCTACACAGTACGAGAGCTGATTGCGATGTTTGAACACGTCAGCGGCAAAACAATGGAAGTGGTTGCCAGCCCCCGCCGGTCTGGTGACACCGGCACCATCATCGCCTCAAATGAGCAAGCCGCCAAAGATTTAGATTGGCGTCCAACACACACCCTCGAAGACATGGTCCGCAGTACACTACGATAATGTCACACTACAGAATTGCCTGGGTACAGATTCAGTACCCTACGATAGCTACTTTCTGTTAATTAACGCTCGCACCGATAGATACATCAAACGCAAGCGTGCTTTCACGTAAGCGCGGTAGTAGTGCGGGTAGTGATGCCTGTGAGTTTGTATGATGCCAAGGACGGCTCTGGCCATAGCTTGCTTCTGCGGGTTAAAACTTTCGGTGTGGATACGATAGGCGGTCATGTAGTGGGGAAGGTTGGCAAACGTCCCCACTAGACCAAGTTGCAGAAATAGATCCAGGTCTTCGGCCAGTCCAGTGTCGCGGTAGCCTGGTACTTTTTGCAGTAAGCTGGTACGCATCAGTACGCTTGAATGGGTAAATTGATTACGACTAAGTATGGCACTACGAATACGCTGGTCGTCCGTACAGTAGCTATTGCGTCCAATCGTTTCACCGGCTGGTGAGCAAAGCGTTATAAAGGTACCGACCACAGCACAGTCAGGATGAGCTTCCATACATGCTACTTGCTGCGCCAGCTTGTCACTATCAGTCCACACATCATCACTATCAAGCACTGCGGTGTAGGTACCGGTAGCGTAGGTGAGTGATTCGGCTCGCCTGGCATGCAAGCCAGCGTTGGTAGTATGCATAATTTTTTTGATCCGGGGATCAATATACTGGGACAGGATTTCGGCCGTCTGATCAGTCGAACCATCATCAATAATTACCAGCTCAAAGTTGCGATAGGTCTGCGTCAATACACTATCAATCGCTTCAGCGATGTACTTGGCGCGGTTGTAGCTCAATATCAGGATACTTATCGTAGGTTCTGACTTCATGATTTTGGCAGTAGTATCCATGATTCAGAGGTTAAATTTTTATCGTATGGAATCGAATCAAACCACGGGGTAGGGGCGATCACGATTTTATCTGGATTCTGGTTTAGCCACGCACCCCACCAACTAAAGGTGCTATTAGCTATAATATTGTGCTTACACATACTCATGAGCGCTAGTTCCTCAACATCACTCAACTCCGGATCCTCGACAAATACAGCTGAAGGAGGAAGTGCCAGATGTTCCTTTACCCAGGCTATATCGTCAGAAAAGATAAGGAATACAGGATTTTTCACCACCTCCACTACCCTAGTAATAGCAGCCTGATAGTATGACGCTTCGCACACCCCAAACTCTCGGTGGACTTGCGGGTTACTGGCATAGTCACCTCGCCTGACGTGCAGTGAGACACTCGGGACAGTTTCCATTTGAGATTTGTATTTAAGTACTGGTGCAGAAAGGGGAGTTAAGAGTTGGAATTCTTGTAGCAACGTTTCTCTAATATCATCAAAGTACAGTGGTGACTGCCAGTACCCATCAAGGAATAGATCGCCGGTCCAGTTGAGTGCTTCCGGCTCAAACAGGGTATGAGTATTTTTGAGTATTTTAAAATTAACCCAGCGAGCGGCTTTGGATACAATCCCGTAGGGATACTTTATCTGTCGTACTTCTTCTGGTGTCGCAATATTCTTCTCTATCGCAAACGCATCAAGCGAAAATGGTCGATAGATATCTCCCACATCGTTGGCACGAGCTAAGCCAGCCGTTTCTAGTTTCAGTACGTCGTCATTTTTTAGAGCCAGCTTTCGACCAAATGCATACTGAAACATCTGATTTCCAATTCCACCTTTTAAATTTACGATTATCATACCGCTGAACCCTTTATAAATAAATGATCCTCATTGTGACTCTTGGTACACGCAAATCCGTAGGGTGTCAGTGCTTCTACTAATTTTTCAAGCTTCGTAGTCTCGATCATCAAACAGGATCCGGCCGTCATACCTTGTAGTATGGTTGACATGCCAGCAAGGACATCGAACTCGTACCCCTCAGTATCTATTTTAATATAACTGATATCTGCGGCTGGGACACCTGTCAAAATAGTGTCTAAAGACTCTACCGACACCGTATCAGTAGCAGTGTCACTGTAAGTCACGATCTGGCCACCCCCTTTATGCATCGGGTCAACTGAAAAAGCTACCGTACCAGCCTCTTTTCCTGCTGCAATATGATGACAGGTAACTGTTCCGTCTAAATCATTAAGGGTACTGTTGCGGGTCAAAACGTCGAACATTTCTTTGTTTGGCTCAAGCGCGTGTACGGACTGGTATCCGTATTTGTGTGGTGCTCGGATAGAGTAGATACCGCGGTTAGCACCGATGTCGATAAATATATTTTTTTTGGTAGGGGTCAGCAACCAGTCGCGTATCTCTTGCTCAAAATAGTCAGCGCAAATAGTCGTACTGTCATCAAATGGCTGCACCACAAACATACCCCCAGCGTTTTTAATGACAAATTCCAAGCGATTCATGCGCGCATACATCCTATGAAACACGGTATCCAAAAAACCACTCTTTCGCTGCAGAATACTCAATAGCTTAGTCATCCAAAAACACCAAAAAAATAAAATTGCTGAACCCTCGATGACTTCAGTGTTTTTGTATTCTGTATAGAGGGTGTGTAATTTCATGCTAATGATCAGTTAGTCGCTTGTTTCAAGAGGGTTTGTATTTTCCTTGTTACAGACCGATATCTACCGTACCAGGTGATTTTAATTCTACCATCGCTACCTACTTGTGCTCCGCTAAGTTGAAGTGGCCTGCTACCAAGCTCACTATGCCATTGAGGGTGAGACTGAATATACTCCCAGTCACTAGTCATAAACTTATCTTTAAACGGGGTCATCATACGCAAAAGTAAATCAATCTCTCCCGGTTTGTTTTTAGATTCAGACACAAATAGCGATTCATGACCATGTCGATGAAAATAGAATGTATCTGGAACCACAAATATCTTACTACCGTTCATCAGCTGTTTGAGGGTAAAGCCCCACGCTTCGTGTAGTCCTTTCCCATATTCCCAGTATCCACCAATTCGTTCCCAGCTGGCTTTAGTGTACAGAAAATTCCCCCCTGGCCCAGGGTTAATGTGGCCGGCAAATAAGTCTGCAGTGGTAAGCCAGCCGGTATTGCAGTGCCAGTAATGGGTGATGCGATCTGTACTATCAACAAAATAATAGTAATCAGCAAACGCTACCAAGTCAGCTTCTTGTTCAAGTAACTCAGCCTTTAGCTTTTGTATGCTACCAGACACTAGCACATTGTCAGCATCAAGATTAAAAATCAATTCGTTTGTGGCTTTTCGAATCCCTACATTGCGAGTCGCTGGACAACCTTTATTTTGCTCATTAGTAACAATAGAAATACTTTCATTATATTTGTTTTTTAGTCGCTCTATAACCGCCGCTGTTTCATCGGTAGAACAATCATTCACAATAATGACCTCGTCACCAGTCGCAAAGTTTCCATTAAAAATAGAATCAATTGATTCGGTTATTGTGTCGGCTGCGTTAAAGGCAGGAATAACAAAAGAAATTCGTGGATCAGACATAGATAAACTATTTTTTTAATATAATGACATAATCCATAGTCAGACCAGACTTACCGGTTAGTTTATCAAGTAACAGAGATAGAATTTGGATTGGTGCTAGTAGTAGGAGTGTTAACAATCCTTTTAAAATCGGAGCTCGAAAGGGAATACTTTCAAAACACCAAATCACAAATAATTGACCAAAGGTACCAAAAATACCAGTGGTTTGCTTTATGTTTATTTCAGAAAAGGCATTTTTCTTGAATAACCGCTGGTGTTCAAAGCGGGTAAATCGTCTAAAATCATATGGTACTTCATGCTCAGGGTAGGTAAACGGCATTGAGAAAAACGCAGTTCCTCCATCTTTGAGAACTCTTGCACATTCCTTTGCTAATACCTCAGGATCATCAGCGTGTTCAAGTACTTGGGTACAGATAAGGGTGTCAAATGAGTTATCAGAAAATGGAATAGTGTGTCCATCGTAAAATGAATCAACCGTTTTAGCATCATCCTCGTGCCCACCTCCGGCAATGTCTATGCCGGTATAGTGGTCTGTTGTAAATAAGTTGCGATACGGTTTTATTCCGCACCCTATATCAAGTATCCGGGCTTCTTTTGAAGTGTTCGATGAAAAAGCACGTATTTCGCGGTAAAGGCTGTGCCGATTAATAAAGTAAGGGTTGATAAAAACCGAGTACCAACGCGGACGGAAAAAATGCTCAACTATTACTTTGTTTTTTAGGCTAGTTGTCATTTCTTTTCTTATATACAGCAACTATCGTATGGCCGTTAATGGTATTTGCTTTTCGTCGAATAAAAAACTGTGCAAATAATGTATATACTGCTTTATTGATTATTTTGCCAAAAATACCTAGGCCTCTTAACTTGTCACCGTAGTAAATTTGGTAGTACCATCGATAGTGGTTTGGTTGTAAGGTTTCTTCGTGAGTAGCAACCAGATCCATAGCGAAGTATTGAGGTAATGATGACAGTGATTTTTTGTCCCATAGTCCCATATGATGGGGAGGCATATTGAGAAAGCAAATACCGTCATCTTTTAACAAAGAGTCATTATTGGGTACACCAAATATAATATGACCACCAACTTTAGTAGATGCTATGGCACTCTCAATAAACGATCTCACATCAGCTATGTGTTCAAGAACTTGAAATGAGCAAGTAACATCAGCGTTATCTACGGAGTCAAATTTCACTCCTCTTTTTGTTGCCCTGCTCTTAGCTTCTTGGTTTAGCTCAGTTCCATAGGGAGTAATATTATTCTTAGCAACTTCAGCAACTAGAAAATCACCCGTAGCACAACCCATTTCTAATACTGTATCGTTGGGTGCAATATATGAATGCGCTATTTCGTGTTCAGCTTTCCATGGTACGTAGTAATTCTTTTCGTTTGATAATTCTTCATAAAAAGGTCCATCACCATCTATGTCATATGGATAATAAAATCGGTAGCTAGTATCGTTACATTCATATAGATCTACAGTTTCTACATGAGAAAAGAAACGGCTCACGTCGCTATAGGGCTTATATAAATCGATTATAGTTTGAGTGGGTATCTGCTCTAGTAACGTGGCTTGACCGTGAGTGAGGGGGCTTTTTATTTCCATACTTTGTTTATAATTTTTTGTATCATACTAGGTCTGGTAGCTTTTAGAAACTTTTTTACTAGACCCAGCGCTACATTAGATTGTTTCAATGAAGTTCTTTGTATCGGTAGCACTATCTGTTCTTCCAGATCTGTATTATATCTGTTTGATTGCTGTGCGTTTGTACCAGTACCATCGTTACCGATGTTTTGGGTCAATGACAATTTAGGGTGTAGACAAAGTCCCTGTTTGATAAATACACTCGCATGCCACTTGATAGCCCAGGTTTTGATATCACTCCTGATATTGGCACGGAGTGTACTACTAAATTTAAAGTTGCCATCCATATCAAACTCGTTTAAACGACCAGCTTCAGTTATCTTTCCTAATAGCTCCTTGGCGTCACCGTTGTATGAGCTCCAGGCGCTAGCCCATGTACTCCAACCCCAGCACGATGTTTGGTTATAAAAAAACGTGTCGGGGAGTTGGTTGGTAGCAACGGGGTAAAAATAGCCACTAATATGCATTACCTGTTTGTCTTTTTCATAGAGCGCCAGCGCATCATTCATATATTGTAAAAATAGCGGAGAGGTCACAATGTCATCTTCCAACACAATAATTTTTCCATACTTCTGTACGACAGTCGTAACACCATCAACTATAGAGTCAGCCAGACCCCAGTTTGTGTCGCGCTCAATAATAGTGATACTTTGAAAGCCGGTTATAGTTTTTAAGTAGGATCGAACAGCTGTAACTGATTCAGTCGCGGTGTCATTTTTTGGTCCATCAGAATAGATGTATAGATTACTTTCCAAGGCCAGATGATTTTTCTGCAAAGCCGCAACGGTTTGTTGGGTATGGTTTAGTCGATTATAGGTAAATAAGACTATAGGGGCGAGGTTCATAGTGATAGTAACTGATTTTTTACGGCTGAGGTTACTCACTCAGTAATTTGCTGATACGCGCTGCTACGTAGCGATGTGATTCGATATTTAGGTTGTGAGATAACAATAAATAGTCTACCTGCGTACCCATCATTCGATTAATAATTGATTTTACGAAACCACGAAGTGTTGAAAATCCTCCCAATGACCTTTGGAAAAAGTGTTGGTATCTCTCGTACCAAAGTGAGAGGAGCATCTCGTCAACTTTTTTAGTAGTTATTTTTGATCTGTCTACAAAACGAGTAATTCGTTCGGGACGTGTATCCAACGTTATAGTTTGTTTGGCTTGCGTAGGGATTATTTCCCAGTTGGTTAGTTTTTTTTGAGCATATGTCAGTGAAAGTAAGGCTCCTTCGTACCATTCGGAGTCTGCGCCATATTTCTCAAAGTAAAAATTTCCTAAGCTATAAAAAATCAATCCATTGGCGTACTCCTCCATACCTTGCACAGTGTGAGTATGGTGACCAATGATTACATTAGCACCAAGTCTGATCAGTTCTCGGTAGCGTTCTTGCCATTCTGGTAACGGGAGCGAGGTATCCTCAACTCCACAGTGAGCTTGAATAATTAGATGGTCAACTTGTTGAGCTGACTGTTTCACAAGATCGTTTACTTTTGGATGGTTAATCCAGGCAAAGCCAGTATCGTTAGTGGTATCAAGGGCACCAAATCCCCATTCAGCTAAACTCAGGAAGCCAAAGGTTGTGCCGTCTACTGTGCGCTTTAATAATTTGTAGGTGGAAGCATAGTCTGGTCCAGCTCCAATATGCTGGACATCACTCAGTTGCTCCAATGTTTTTGCTAGACCAACTGACCCATGATCCATGATGTGATTATTAGCCAAGTTAAAGAAATTAAACCCCGCTTTTTTCAGTAGATCAATCGACACCTTCGGCTGCTCGATAGCTGGACCGATTTTAGCTATCGCTGGTGCGCCACTCACAACGGGTGCTTCCAAGTTACAAGAAACTAAATCATGAGACTGTATAAGCTCAGATATTTTATTGTCTAAAAAATTAGTTTGAGGGGAGGTGATCACTACGTCACCGGCAAACAAGAGGTTACTCATAATTATTTTTCATTTGTAGCATAGTTTGAATTGGGTGCAAAGTAAGGTATGCATTCAACGCCCGACTCTCTTCGTTACCTAGAAGGTACGGATCACATTCAAATCGACGGGGAAGTGAGTGCACAACGGGTAACCTGTAAAATCCAGCTGTACACAAATGCAACAGATATTTTTTCTTGAGACTGCGTGAGGCGCCGGCCAGGGTGTCATTTATCCACTGTAGATATGCAGGTTGTACCAAATCACATAAAATAGGTGTATTAAGCTGTAGTGGCGGAGATTTTTGCAGCACGTCGAGCATAAGTGTATTACTCCGATCTTTCCACCAGTGTTTTTCTAATTGCAGTGCAGGGTGATGGGCAAAAAAGTCTCTTTGCCATTGGCGGTTTGTCCTGCGTTCTGGGGGTAGGCAGAGCATGCTCATTGCGACGTCCGGCTCAAGAAAAGGCGACCAGGCAGCAAACCCAAACTGCTTCGGAACAGTTATCAAATACGAAAGCAACACCATTTTGAATCGCATGGATTCAATTACTTTAAAACGGTTGTCTTGGAGTAGATGGTGGTGAGTTTCAAAATATGCATCACGTAAAGTATTTTGCGAAGCTAGAAGACTCTGACTACTGTCCGCGTGCATTCCGTGTGAGTAACCTAATAGAGAAACATTATTCTGGTTGGCAATATCTGGTAGGTTGACGCTCCCCGCCCATGCGTCGCCTATAATGCCGCTGAGTAACGGCGCACCGTTTGGAAATTGCTCTTGAATTTTTTGATAAAATTCCACGTGATACATGCCGTGTGCATGGGTTGAAGGTCCATAAAGTTTTTCCCAACGAGGAATTTCTTGCAAAAATTCGTCCAGTTCAATTTGTTGCCAATCAAAAGAAAGGTTTTGGGCGAGACGCTTAGCATTTATGACTTCAAAGGAGTGTGATTGATTCCTTGATGTGCCATAGGTAAATGCTTTTACTCGACTCGGATCGTTGATAAAGTGTCCAAGTACTCGTGAATCAAAACCGCCACTCAGCGGTAGAATAATATCCCCAGACACTCGTTCTTCCCACGAACGGATTGAATGATTTAAGGTTTTCAATGCTTCGGTTTCTGTAGTCTCACGTTGTAGGTACTTAAGAGAAGTGTCTTCTTTTTGCTCAACTTTCAGCTGGCCGTCCTCCATAATTATAAGTATCGACGAGTGGGGAAGAAATTTGACTCCTACAATGGGTGTTTGTCCAAAGGCTGAGTAGCCAAAAGCCAAATAGTTATTGAAGCCCTCAGGATGGATAGTGAGATCTCGATAATCAATGACGTCATTGATGTTACTGCTTACAGCTGCCGTCTTCTCATTATAAAAAACAGGAGTACTTCCGAGCCAGTCTGTTTCGTAGGTGTTACTGATTTTCATATTGTTTAATGGTGAGAGATAGAGCAGCTACTTTCCATATTTTATCAATGTCAGCCCAGCCGAGTTCCGGCTTTTGCATCGTGCTTTCAGCCTGGGCTTTTTGCTGTTCATAGCCAGCAATAGAAAAGTCATCTATAGCCTCAGTAAACACACTTCGAACTGACTGACTTTTAAATAAGGCTGGGAGGTCTGAAGCAAATCCCATCTTACTTTTGTTTTGATAGATTTCCGGGTGTCCGTACTTTTTAAGAATTTCTCGTAAGATAGCTTTGCTACCCAATTCACTGACTTTGTATTCTAAAGGCATACGGCGTAAAAATTCTACCACCCGGTAGTCCATGAAAGGACACCTTGATTCGAGTGACTTAGCCATAGAAAGACGGTCAAATGCCCGAAGCACAATCGGGAGTATTTTATAGTCAAAGCTTTCTCGCACCAGTCTGTCAAAATCAAGATATTTGCGTTTGTGTGGCCAGATAAGTGCTTTTACAAACCCTCTGAATAAACCTTTCCCCATTAGCCACGCTTCTTTTCTGGTCGTAGTTGTTTGAGAATCTGGCTGGTCAAGTGCTGGATTATTAGTCTGACGCCAGACGCGAAAGATTGTTTTGGCAAATGTCCATTTGCCCTGCAAGAGTGCTTGTTTCCAAGCGGCTTCAATCATATATGGGTAGCCACCGAGTTGTTCGTCACTCCCGTGTCCTTCGATGACTACTTTGTATCCATGCTCTTGAATACTCTCGTACATATCAAGATACGCGATTGCAGACGGATTCCAAATGGGAAATTCTAAGTGACGTAAGGCCGTTGTGAGGCTGTGGACGCTCTGTTCTGGTCGGCTGCTCACTACTATTGGTTCATCATTGTATTTTTGTGCTAGTTGTATTGCTCGATCACTCTCATCAGTTTGAGCTCCTTGGTGAGAGAAAACGAAAGGTTTGATTTTTGACTGCAAACGTTCTTTAGCGAGTACGTACAGGGTGGTGGAGTCAAGGCCTCCACTGAGTGTGATACACACGGGTACGTCCGAGCGATGACGAATGGCGATAGCATCAGTTAGTAAATCTTCAAATGCCAAAAGTGTTGCAGTTTTATCAGAAAAAATGGACGTATCAAATTCGTAGTCGTTTTGCTGGTACCACTTTGTGTTGCGAGTTGCTCCTGATGTGTCCACCTCTAAAAAACAGCCAGCCCCCACTTGGTGGATATCTACTAAACCACTGCGTTCATCAAAATCAGTGGCTGTATCGGTAAAAAAAGAACGTACAATAGCTGGATCTAATTCCACCCTGTCCATTCTTTTTGTGAGTGGTCGAATCTCTGAAGAAAAGAAAAAAGTATCCGCCTGATTCGTATAGTACAGTGGCTTTACACCAAACCGATCTCGGCACAAGTAGAGATTTTGACTTTCGTGGTGATACCAGGCAAAGGCAAACATACCATTGAGTTTATGCAGAATATCGGTACCAAAGCAATTGAGCAGTTCTAGCAATACTTCTGTGTCAGAGTTGGTGTCGAGTAGTACGTCTGGCAAGTACTCTTTCTGTAGCTCAAGGTAGTTATAAATTTCACCATTGAATATCATATAGTTACCACCCTTCTCAAACGGCTGGTTTGCACCTGGTGATTCGTCGATAATAGACAATCGCAAGTGTCCGAGTGTCCAAGGACTCACAAACGCAGCATCTTGCGCATCAGGCCCCCGATGTTTTAGGTCAGAAAAAAAAGTCTTCCTTAAATTTGCATTGTTGCGATTAAAGCCAAAAATACCGCACATAATTATTTCATCTCAGCAAAGAGGTAAAAATTATCAGCTAGGTAGTCAGTGACTGAGTTGTATTTGGTGGTATAAGAACTACTTAGGTTCGTTACTTCTTGTGAGAATTCAAAAGAATCGTTAGTTTTTTGATAGGCCAGGATTAGATACTTTGCGCTAAAATAATTATTGTTACGCACCAGAGCCTGGGTAGCTATATTCGATTCAGAGAGAGCCCAAGTACTCAAAAAAACATCAGGGGCTGAAATAGAAAGAGCGCCACCTTGTTCTAGCGATTCATCAAAAGGGACCAAATTAATCTTATTTGGAATAATGGCTTGATTCTTATTTAGAATGATCACCTGGTCCGTACCAAGAAGTGTACTTAAGTAAACATATTGAATATATGAAAATATTGGAATATCTATAATGGTATAGGTTGCATTGGGATTGATTTTCTTTACAAGTTTAGCCATATTACCGTAACCTCCGCCTAGCTCAATGAATGAATTGAGATTTTCAATCTTGATATCAAGTTCCTTGGCAAATTTCACTAAGTGGTATAAATGATGAATACTGTTTCCAGAAGTTTTATTTTTTAAATCATTCAAAATTGGTGATCCGATAAGGCTCTCTTCTAAAATTTCTCGTAGTTTACTGGTGCTGAAATATGTCTTGAGTAAATCTATTTGTATTGTCTTTGCTTTATTAGGAAGATGGGCAAACATCGTACTTTTTAGCAGCGGGTGCCTTAAAAAAGAATAAGAAAAACTATTGAGGAAATATTCTTCAATAACATTTGTATTATTTTCCCAATCTTTCATCAAGTACGCTTTGTAATTGTATGAATCTCTCTTCTGAAGATAGGCCTCCTTCGCTTCAGTGTAGTTTGTGTAGAAATAATCCACGCCTAATTTAGGCAAGAAGAGTGTAATGTAGATAGATACGATGTGTCGCCATACCTTTTTGAGTAGAGTAAAAAAAATAGTCATATGTTCTATTTACGTAATTTAATAATTAACTTCAGTAAAGGGTTTAAAATATGTGGAATTCTAGTATACCTGGGAAAGTTAATGATGTTATTCATTTTTAGAAAAGTATAGACTGAGCTGTCTAAGTTTACCGAATGTACACCTTGAAGGCCATAAGAAATGCGCATTGAGAAGTATAGCAAAAATGGAGTTAAACCAATAACTTTTACAGTTTCACCATAAAAACCTAGTGCCTTTTCGAACTCAGAAGTAGTCATACTGTGTACGAGGTTGATAGCTACCTGTGCAAGTCGATTGCGTTTATGTCTATCTTCTTGGAGTAGAGGGTTACCCTCCCTTACGTAGTGTGATATTTCTGATAAAAGATTTGTCTTGTCGCCGTGATAATTTAATCGAAAAACATCGAAGTTTATTATGAGATGAATTAGTCCATCGTTTAGTAAGGGAAATATTGGCTCTAGTGAAAGGTATGTGTTGATGGATAGTAAGCCTTTCTCATACTCTCGTTCATAATACGATTTGTGGCCACTTTGGTTTTGCC
>Ga0306910_1000499_pt1 | contig 18324 bp, 14 predicted proteins | sample AntRauMFilla2698_FD_190438 | JGI IMG/M metagenome (GOLD analysis project Ga0306910, IMG submission 190438) | Saline lake microbial communities from Rauer Islands, Antarctica - Metagenome Filla 2 #698 (v2) (version 2) | ecosystem: Environmental > Aquatic > Non-marine Saline and Alkaline > Saline ... | reverse complement strand
ATGAGAGCTTTAATTTTATTAATGCCCACAGGCTTATCACTCATAAAGATAACCGTTTCAATGGCACCACAAAGTGATTCAAAGTTAAGCCCTGTACGAGCTTGCCACAGAGTATCTTCTTGTTTCTCATCGTCTAAGAATTCAAGTTCCATCTCGAGCATCTCTTGCCCTGGATAGAGAAGGTCTTGCTCAGCAGGAAAATTTGGATGAAGCTCCCATTCCTCGGAAGCTTCATCCAACTGGTAATCATCCTGTTGTTGTGAAGGCGTCTCTACGAGCTCACTTTCACTACTCTCTGAGTCTACAGACAGTGCGGCATTAATTGTGTTTTCTGTTTCAGTGTTTGGTGTCTCTTCCGTCGTGTGTTCCATGTCTCTACCTTAATCTTAATGAAGGGTTGTCGTCGGTGCTTCTTGCACGTTTTCTTCAACAATTGGAGTTGCGTGGTTCTCTATAGTCTGTCTTAATTCTTCTTCGCTAGGTGTGCTATTGCCTTCTTCTTCCTCAAAACCATTTGCACTTTCAATATCAAAATCTTGAAGTGACTTTACGGTGTTAACATAAATGGCGCCAAAACCTTCATTTTGGAAAATGGTGAGTCTCTTAAGCCTTGCAAGCTCAAGAAGTGAAATAAAAGTGATCACAATATTATCAACGTTATGCCCGCCATCTTGCTCGACTAAGGTTTCAAAATCAGTCTTCTCCCCTTCCTTTAAAAAGCTCTTTAGGAATTCAAGCTTCTCTTTAATAGAAAGTTTATCTCTTCGAACAACAGTGTACTTACGTTTTTCTTTAATAATGAAATCAACCATCGCCTCAGTAAGCTTTTCAACTTCCATAGGAACTAAGATTGAATTCACAATGGCCTTGCGATTAATCTTCGGCTTCACAAAGATTTCATGACCTTTCTTATTAAGGGCCCAAAGCTTCTCGCCCATTCTTTGAAAGTGCTGAAGCTCTTCAAGTCTGCGCACAAGCTCTGACTCTGAAGTGATATTGAGTTCTGAATCTGAACTATCTTTAAGTCTTGCAACTTCTTCTTCCGTAATTGCTGTCTTAGACTTCAAAAGCAAGAGAGTCGCGGCTAGGTAAAGGTAGTCACCTGCAACATCAAAGTTAAGGTCTCTCATTTGTGAGAGGTAATTTAGATATTGTCCCGTCACTTTAGTCAGGTCTAATTTCCTAACATCCATCTCTTCTTTTTGAACAAGTAAGAGAAGAAGACCTAGGGGTCCATCAAAGTGGTCTGTCTTTACCTGAATTGAGGTATCAAGCATATTCTTCCCTGTCCTACGCTAGTATATTAATAAAAAAGTTTAATATGGCATTTCCCATAATGAATGCTGGCGCCATGATGTAGCTAAGAGCATTTGTCATCCAAAGAACGATAATAATGAGAAAAGAATATCTTCCGAGTTCTTCGTATTTTCGTGCTTGGTTATAATCCAAAAAGGTCGTCACCATTTTTGAGCCATCAAGTGGTGGGATTGGCAGAAGATTGAAAACTGCTAGAACCAAGTTGATAAGCAGTGACTTCTCAAACATCTCTTTCATAATGGTGTAGTAATCAAACGTTGCTGGGACATAGTTGTAGACAATGGCAAAGCCAAGGGCGGAAGCAATCGCGAGTATGATATTTGCTCCTGGACCAGCAAAACTCACCCAGAAAGTCCCGTGCTTAAAGTTTTTAAATCTTCTTGGGTCTACCGGCACTGGCTTGGCCCAACCAAAAATGATGCCACCAAAAACGGCACCAATTAAAGGAAAAACCACAGTCCCGAAAGGATCAGCATGAACGGCAGGGTTCAAACTCAGTCGACCTTGGCTCTTAGCTGTCTCGTCCCCAAAAAAGAGGGCCATTCTAGCGTGGGCCCACTCGTGAAAAACGATGGCAAAGAGAAAGCCTGGAAGGCTGATAGCAATATTGTAAATAAAATCTTGTAAGCTCGGCATAGCCTTCCAAACTTATCACTTATCTACACGGGGTGACAATGAATTGCGCAAAGCACTAAGTACTAAAAAACACCCGAAGAAGATGAAATCCTTTCCATTTTCCTCGGGTGTTTCTCAAGTGGGAAAGGCCCCAAGAGCACTTTGTACCTCTCCGACTTGAAGCTATGCGCAATATGCAGTTGAACAGGTTGTTGAAACCTTATCTATAAATCCCTCAAACTTTCTTGTTCCATCAAAGCACTGATGCTGGAAAATCCCTCTGTAGTGACCGTTGTCAGCTTGCTTAAAGAGGATTGTTTCCATCTGAAGATCTTCTCCTGGTATATGGAGAAGAAACTTGTGGCTTCTCTTCAAAGATTTATGATCTTTAAATGAGGTGTATAAGCGACACCCAAAATTATTGATGTCCACAATATTAACGGGAACGAAAACACCGTTACCGGAATCGAGAAAGCCCACATCATTAAGAAGCCAGCGAGGCTCCATTCTTATGCGCTCGCGGGGAAACTCATTTTTCTCAATGACTTCAACGTCTTTCATTCGGTTCAATGGTTGATCAGTAATGTAGCGCCGATACAATCTGGTTAAGACGTCTTTCTTCTCAAAGGTAGCAAGGTGGTCTGCACCTTTTACCACGACACAAGTTGATTGAGCACAGCCTTTTGCCACTTGAAAGTTTTCAAAAGGAGTTGTGAAGTTATCAAACTCGCCAGAAATAACCAAAACCGGACACTGTGGAGCCCGCGGCAAGCCCTTATGTTCCATTAAGCGCGAAAAGTTATCTCGATATCTTAATTTATCCGCATCAGAAAAATTCAAAATGCTTTTATATAAAACGGCATTAAGTTCTCTGGCGCCGGTGATGTGATGGCGCTGAGAAAAGTTCATCATATTTAAAACCAATCCTGAGGCGAATCTCTCTAACTTATCTTTAGCTAATTGATGGAGGGATTCCTCTAAAAGGTGACGAACCGAATCTCTGATTTTTGAAGTTGCACCACCAATGACCACTTTCTTTGTTCTCTCGGGATAGAGTGAGGCAAAGTTATAGGCAATGATTGAAGAATAGGATTGAGCGATTATTGAACAGGAATCAATTCCCAAATTATCGAGGAAAACCTTGAGAAGATTTGAGTAGTCCTCAAAAGTTAAATCGGTTGCACACTGAGAATTACCACCCTGGCCCGGAAGGTCCACCAGATAAACAGGAGCATCTTTTGAAAGTTGCTCAACTTCATGAGCAAGCGACTTAAAAGTCTGAAAGGCTCCGCCAAGAAAAATGATGGGTGTCTTGTAAGCATTGATAGGCTTAGTAAAACAGAGGTAGTTAATGGTCCACTCCCCAATGTACATTTGATTTGGCATTTTCATCTCTTCTCCTCATAAACATTCGCAGCTTCAGTAAGCATAGAAAAAATAGCCCCTCGCAGCAAAAGCCAAATTACCAGCAAATAGCCCATTGTAAAAACAGTGAGTTATGGGAGCGATGCCCAAAATGAAGGGCAAATCCTAGAAACACGATTCTCCGTTTTGGTTCTCCTACTCCCTTAATCTGTTACAATAATAGCAACGCCTTTTTTTAGAACATGGATGTTTTTGGAGAAGCCCAAGGAATGGATAAATTCTCACTCAACGTTTTCTTTCTCTGCCTTTGTGCAATGACTTGTCTGCATTGCTTTGCTGATGACCTTGATGACTTTCTTCAAGATGCAGGCCCTTCCAAAGACAGCTTACTTATCGATCTGGAACAAGCTACAGGTGCTAACTTTGAGGTGGTGGATGATCTCGTTCGCCAAGAAGATTTTATTGAAGATCTGACTTTTAAGCCGCCGAGATACAAACCACCAAGAGCTTTCACAAGCCCAGAGCCCTACACTGCTCAATTAAAAACAGGCTCAATTCTCATCAACCTCAAAACTAAGAAAGGCTTTAAGGTAACGAAACCACTTATCGTAAAAGCAAAGGAGGTCATTTCAGGATCTCAGAGAGTTTTCATTCTCGATAAAAAAGGGGAGAGCCGCTATGAAACACTTACAAGAAACGCCGTCAATATTGAGCCTACTGTATCTCTAAACCCTAAGATAAATCCAAATCTCGTTTATGGTGATAAGAACCGCTTTAGCTCTATCGATACAGAAAAAAAATTCAGTCACTTCTTAAGCTATCACTTTGAATCCGTGAGAACTGATTATTACTCGACGATCTTTAGAGGCGATAAGCAATCCGCTAGCTCTAATACAGTCGGAACCAAGAGTTATTTTCTCACAGATTTTTACTTCCAAGTGGGAGTTAATATTCATTACAACTTTGGTTTTTGGGATGACCCAACTTTAGGAACTCTAACCTTTCAGGGCCTGTACTTTGGACCCAGTATAATGAGGTCCTTTTGGCAAAAAGATGAAAGCCGTTGGAACCTCCATATCTCGGCCTTCAAATCACTCCTTCATGAATCTGAAAAAGCTCCTGATCGTCACAGCTACTCTACTATTGGACTTCAGGGAGAAATAGAAAAGGAATTTAAAACGGGCTATGGACCTTATACCCTGGGCCTTAGCTACAGATGGAGCAGGTCCTCAGTAAAAGAAACCAGTGAATTTTTAAGAAACGAAGCTCTTAAAGGCCAGGTCACTGCCTTTGGAGTTTATGCGAGCTACCGCTTTAATTGGAACTTATGAAAAAACTTCTTTTGTTAGCATTTTTAATTTCCTCAAGCCTCCAGGCCGGTGAAGGAATTATCACCTCACTGGAAGCCCCTATTTTAAGAGACAGAAGCTTAGATGCCCCGGCCATCCAATTTGCCCGCAAAGGTCAAAAGGTCTACATCCATGAAAAGCATTTCTTAAATGGACCTCTTGATATTGTCTATGGCTCAGAGGACAAGAAAGCCCAAAATGAACTCATGGGAATTGAAGACGATAGTAATTATGAAAAGTTTTATGAAACTATCGATAAAAATGGTCAGACCGCTTTTATCTCCAGAAGATTTGTTAAGCTCATAACAGGTGACATCAGAGAGTTCGGCCAAAATGTTACACCCTACCGTCCAGACCCTACTGACTATAGACCAGATGAACCTCTTCCCGACAACTATCCACTCATTGATGGCGAGAGAAATAGAGCAGCCTTTAGCTTTTCAATGGGTCCTGATATCAAGTCAAATTACAACTACAACTCCGTCTTAGAAAAAGAGGAGTTTTCAAATCGCTATGGCTTTAGCATTGCCTATGGAAGAAAAGCCGCTTGGGACAAGACGGATCGTTTCTACTTTGGTGGAGTTTTCCATGGCTGGACATCTCAAGCAAAGTTCACTCTTTTTGATGATAGAAGAGTGACCGAAAATCGTTCTCAATTGGGGGTTGGTCCCTATTTAAGCTATGACCCTTGGAGAGATGAAACTTACAGACTAACAATAAGAGGCTCACTCTCAATGAACTTAACAAGAAATCTGGTCAACCAAACCGACTTCTCTGGATTTAAGGAAGAAAGGCTCTTCAAGAGCATCTCTTTTGCTCCCCGCTTAACGTCTTTTATCCAGAGACGTTCTAGGGATGGGAATTTTGATTTTATCGGTGGCTTTGATGTCCAGTTTTACCTTCCCCATGAAATGAGAAGTGGAACTCAACCGACAACCGATTTTTGGAATGATCCAGGCTCAAGAGAAGACTCAGTCTATGTGCCCTTTACTGCCCACTGGTCGCTTTTTGTAGGTGTTCAGACTTATTACTAGGCTTCTTAGCAAGGTACATAGTATTCATGCCAATATTCAAACCTAGAGTCTTCATAAAGGTATTTGAAAAGCGCCAATAGAAATCTCTAAATTTATTTTTAAACTTCTTAATAAATCCTTCGTTTTCCCAATGCTCAGACCTCGCGTTGTAGCAATCATGAAGCTCAAGACCAAGCTCTTTTAGAACACGAATCATAGAGTGAGTATTGAAGTGATTGATGTGTCCATAACCTCCAAAAATCCCAGCACTATTAATCCCAAGAGCATTAGCGACTTTCTGCTTAAATTTTTGCATATTATAGTGAGGAACCTTTATAACGATAACGCCACCAGGTTTTAGTGCATAGATGAGGTTTTGAAGAACAATCTTTGGTTCAACTAAATGCTCAAGAACATCGATAATCGTAATAACATCAAACTTCTCTTTCGGAAGTTGAGTACTTTGGACCTCTCCACAAATAACGTCGAAGCCTAAAATTTCTTTCGAATATTGAGCAAGCTTTGGATTCACTTCAATTCCTGTTGGAGTAAAACCATTATCATGAGAATACTTTAAGAGTTTTCCTGCAAATGAGCCGACATCAAGAAGTTCACCATTTGAGTGGCCATTTTTCTTAAGCATGGAAAATATTTCATTCAAGATAAAATGCTTACGGTTTGACTTCACCTCATACTCAGGATCGAAGTGGCGATTGTCATATCGATTTTTGAAGAAGGTTGGTGAAACTGGAATCTCTTCAGTAAAAGCAAAAGTACAATCCTTGCATTCTAACAAATGTGACCAGACGCGATTAAAATGCTTAAGCTCAGGTGCATGATCTTCAGGTAACTTCGTTCTCTCAGACATTACTGGAATCGTATTGTCACTAGCACATAGCGGACAATATTTTTGTATCCTCACATGACGATGTGAAGTTGGATTGACTGGTAAAAATGAAAAGTGATTTTCGTCTAGCTTTCTTGCTGTATTACTCATAGATTTCCCCGGTTCTTAAATCCCTATCGGAAAAACATAGGAACATTCAAAAAGTCCTATTTAAAAAGGACAAGCCAAGGCATTAATTTCCACTCCTCAGCGAAGCTCCACATAAGCCCTTTTCCGACCAAAGAAATCACCTTATCTTTGTCAAAAAATTAAACAATTTCAAATACTTAAAAGTTAAAAAAAGTCTAAAGTTTAGACACGCAGTGTCGATATGTTAATCAAATACTAAAAGTGAGTGGATTCACTTTTTCACGAACAATCCAGGAGGGATTTATGTCTACAAATACAAATCTAGAAAACGACGTACTTTTTCAAAAACTTGGTAATACCTGGTTCATTTTCACTGAAGTTAAAGGTGATGTCGTTTACTCACAACTTCCAGATGGAATGTGTCCATATACGACAAAGCTAGAGCTCTACGATGTGATTGAAGATCATATGGTTAAAGTGGCAAATAACCGCAGAGAACCAGAGCAAGCGGCTTAATAACCATGAGCGCTGCTGAAAAATTAAAAGATCTCTTCACCAAAGCTGACTCAGAGAAGCAAAAAGTGGAAATTGATATATTACAAAAGAAAATAAGTGAAAAACTTAAGAATGATCCTGAAGCTGCCAAAAAAGCGGCCATGATCATCGAGAGAATGCTCGGCAGGCAAACTAAAAAGTAGAAATAAATAGAATTGACATAAACCTGACCCATCAATGCCAAGCATTGATGGGCCATCTTCCTCTCCATTTAAGCTAGAAAGAAAGCTGCAAGAGCGCTATTATTTAATCACTATAACTTACAGGTGGTTTGAATATGGGTGTTCCATTCTATAACTTTGCAGACCTTCATCACGATGCTCTCCGCACAGAAATAAAAAACAGAATTTCAGATATCATTGATAATAATGCCTTTGTTGAAGGCCCCTTCAATACAAAATTTGAAGAGGAATTTGCCAGCAAACAAAAAGCCAAGCACTGCCTTCTTGTTGCTAACGGAACTGATGCTCTGGAGATTGGACTCCTAGCCTACGGAATTAAAGCTGGTGATAAGGTTGGCGTTCCAGGAATCACTTTCTACGCGACAGCAGAAGCTGTTCTCAATATTGGGGCAATACCCGTTTGGATTGATGTGGACCCAGTGGCCGGACTTCTCTGCCCTCAATCTCTTGAAAGAGTCCATAAAGACCATGGACTCAATGCTGTTATGCCAGTTCACATTTATGGTCTGCCTGCACCAATGGATGCGATAAATAACTTTTGCCAAGCTAACGATATTTTTGTCGTGGAAGATGCCGCTCAAGCTCAAGGGACTTATTATGATAATGGTCAACCTGTAGGCTCCGGTCCTAACCTCACCACATTCTCTTTTTACCCAACTAAAAACTTAAGTGCCTTTGGCGATGCTGGAGGTATTCTCACAAATGATGCCGAGCTCGCCAAAAAAGTCGTTGTTATCAGAAATCATGGCAGAGGCGACGAACAAAGCATGGGACGAAATTCTCGTTGCGATCATATGCAAGCAGCTATCCTTCATGCGAAGCTTGAAGAGATTGATGGGCATAATAACAACCGCAAAAAAGTTGCAGAAAAATATAATTATGAGCTTCAGGGCTTACCTGTTGCAACTCTACCAGAAAAGTATATTTGCCTTTCAAGCTGGCACCTCTACCCTGTTCAATGTGACAGCATTGAAACGAGAGAAAAGCTCATGCATCACTTAAAAGAAAAAGAGATTGGTTGCACTCCCTTCTATGAAAAAACCTTATCTCAAGAGCCAGCCTTGGCAGAATATAGTGGCGAAGACAGTAATGCTCTTAACTTTGCTGGCAGGACTCTCTGTCTCCCTGTAAATCCTTTTGTGAGTGATAGTGAAGTTAAGGAAGTTGCCCAAGCAATTAAAGAGTTCTTTAATTAGCGCCAGCAGTTTTGAATACTTCTCTCTTCACCAAGTTGACTCATCTCTAGCTTACAAGAGTTAGGTAGATTCTCTCCTCTCACGGCTTCGCCATGAAAGAGGCGAAAGAGGTCTGGTGAGTGCGACGTCTCCTGTGATGGGGTAAGAGTATTACTCCCTGAATAGAAAGGAACACCATTTTTAAAGAAGCTACAGGCTGGATTGGTCGTCGATGGTAATAAACGAAAAGCAAAGAGGTCTGCAAAATCCTCTTCTTCTTGCTTCAGCTTATTGCCATTTAATCCTTCAATAAAAGGAAAAAGATGAGAAACAGCATTTTGAGAGTGATTACTCTTAAGGCAGTTTCTAATATTCGTATCTTTCATTTTTGAAGAAAGGGAGCCCTTAGCCTTTAAAATATGAGAGAAAATATGGCCTATCTCATGACCAACAATACTTTTAGCAATGCCCTCATAATCTCTCAAGAGGGCACCTCCAATCGAAATGTGGCGACTGTGGTCATGCCCTAAGCCATCCCCTACTGCGGAGGAAGCAAAAGCCGACGCTCCACCATCAAACGGTAAAGTACAGTGCTCCTCTGCCATTTCATCTATTCCTTGGGCGTAAGTTCTGTAACCTGAAAAGGCTGCTTCAGTATCATTTCTTGATTTTAAATAACCAGCCTTCTCCTTAAAGAGGCCTTTTAATCGTGACATGAAATCCTCTCTCGCAGGAGGAATGAGTATGCTCATATCATTCACACCCTTTTCAAATTCTCGAAAGGTCTTACTCGATAGTTTAGATCTGGCATTGTTAAGTACTTCGTTTTTCGTTTGATTAATTTTGGCCAAAAGAATCACTCTATTTTCTCTAGTTGGTAATTTTGCCACTTGCTCGGAAACCATGGCCAGGCATCCGTCTTTAAAAAGACCTCCAAAAGAGGGACTCTCTACATTAGGGCTCACTTCAAAACCACCCCTAGATTCATAAAGTAAGGTACGCATGGTCTGCATTCCAATATCTTGATAATTGACTTCTTCAAGTAAGAGCTTAGTGAAAAGTGAAACACTAGAGGACTTAAAATCACCCGATAATGGCTGATCTTGATGAAGCTGTAAGCTTGATTGAAGTTGAAAAACTCCTTGGACCAGCTCTTCTTTCCTTAATGAGTTTTCTGGCAAATCCCTAGACCTTCTTTCAAGTGCACCGACAGCCTGCCGCATTTTCTCAGCGGAGGCGAAGAATTCATTAAGACTATCGAGCACTCCTGGACTTGAAATACGCTCATGCTTTTTCTGGAGAATTGAGTGCATTATTCTAATCTGATTTTCCTTCCAACCTGGAAAGTGAGTGTCTTTATTTTGAATGAGAACGTTAACATCTCTTGGATAGCCATTTGGAAAAGAGCCCATCAAAAGGGAGCTAAAATCATCAATCATTAAATTTAAAGTTAATTCCCGAGTAAGATCATTTTTTATCGTCTCACTTTGTTCGATCTGATTTTTCGTTTCTTTCACTTGGTCTTCAAGGGCCGTAGTCAGACTGTTAAGCTCTGCCCCTAATTCTCTCTCTACTTGTCCTATCAACTCTTGCGCTTGATTCTGTATCGCCTGAACTTCCCCTAAGATACTTGGAGCACCTTCACCGCAAATATCTCTAATACATTGCCCATACTGTGCAGGACCAATCGACTCCGCGACTTCGCAACTCTGAGAGAATCCATCGCAATCACCTCTGGTTGTATTTGAATCCACAACACATTCAGCATTGTCAGCAAACTGAAGGATCTCTGGTGTGATTCCTTCTTCTGCTAACGAGAGATGGAGAACTGAAGTGAAAATGAGAAAAAAGGTAAGGATTATTTTTCGCATCTCTTCCTCCCCTTTCTCATTATAAAACTTAGACTCTCTGGTAGCTCCCTTAGCCCAGGAGAAATAAGTGGATCATAGGAAAAGTTCCTCTCTTTACTATTGATGACGAGAACTCCATCAGCCTCAGAGCTTTCGGGTGCCTTTTTAAAAAGAAGAGGATCTAGCGTATTTTTGAGTTTGTTATTAAGGCTTTTGAGCGTGTCTTTGTAACATGACTTAACATAGAATCCTGTGCGTTCACCAAGATAGGTAAATCGAATGTAATTGCCCTTCCTATTCATTTCAAAACTAAGTTTTGGACTTTTCACAATCAAGCTGAAGTCTTTACCGAGATGTCCGGCACTCGCTGAGCTCGCCGAAAAGGAGAGGCAAAATGGGATCAAAATGAGCAGGATTTTACACTTCATACAATTACAATTTCGGTATGTTAAGCATGCTAAATAAGCTAAATTTTGAACTTTCTACCTAAATAGTGGATATCTTTTCTAGGCCATGGCCAATATCCACCACATTTTGGTAAGTTGCGCCACTATGACTGATGAAACACCTAAGGGAAATCCTGACAAAAAGAGGACCAAAGACCACCTCTACCAAAAGGATTTCCAATACAAACACACCAATCCCTACCACGATAAGCTCACAGAATTTGATGAATTCGTTCTAAGAGATAGTGCCGCTGAAGAGTATGTCGGTATATGGAATAAAGATGTCTTTAAAAGGGACGCTCCCCTTTGCGTAGAAATTGGAACAGGCTATGGCCACTTCATGCTCGAATACTGCGAGCAAAATCCTGACGTTAATTTTATAGGCATGGATTTTCGATTTAAGCGCTCTTATAATCTAGCGAGAAAGTTAGCTGTTCACCCTCATAAAAATTTTAAGTATCTTCGCGCCCGAGGAGAAAGAATAGAGTTCATGTTTGAAGAGTCAGAAGTCGACAGACTCTTTTACTTTTTTCCTGACCCATGGCCAAAGAAGCGCCACCATAAAAAGAGACTATTTCAGATGCCTTTTTTGCAAGCGGCCTATAAAGTTTTGCGTCCAGGTGGTACTCTTTATGTGAAGACAGATCATGGCCACTACGCTGAGTGGATGTCAGAGTTCATGAATATGCCAGAGGCACTTGAACTCTTTGAGATCAAACTTCATACCTTTGACCTCTACAAGGAAAAACCAGATCACTACCTTGCAAGCTTTCAAACAAAATTTGAAAAAATCTTTCTTAAGAAAGAAGATCAAATCAAAGCTTTCGAGTTAGTCTCTTTAAAAAAGTAAATGGCTGGAACTATAGACGACCTTATTAACAGAATCAAAGACCTTCCTATATCCGAAGTTCTCAGTCGCTATGTTCATACCACAAAGAAAGGCACTCAAACCCTAGCCGTTTGCCCCTTCCATGATGATAAACACCCCTCGCTTAATATCAACGACCATAAAGGCATGTGGTTTTGCTTTGTTGATAATATTGGTGGAGATGCTATTAAGTTCGTAAGACTTTATCGCAACCTCGACTTCATGGATGCTCTCAAAGATATCTGTGAAAAACTTGGTTGGAATTTTAGTGACTTCCATCAAGAAAGAAAGTCTTCACCCAAAATAGAAATGGGCAAAAAGCTAATGGGCAATTCCATGAAGCTCTATGTAAAGATTGCTGAAACCAGTAATCAGCCAGCGTTCAAAGACTTTGTCACCAAGAGGAACTTATCAGAGGAGATGACCAAAACTTATCAGCTTGGCTTTGCTCCCTCTGGCAGCGTTCTCTTTGATTACTTAAGCTCCATTAAGGATGAGAAAGAAAGATCATTTGCTCTTAATACGGCAGAAGAACTAGGACTCATTAAAAAGTCTAGTTACGGAGATAGGTCCCACTATGATACCTTCCGTGACCGCATTATGTTCCCGATTTGGGATCAATTTGGCCAAGTCATTGGCTTCACCAGTCGTATAACGAAAGAAGATCAAAAGCCCAAATACCTTAATTCACTTGATTCTTTCCTCTTTAACAAGAAGAACCTCCTCTATGGCCTGCACCTTGCAAAAAGTTCTATCAGAGAACGCGACGAAGCCATTCTCGTAGAAGGAAACATGGATCAAGTGGCCCTATTTAAAAACGGATTTACCAACTCTATCGCGATCATGGGCGTGGCCCTCGGTGACAACAGCCTTATCAAACTTCTGGCCCTTTCGAAGAATATTGTCCTCGGTTTGGATAATGACCCAGCGGGCTGGAAAGCTGGAACCAGAATTAATGCCCAATTCATGGAACAAGGCATTACTCCCCGCTTTCTTGATCTTGGTGAGTTTAAAGACCCTGATGAATTTCTCGAAAGCGAAGGAAGCTTGGCGCTAACACAGAGAATTAATTCGGCAACGACTTTCGTCGATGTAGAGATTGAAAGGCTTATCCCCGAAAAAATTCCTGATCTCTCAGAAAGGAAATTAGAAATATTGGAAAGAATCTTTGAAGTCCTAAGTCCTTTAAAAAACTCACTTTCTGCCACAGAAAGAGCAGTATCTTGGGCCAAGAGGCTTGGCCTTCAGTCAGACTCATCTTCTATTATTAATAACTATAATGAGTTTCTAGAGAAGGGCCGCAGAGGTCCAATGAAAAGCCAAAGTCCTTCTATTGATGCAAACATACCTCAGCCAAACACAGAGCTTGAGGAAGAGAGAGTCGAATTGGATCGCAGCCTAAACGCTGTTGAGGTGCGTCTCCTGCAAAACTTGGTCCAAAACCCAGAGCTTCTTCTTCGCGAAGAGATGAGTGAACTCCTTGATTTTGTGGGAAATAATGAGGTAAAAGGATATATTTTAAAGCTTCGAGAACTAATGTATGAGATCGATGAATCCGAATATATATCGGTCGTTCAAAATCTCATGAGCGGTGACAACTACAGTCCTGAATTATCGGCAACTGTTGGTGGTGCACTCTTTCGTTATCGAGAAACATCTTTAAATGAAAAAGTTTCTTTGAAGATGTTTGAAGATATTAAAAAGAATTTGCAAGTTGAGCAACTAAAAGAAGAGAAAAAAAAATTAAAGGAGCAACACCTAAAAGCGCAAACGGATGAAGAGCAAAAAACAATCCTTTCTGATTTAATGAAAGTCGATAAAAAGCTCCAAGAGTTTCGCCAAGGTAATCGCCCTCAAAAAAATAAATAAGAAATAGCCTTATATTAAGGTTAAAAAAAATAGGCCTACACAAGGAGATTCAATGTCAGTTGTTGGCGCCTTTATTAACTCCAAAGATTTCTCAAAGCTACTGATCAAGGGGAAAGACCAGAATTACCTCACACCTGAGGAAATTAACGACTCCATCCCCGCCAGTATCGTAGATCCCGCACATGTTGACGAGATCATGATTACTATTCAGGAAGCGAGAATCGACATTCAAAATCAGGAAACCGATGAGGATGATGATGGCATCCGTTTAGATGGTACTGAAATTATCGAAGAAACCCTTTCTAAAGAAGAGAAAGCTGAACTTAAGTCTGCTTCAACAGACCCCGTTAAGCTCTATCTTAAAAGAATGGGCTCTGTTGCCCTTCTTACAAGAGAAGGTGAAGTTGAAATTGCAAAAGAGATTGAAGAAGGTGAAAGAGAAATTATCCTTTCCTGTCTTAAATCTTCTCATGCACTTAATGAAATCGCAGCTCTTAAAGCAAGAGTAGAAGGCCAAGAGAACCAAGCTGAATTTGTGAAAGAGCTTGTTCGTGGTCTTGATGATGACTCTACAACTCGTGATATCAATAAGTTTCAAAAAACAATCTATGAAACATGTGATGCGATTGCAGGTCTTCTCAAAGAAGTTGAAAATGAAGACGGTACCCTTAAAAAGTTTGATAAAGATCAATCTGAAAGAATGGTCGTTATTGGTGGTACTCTTGCCGACCTAACCTTCAACCGTAAAATCATTAATAGTTTTGTAGAGCCCGTGAAGAAATACTTCATGCAATTTAAAGAGCTCTATGATCAACAAGATCGTATTTTCAAATTCTTAGAAGTAGATGGACCTGATCCTTATAAAGTTCTTTATGAACAAATAATGGAAGATGATCACTTCAAAAGGAAGCTTGCAAAAGATCTTTTCACAACAGATGCCAAGATTGAGCAGCTTATCAGAAACCAAGAAGATGTTATCAGAAAGCTTCGTCGTCTTTCACTTGACGCTGGTATGGAATTTGATGATATCGAGCGTGTTTATAAAATTATTCTCGATGGTGAAAGAAAAGCTGACCTTGCAAAAGCTAGACTTGTTGAAGCGAACCTAAGACTTGTTGTTTCTATTGCTAAGAAATACACAAACCGTGGTCTTCAATTTCTTGACCTTATTCAGGAAGGAAATATTGGTCTTATGAAAGCGGTTGATAAGTTTGAGTATCGTCGTGGTTATAAGTTTTCAACTTATGCGACTTGGTGGATTCGTCAGGCCATTACTCGTGCCATTGCTGACCAGGCAAGAACGATCCGTATCCCAGTTCACATGATTGAAACAATCAACAAGATGGTTCGTACGCAGAGACAACTTGTTCAAGAGCTTGGACGTGAGCCAACTCCTGAGGAAATTGCCGACAGAATGGAACTTCCTGTTGAAAAAGTGAAGAAAGTTCAAAAAATCTCAAAAGAGCCTATTTCTCTTGAAACACCGATTGGTGAAGAAGAAGACTCTTCTCTTGGAGATTTTATCGAAGATAAGAAGATCATCTCTCCTGCTGACGCAGTCATGAGTGTGACTCTTTCTGAGCAAACAAGAGCTGTTCTCTCTACTCTTACACCAAGAGAAGAGAAAGTTCTTAGGATGCGCTTCGGAATTGGTGAGAAGTCAGACCACACCCTTGAGGAAGTTGGTCAGGATTTCTTCGTAACTCGTGAACGTATTCGTCAGATTGAGGCGAAAGCTCTGAGGAAACTCCGTCATCCGAGCCGAGCGAAGCTTCTTAAGGCCTACCTAGAGGGAACAATCCCCGGTGGTGACCGCGAGCAGTAAAACTCAAAAAAACTCTTCTAAATAAAAAAGCCCCGAGTCATTCGGGGCTTTTTTTTGATTAAATTAAATATAATCGGAAAGAAGCTAGATAACGGGATTTTCTGTATCTTTTGGCTTATAATGGTCGTTTTACAATTACTAAGGATTCTAGTCCACTATGATGAATTCCCCAGCGTGGAAAATTCCAGATATCGTCAGTAGCGAAGCTGACAAATACTTCAATGTTAGCCTCACCAGTGAGGCAGGGCGCCTACTTCAACTCTCGCGCGTGAGTATTTCCTTCTCTAAGGGAAGCCCTGACACATACTTTATTGTTAGTGGGATCGTTAAAGAAGATAGGACTCACGAAACAAAAGTCGTCTATAAAAAACGTCTTGAAGGTACAGAAGAAGGCCCGATCTCCTCTAATTGTGATTGCCACAAGTGGAGCGAGCAAAAGCACTGCCCTCATGTTGTCGCTGTTTTTCTCACCTATCATATTCATCTTAATCATGAGAAAAATTTTGATGCTATATCAGACAATATGAGCCACCCGCCGATTCCACTTGAATCAACTTTTGCGGTTAGTGCTTTTGAATATGGAACTATTGTTAATGGACCTCATCAATTAGAAAGGGCGCCAGGAAACGCCGCCTACTCTAGCCTTCAATATCTCCTCCACACAAAAAAGATTGTAAACTTTCCCATTCCTACCGCTTGGGAAGGAAAACTTATTATTCAAATTACCTCTGTTGAACACTTTAGTGAATCAACAGGAGAAGCAGATAACCTTCCTCTCTTGCGATTTAAACTCGAAAGAGACGATAGAATAGTTAGAGAAATTTCTATTTTTGAAAACCTCTATCTCTTTGATTGGGCCGGAGGGAATTGTTATCACTTGCCTGCGGAGCTTAAAGATCTTATTCAAAAGTTTCGTCACCAAAGCACACGCCTCAACGTCAACGAGCTGATTAAAATCACCCAAGGAATTTCTCAGCAATACCTAAAGGTAACCGTTGATGAAGTTCCTCTAGAAGAGATCCCAACCTTTGAGGCCACACCAAGGCTTCATCTTGCGAAAGCTAAAAAGGGCGGACAAATAAATATCTCGCTTCTCTTTTTAGACCCTGAAGAAAATATTATTCATGCCCCTGACTTTCTTCGAGCCTTCACTTTCAATGGTGGCAAACTGTCTTCCTTTAGAACAAAAAAAGACGCTTATGACTTTGTCGTCAGCCTTGCCGATTCTATTGAAGTAGGAAATGACACTTATAAAGCTTCTTTGCATACAAGTAACATTAAAAACTATTGGAATAACCTTCTCGATTACACGATCACTCAAAAAGATGCTCTTCTCTATAATGGAAAAATTAAGGCCCTTTGTCGCTATGACAATGCCTTCTTAAGAGACTTCTACCTGACAATTTATAAATGCTTTGGTGATATGTTCTTTCGCTTTTCCAAATATGATGAGGAAGCAAGAGAGCTGACTTATACAGTTCCCGGCTCGACCCTATTTCAAGGACTCTCAGAGTTTCATGCCAGAACCACTATTCATGGCGTGCAAATATACTACAACCGAAATGAGATAAGCCGCTGGTCTTCAAAAATTCGTTTTGAAAGAAAGAGCACAGCGACCAACTGGTTTGACCTAGAGCTCAATATCAACTCCCTTGATATGAAGGTGGTTGAAAATGTTGACCTCGATAATGGTCTCGCCCTGACAAAAGACGGTCTTGTCCTCCTTACTAAAGAACAAAAAGATCTTTTAAAGTTTGTAAAAAAATACACTAAGTATGAAGCCGAAAATAAGTACCAAACAGGTACTGAAACAGAATCCGAAGACGAAATTGAAAACCGCTTCGTTCTGCCCTTTAATAGGGCCAGAATCTTCGAGCTCTTTGAGCTAAGAAAACTTGGAATTGACGGGGCCCTCACTCAAGAAGAAATTGATCTTTGTGAAAGCTTAGCGACTCTTGAAGAGATGCCCGAATATCCCATACCAGAGAACCTAGATGGCATTCTTAGACCTTATCAGAAAAACGGCTACAACTGGCTGCGCTTTCTCCATGAGAATAAGCTAGGTGCCTGCCTTGCTGATGACATGGGTCTTGGTAAGACGCTGCAAACCATTGCCTTTCTTACGTCTATCTATGATCAGATCGACAAGGTCTTAATTGTCTGCCCGGTTACGATTCTTCTCAACTGGGAAGCTGAATTTAAAAAGTTCAGCAATATTGATGTCCAAATTTATCACGGTGGCGAGAGAAAATTTGATTCCGATTCAAAAATCACTCTGACTTCTTATGGTGTCATGAAGCGTGAGGTAGAAGATACTTTTAAGGATGTAAACTTTGATGTGGTGATTCTCGATGAAGTCCAGCATCTCAAAAACATTAGAAGCCTCGGTGCTTTTGCTGCGAGAAAAATTCAAGCGAACTTCCGTATATGCCTAACAGGTACGCCGGTAGAAAATGATCTTTCTGAATTCTACAATATTCTTGATCTCTCTATTCCAGGGATCTGGGGTGACCTACAATTTATTAGAACCTCTTCGAATAAGAAATCGCGCCTACTTGCCAGAAAAACGGCCGCTCCTTTTATTCTTAGAAGAACTAAGAGTCAGGTTCTCACCGACTTGCCGCCGAAAATTGAAAATGATGTTCTTCTTGGCTTTTCTGAACATGAAGATCAAGATTACAAGAATTCACTTCTCAAAATTAAAAATAAAATTCAAAATGCGCCATCGAAGAAAAAATATGGAGAAATCCTGCGCGGTCTTCTTGAATTACGCCAAAAATGCCTTTGGCAAAATCGTACCGGTGAGATGACTTTTAGAGAGGCCAACGTGGATTCAACAAAGATTGAATTCCTCATGGAAACCCTCTCTCAAATTATCGAAGAAGGTCATCAGGCCATTGTCTTCAGTCAGTTCACCAC